>Ga0208741_10001115_pt1 | contig 11160 bp, 28 predicted proteins | sample CryBogCBE03Jun09_FD_184576 | JGI IMG/M metagenome (GOLD analysis project Ga0208741, IMG submission 184576) | Freshwater microbial communities from Crystal Bog, Wisconsin, USA - CBE03Jun09 (SPAdes) | ecosystem: Environmental > Aquatic > Freshwater > Lake | place: Crystal Bog, Wisconsin, USA...
TCATTTTATTTTCCTGCTTTCAAATCGTTATAAAAGTTACGAAGGTTAGGAGGCATTTTATCCTCAGGGTACACACTAAAGCGGTGTAACACTATAGCACGGACGGCATCTTTATGATCCTTGTCCGCATTGATATAATCCATTTGGAGATTTTCCAAATCACGAATCATACCATCATTGTACTGTTCACTTTGTTTGAACACTTCATTGTCAACAGCACGATATTTGGGAGCAAAATAGCTGTAGGCAAAATAGCTACCAAACATACATACTACAACGAACGCAATCCAACCTACTACGATTGCTGAGATTTCTTTAAACATATTAATTGTCCAATTCTTTAAATGCTTGTTCTTGGCGGCCAGCCGCGAACTGACGTTGTTTTGCTTCTTCTTTAGCCTTACGCAAAATATTAGCGTCACCTGTGGGCAGAGCTACTAGCACATAAGTGCGGAAACGAGTACCTTCTGATACACGCTTGATTTCCTTAACTTCTACACCTGTAAGGTCGACTTCTCGACAGCTGGTACGCAAAGCCATTTCTGAAAATTCAGTACTTGCACGTTCACTGTCTGTGCGATAGATCTTTGTACGCTGGCTTACAGTACCACCAGCGGCCATACAGATCTTGCCATAAGCATCTGCTTTGGCTTTGATATCTGCCATACTCCAATCTGCGCTTACAGCACTACCTGCTTCAAATACAGCAGAGTTACTCAATGGAGGATTACTCATCCATTTAGGTGCTTGGTCAATAGCTCGCTCAACATACCGTTCTTGACGTTGACGTTCGTTGTCTGCTCGCTTTTCGTAAGCGTCTTTAGTTGTACCACAAGCCGCCAGAATAGCAACAATAGGAACTAGCAATAAAATCTTTTTCATTATTTTCCACCCATCTTTTCTTTTGTCCATTCTGCGGACGATTGAATATCCTTACCAACACCTGCTACAGTTGAGCAAGCGGCAAGGGCTGAAACCAAAATAAGTAATGCTAAGGTTCTCATTTTGCCAACTCCGTTGATTGAGTTTTAACTGTATCTACACCTTTGTCAAGCATACGAGCGATGCCGGAAAATCCAACTGTTGCTAGTACCAATCCAAAAATAGTGCCTGCGATAAATGCCTTCATAATAAGCCTTTCTGTGTGTGTGTTTGTATGTGTTAATTATATACTAGGTACATCAAAGTGTCAACGTTCAGCTTTGCCAATTGTGTCGTGATATTGGCATTGTATATTAGCTTCGCTTTTGAAATTGCCACCCAAATCCAACAGTAGATTCTTACGGGCACGTTCACGAGCATAATAGCATACACTAGCCATTTGTTCCAACCCTGTTTCAGTTTCTTCTAAATGGAAAATTTTGCCATCTACTTCAATATCAAATCGAACTGTACACTCGTTTTTATAACCAAACTCAAATTCTTCTTTTACCAAATTTTTAATTGGACTAACTTGATGCTCAGTAACCAATTTGCTACTAGTATCCACATTACAGCCGTCCGGCCCAAATTGTTTTGGAGCTTCGGGTTGTGTTTTAGCAACTGGAGTAGCTGGCGGTTGATCGCAAGCTGTTAGTAATAATGCGGAAAGCAGTAGTGCATACTTCATTTGGTACTTTCTAATTTGTTACAATACAAGTATTATAACAGAACTATTGATACTTGTCATCCAATTCCACGCTCGAAAGTCCAGCAATGGTTTGGAACTTTTCAAAAGCCTTTTTGGCGGCAGGATTCTTATCCAACTCACTATTAGGGAGAACTGCTTCTAACCAAATTTCTGGACGACGAGCAGGATGTGCGCCAAACTTACGAGGCTGATGTAGTTTACCAGTTTCCCAAAGTTCAATACTTACACTACGGAATTGGTCCTCGTCATGGTACCCAGCCCACTCTGGATTACTTTGGCTAAAGAATCCACGGCTGTAGGCATTATCTGTACCACCGCCATATCCTAACCAAATGCTCGACCACTGTTCGTCATCATGCGGATCAAAATTTGTACGAGTAATCAAGATAAGGACATCGTCAATATTTACTTTGCCGTCTACAATATCTCTAACACAGCGACTATAACTAAGTCCGATTTTCATTTTATCTTCCAGTCTGTGTTTTGCTTACTTGCGGGCCAGCACTGGTAAAATCCATACCAGCACTACGACCTTCATACATACGACCATTCCAAGTCATCGTTATTTTGACTGACTTGTTCATTACCACAGTGAGATCACGACCTTCGTTGAAAGTCATGATTTCTCCTGTTACTTCTCTACCACTTGCAACTTGCTTGATGGTGCAAGTATCACTGTGCCGTGTTATCGTTGCCATTACTGGCCTCCAATTCTGCTACACGAGCTTGTAAGCCTCTTACAGCATCCTCAAGTTTTTCAATATGCTCAGCAACCTGTTTCATAAACTCAGCAGTATTTTCTCCAGTAGTGCGTAGCATTTCTGGTACTGTGGGTAATTTCAAATCTTCTGTCATTTAAATCTCCAATAAAATGTTAGGGTTCCAGCCACTGTCTTCGCTGTAACCATCTGATTCGTAACCACGTGGGTTACACACAATTCTAGTCTCACCGATTTTGTAATCAAACGGATGATGAGTATGTCCATGTGTCCATAGAACAATCTGTGGGTGATCTAAAATGAACTCACTCAGCTCACTATGATAGCCACCATTCATCAATGTGTCGTTGGCATACATAGGATGTGCGCTTTTAAAGCTAGGACTGTGATGCCCAACAACCACACACTTACGGTCCTTGTTTTCAGCAAGCACCAGTTTGAAGTAGGCAAGTGTACGAGCATGACGATTAACAACATCACGTGCGCTCATCGTAGCATAGCTACGCTTGTCATTGCGAATGATTCGGAAATCATTCATCATACCTTCAATGGCATGCATGGTGAGTGGATCGCCTTTGTTCATATCAGTCCAAAGTGTAGCACCCACAAACACAACATCGTCGATGATCTTAGTGTCCTGTTCCAACATATAAATGTTAGGATACTTAGCACATTCTTCACGCATGTATTCGATACCGTCAAAGAACTTGCCATTGTAAAATTCGTGATTGCCCATAATGTAAACAACATGAGGAAACTGAAAACTACAACGCTTCAAAAAGTCACGGAATCTTTGAGCACGTTCTTGTCTACGACCCAAGCCGGTACCATTGGCAATAGCCCGTTGATCACTAGTATTAACGAGCTCAGGATGGTCGTGGAGATCCTGTGCGATCATAATGTCGCCGCCTAAGATCAACACATCATAGTTGTCGTCGTTCTGAATGTTGATGTCACTGAACTCCAAATGGAGATCGCTAACTAATTTGATTCTCATTTAATTCCTCTTCTGGTGTATCATAGTCTTGACCACCGTGTTCTACACATACTGTCTTAATCCAACCGCCAGGTGTTTGTGTTCCGGGCTTACCACATTCTTCGCAAGTAACGCCTGACATCGATTCTGCCATAGAAACTAGTCCGCGAATATAATCATCGCCGCCTGAGTAATAAAAACGCAGTGTGCCAAACTTTTCCTTAACCTGATCCAATGTTACTTGTGTGATAGGTTCTGGGATAGTTTGCGGATCACGTTCGAGCATTTCTTGTCTACGCTTTTCTTTAAAGTCTAAACCTATTAGATCCTTATATTCTTCATCAAACAATGTAGAGTCACCAGCCTTAAGCTGTTCGGCCATCCGGTTAAACTTAATAACAACTTCACGCTGACGTTCACGCCAATCAATGTGATGCTGGATATTACCCATAAGCTGATTGAGAATCTGGAACCAACCATCTCCACATTCAAAACCCCAGCACATACAAGTCTCCTGCATTGACTTGTCACGGTTAACCATCATCTTTGGATATACCTTACATAGGTATTCGTCTAGCTCTCGCTTCATATAATTTTTCCTAATCCGTTATAGATCAACTGATCCAACTCTGTTTGATAGTCTCGACCTTGCCTACGTTTGAGCCAAATGGCAGTTAGTAGTTCTCGACCATCACCGGTGGCTCCAACAGCAAGCCCACGTAGTTCCATTTCTTCTAAAATGTCTTCATCATCAAAATCATCTAGATCGACATCAATTTCAACTTCTTTATAAACTGTAGTGTATCTGCTCATTTTATTTCATCCGATGTTTCTGGAAAGTGACTGATAATTAAATCTAGTGCTTCGATAGTACGCATATTGATTACTATGTCTTCTGGATGCAACCAATAGCCATCTGGATTACTATCAGTCTTTGGATTCTTCTTCCATTGCTTTAACTCTTTCTTAAGGTACACACGATAGTCTTTTAGGTTAAGACTAGTAATACGATCTGCCGTTTCTCCATCAATCCATTGATAAGGTTTATGTTTTTCCTTGCTCATTGTGCCACCTTTACAAAGTTAAGTCTAGTTTCGTCGTTGCCGTGTTTCCAATGTTTGCCCTGTGCTTTAACTTTGGCTTTTACAATCACACAAGGACCACGTTTAAGTTCTATTTGGCTCATCCAACTGGCCATTTTATTGTTTATTATAGCACAAATATTCCATCCTGTAAAGTTTTTTGACTTTACAACTTCAAGTATTTCACAATCTAAATCCGCCAAACGATCTCCGTCTTTACCTAGGAAACCCTCTTCAACCTTACGACTAGCCTTTTTAACTTCATTATGAACAGCATCTCTCGCCTGCACACTAGGCAAACAAGCCATCCAACCAAATTCGTTTTCTCGAACAGTTTCACTACCTAGTAAACTGTTGATCTTAGTCAGGAATTCGTTTTCACCTTCGATAGCCACAAATACCAATCGTTTATAATACTTGCGAATTTCTTCGGCACGGGCTACATCTTCGGGTTCAATCTTAAGTGCTTTGGTATCAGGTATGACCATCCGGTCATCTAATGTAAGTATCATTAGAATTTTATTTGGTTGCTTGGCGTACATAAAGACGCCGTCATCGGCATAGACTGATTCTTGCTCTTTGAGATAAGCACCATTAGTTCGCTGTGCCGCACATGCCAATTCCAGTACTTGCTGTGTAGGAAACTCTTTCATTTCACGCTCTGTGTGAGTTAATATACAAGTATTTTACATGAAAACATATCTTTTGTCAATCATTTCTAAATGCTGGTATATCTTTTTGGATAACTTTTTGGTAAGAGGATTTAGTCCAAAGTGGCTTATATATGCCCTAAGTTGCGGACTAGAAAATTGACTACCTGTACGCATCTTGCTCAAAACGCTAATCCTGCCCATACGCTTTTTAGCACGGTCTGCATCCATTGTACGTAACAGTTCAATCGCTATGCTAAAAGCATAAGCATCTAACTCATCGTCATCAGCAAGATAACGCTCGTAAGGTGTGTCAAAATGTTCGCCGTATTGATTATGATCCCTGCGCATACTTTGATACTGATGTCTAAACTCATGTACAGTAGCATCGAAAATTTCTGTAAGGAAACTAGTCACTTGATGCGGGCCAAACGGCTCGTCTCCTTTTAGATTGTGATAAACTATGACTTCTATAGCGGTATCCATGTTGAAGTCATTTTCGCTGTCATAGTAAGCCATGACATACCATTTGTCTACGTCTAAATCTCGATCTTTTTTGGTTTTGATTGCAATATCAAAATCGTATAATTTGAATGTATTGCGGGTACGCCCTATTAGTTTTTTAAAAGTTGTTTGTTCGAGACTTTGTTCTCGAACTTTTTTACATACATTGCATACACGTTCGAGAATAATGTTCATAGTTACAACCTATAAGTTACACGACCCTTTGTGAGGTCATACGGACTAACCTCTAATCTAACATTATCGCCGAGGATAATTCTAATTTTGTGTTGTTTTAATTTTCCACCCATATAACACAACAACGGGTTGGGCATGTTTTCTACTTTTACCCTAAACATATTGCCTGGCAATACTTCTTCTACTGAGCCTGTTAATTCTATAATATCGTCTTTAGCCATTTTTTACTTTAGTTAATGTCCATGAACCGTCGTTATTGTCAGTCCATTCCAATGTATCTCCTTCTTTCCAACCCGATTGTTCCATGAAGTCTTCTGGAAATTGCAGAACTAAATCTCCGCTTCCGTCATCTGCTTCTTCTACTGGTATCGTCCATGTTGTCATAATATTATTTAACCTTAAACTTCGTCATCACTATACGGAACTGGTCTCCATCCTAAACGGTTTAAGTCCAATTCAATTTCTTCGGTAACTTGACCTTCTGCTACATAGCCTTCTGGTTGTCCGTCATCCATACTTAGCCCACCACCAATACCGCTACAGTACCAATCGATGTAGTCACCTTGCTCTCGCATATCAGCAATTATACCGCCAGCATGCCGCCAAGAGCAACTCCAAGTTTCGCCTTTCATTTCCTGCCAAAACTCTCTGCTTTGCCAAGTCATATTACACATTGCGGCATACAAATTTTGGGCATAGACATCGCTGGCCTTAACTTTGTCGCAAAGTTCTTTTGAACTACGGAGATCGTACTCCATATTGTTCTTTTGCCATACAGGGTCTTTTAGATTCTCTTCATCCTGTTCACGCCAAGTTTTGTACATGGCCACATAGTCAGGATTAGGCTCTTTGCCCTCTTCCTCACAGTGTTTGATATACCCTTCTTTTTGAAAGGTATGTCGTTCTGGACTACTTGCTATTTTTTTCATTTATGAAAATTACCCTGGATACAATGACGTACTTCATGCCCAATAGTATGAAAATTTGCAGTAGTGCTAGTTACAATTACGCATGAGTCCGGACCAGACATTGTACGATCCCAAAAACTACATGCTTCAACACTCATACCAAACCCTTTACCTCCACGCTTACGACTTTCTAAATCGCAAGTGGCTTGAACATTTTTTGTTTGAATAAAAGATATAGTAACATTATTGGTCATGTTACTGGTCATATCAAATTGCTGATGCGGATCTTCGTGATACGCAAATGAGTTAGTGGTTACTAACATAAGTGCTACTAACATTGCCTTTTTCATACTAGCCTTTCTGTGCCTAATTAAAATGGTACAGACGGAAGGATTCGAACCTTCAAAGTCGCTCTAAGAGCAAGACCCTTGCCCTCCGTTCGCCGAAGCTACTAGGAGGAGGTTTACCAGTTACACTCACGTCTGCAGTGTAATTATACTGTTTTATTTTGAAAAAGTCAAAGGATTTTGGTTTAACCCAAAGTTACCCAAGTTGATCCATTCCATCCTTTGAATAGTTTATTAGTACTATCAAAAATCATAGTTCCCGCGGCAGGACTAGATGGAAACGCACTTGCTGCATAGGGAGGCAATACATTGGCTATGGCACTAAGGGCCTGTGTATTTTGATCATAATGGAATGTAATCCCCTGTGTTGCACTTGCGCCATTTGTCAAAGCTGTATTGATAGCATTTACAGCACGTTGATCTGTATGATATAAATTGACACTTTGGAATGTAATGTTTTCACCGTTTGTGGGTGTGCTGGCCGCACTCGCTTGCAGAATAACAGTAACACCGTCGTCGCTAGTACTATCAACAGTTCCTATAAAACTACCGTTAGTTCGGTATACATTCATATAAGGACTTATACCTAAATTGCTGCTTACTACGAATGTTGTTCCTGAACCTGATGTATAAGTAGCATGGATCGCTTCTGGAACAGTTTGGGTAGTGAGACTAGAATTGGACAGTCTAAAATCAATTTCTTGTGTAAAGGTATTGAAAAATAATCCAGAACCTTCTTTGAGAGAATTGGCTAAAATATTTAAACCACCTGCTGTTCCAGTTCCAACACCAGTTTTATCACCTACGTATAATTTATTTTTATCTGTAATGTAAATGAGTTCACCTTGGTCAAAATATTGCCCAACTCGATCTTGTTCTAATCCGCGTCTGATTCGTAGCGACATAGCTATCTCCGTTATTCTATTGTGTATTTATTCGAATAGTCTAATAGCTCAAGTCAAAAAAATAGGGCCCTTAGGCCCTATTAAAGTACGTAGTTTTTAACTTGCGTACCAAATTTCCTTAAACCCTTCTTCTTCAGTTGGTGGTTCCATTGTTAAATCAAATGCCATTTGTTCAACAACATTTAATGGTATGTTCTTACCAGGACGGCTGGCTAGACGTCGATTTAATTCTTCCTTTTCAGGAGTCTTAAAAACTACAGCAATATGCTCGTAATTGGGCAACATGTTGAACTTACGCTTACGGCTAGCGATTGAAGTGCTAGTTTGATCCCAAATGATGTCGTGCCCTAGCTTACGAGCATTAACAACTTGTTCAGCCATCAAATCGACTGCCTTAGGCATATATTCTGTGAATACTTCAGAATAAGTCTTGCCCACGGAACGGGCATAGTCTTCTACAAACGCATCTGTAGAAACTATAGTCAAACCCAAAGCCCAGGTTTGATTCTTAATCCAAGTACTCTTACCTGAAGCTGGCACTCCGATTAGTTGATAACACTTGCTCATGGTTGAAACCGATCCTTTTCTTTTGTATCATAGCCTATGTTTGATATAGTTGACTGTAGCCGTTGAATTTCTATTGCGGCTTCTTCTAGCAAATTGGCAATACGATCCGGTTGGCCTTCTTGTACACTCTTACGGTGTGCAATCTGCCTGCGTATTTCAGCCCGTTTATAGAGACGAAACACTAGGCTTTGCTGTTCAACTGGCAAATGACTTTCATCTAGGCATCTCATACGTGGTGTCCTTTTACTTCGTTATCCTTGATACGATTGATAGCACGTTCCATTGAAATGACAATTTCACCGGTAGAGTCAAACCCCACATCTAATGTGCGATACTTTTCCAATCCACTCACACCACCGTGCAAGTGTCCGTGAAACTGCAAAGCACCTCTGTGCATTTGATCCCACTCGCTAATTGGATAGTGGAACATGACAATTTTATGTCCACTATAGTTAATATCCAAGTACTTGTGAATTTCTTCAAACTCTCTTTGGAAACTAACGTCCTTGACTAACTTGCGATCGTGATTACCTTCAATCAAAATTTTATTACCATTCAAACGGCTCATGATCCTAGCCGCATCACTAGCCGAGCAAAATGCCACATCACCCAAGATGTAGACCAGGTCATCCCGGCCTACTCTTTCGTTCCATTCTGTAATCATGCCTTCAGTCATGTACGTTACATCATTATTGAACCGTGCTCGTGTTACGGGGCAAAACTTCATAATGTTAGCATGACCAAAGTGCAAATCACTTGTGATCCATGTTTTCATTCTGCAAACTCCTTAACAGCTTCAAAACGTGTTGAAGCGGGGACCCACTTAAATTGTTCACGCTTACGGTTAGCCTTCTCAAAGTCGAAGTTAACCATAAACCATTCCTTTTCTGTGCTGAACTTAACATCGCGAGCGAACTTGACGATGTGAACCCAACGTCCGTTAAATTTTGCAACAACCATCATATCCGCCTCCTCTAATAAGTTTCTTTTATAATTTCAAATTCTTCTTTAGGCCATTTGGCTTTGAACTCATCTGTTTTAACGTATTCATTGTATTCTTTAGCACTAAAAAATACTTTAGTGAATTCTGTTTTGTAACTACCTTTTTTGGTAATTGTTAGATAAACCGATTTTGCTGTCCCTGCCATATGACCCCTTAGTTAGTGTATTGATTCTTTTTCTTCTACTTCACATTCGATTACCCAGTTTTTAAACTCGGTAAACTTATTTACTTCTATACCTAAACCAACTGCTTCATTTACAAAATGCTGTAACAGCGTATTGTATAAATGATCGGGCATAGTGTCTTTGTCAAATTTAATTTTCATCGTGATACACTCAATTCTGCGTCAGGTTGATCCCAACAGGCGTTACGGTACTTGTAAACAAAGTTTACCAATCCTTCGTAGCTACCCCATCCATTCTCTGGATTAAACTTCTTAAACTTCTCAGGATCGCTTAACAAGATATTCCAACCTTCGTCCAACAATTCTGCTATGTCCTTGGCTAACTTCATCTCATGTTCGTCTGGACGCCACAGGACTTCATACAATGTCCGACCATTACTCAATTTTACTTCAGCGGCCATCTTGCCCAAATTGTGTGTAATGTTTCCACTGTACACACTAGTGGGTTGAGTGACCATTAAATCTACATCTAAGCTCATTGTGTTCTCCGCTTCATCCAAGTGTAGTCTACACCATCTGGACACTTACCGTCTTTGATACTGTCAGCACCAAAACGTCCTACAAGTTCCATACCATTAATTTTAATAGTAACAAACTTGTCTAACACCTTAGCCCATGCCATTGCTTGGGTTAAGTCTTCAAATTCTTTCGACACATTGTCGTAAACTACTTCTATCACATCAAACCTACCATTCTAAAATATTCATCATGTGGCACGTAGAAATCCGTCTTTGGATCCCAGTACTTGCCTTCTTTTGGATCGTAATACAATATACGTCCTGCAACTAAAAACGGGCCTTCAAGTTTAGGCAACGGGCCGTAGCCTTGATACAAATCAGCTGTCTTACCTAAAACCTTATAACCCATTTCGCTCTCCTGTTTGCTAATATGTGTATATTATACTATCAAAAAGAAACCCAGTCAACTTGCGCCGACTGGGTTCAGTGTTGTATTTCTACAACGGGTTAGAAGTTGTAACGATCGCTCATTACAGTCTTCAACATGATGCCTTCTGGTGTGAATTCATCCATGTTTGCGGCCAACAATGCCTTGGTGATAGCTGGGCTAAAACCAGACACTAGTGCGGCACCTGACTTGTCTGCCTTAACAGGAACGTTATCGCTAGCGTTCAAGTTCCAGAAAACAACTTGTGGCACACTATAGCCTGCGGCCTTGAACTTACGTTCAATCATCTCCATTGCTGAAGAGTCATGCTTTACACATTGATTGAACTGCATGTCACTTAAGATCAAAACCATTTCTGGCATTTCACTTTGTGGCACTTCATTCTTAACAGCAACATCTAGGATCTTGCTGAAAGCCGCGTGTAGGTTAGTACTCATGCTCCAGTCGGACTTAACCATTTGGGCCATCTTTTGAACTACGTTACCCTTTAGGGTCATTAGTTCTGGCTTGTCAGAGAAAGTTAGGAACGTGTCCTTGAACTTACCTTGATTCTTTTCAGCCAAGTACAAACCTAGTGAAACTGC
>Ga0208741_10001118_pt1 | contig 11130 bp, 14 predicted proteins | sample CryBogCBE03Jun09_FD_184576 | JGI IMG/M metagenome (GOLD analysis project Ga0208741, IMG submission 184576) | Freshwater microbial communities from Crystal Bog, Wisconsin, USA - CBE03Jun09 (SPAdes) | ecosystem: Environmental > Aquatic > Freshwater > Lake | place: Crystal Bog, Wisconsin, USA...
GTTTACTTCACTACAAAATAAACAATTATACGTTTTATAAGTTCCCAGATATCCTTGTGGCATAACATAGTCCTCCACAAGTATTTAGTCTAGGCCTACCTTTTACTTATATTGTGCTCTGCGATCAATTCTTCGATCGTTAGGCTCATTAAATTTTACTTTTTTCATGTATTCGCCTGTTTGGGTTCCATCTTGGAATTCCAGCAAGGCTGTTACATTAGTATGTACGTCCTTAAACGCATTACTATCTCGATGTTGACGGCGTAGTTCACGACTACGTGCCGCCGCCATAATAACAAGATTAAATCTATTACCACCGGATAATTCTACACATTTTTGTGTATCAATTTGAGTACCGCGACTGACATATTGTGGCATGTTATTTCCTTAAAATTGTATTATACTGTCTAAACTTATCAATGTCAACTGTATTGCACATCTGCGGCTAAAATAAATCTATATTGGCTACTTTGTGCAATTCCTGGACGATGCCAAATATGGCTAGGATATATCAACCAAGTATAATAACTCGGACGAATATAAAACTTGTCTTCTCCTTCCGGACCATCTAACGCCATTTCAGTTCCGCATGTATCGAAATCCGAAACGTCTTCTGGGATATGCAAATACATAATTCCACTGAGGCCTTGCCCACCGTGTTTATCATGATGATGCCACAAGTTATCTCTATCCGGCTGTGTTTCTTTATTTGTCATAAAACTCCAAGCCATCATATTGCTGACTCTAGCTTCATTACCAAGATATAAAAACACACTGGTTAAAAATGTCATTCGATACTTCAACCAAACAGCTTCCTCTCTTCCAAAAATATTTTCTTCAGTTTGAAAGGGAGGACTGTTTTTAAAATATTTGCCGCTGTCGATTATACTCTTTATAATACCTATAGCAGTTTCGTTTTCAGTAGCTGTGATTAAGCTACTGTAATCGTATTTGCGGCAAATCTTGTTTGAATCTATTATCACGCTGTGCGCAAAATTAAATGATAACCAAATTGTGTTTGAACTGGTTCACTTAGCTGACCTGGCTCTAATGCAAAAGTTGCATCTTCAAATGGCTTAACCATTTGTCCGCGGCCGAATGTACCCAAGGCACCGCCTTTTTGTCCGCTAGGACACTTGCTAGCTTGTTTAGCAATAGTTTCAAAATCTCCGCCATTTAATAATTCATCGTGAATTTTTAATGCTTGATCTTGTGTTTCTACTAAAATATGACTTGCTGTTACTTGACTCATTTACTTTCTTCCTTATAAAAATTGGTCGGAGTACAAGGATTCGAACCTTGGACCCCCTGGTCCCAAACCAGGTGCGCTACCAGACTGCGCTACACTCCGAATATCTCTTACTGCTTAAACGGCATGTAATGCCCAAATCGTAATCGGTTATTAATAGATTCTACAGGCACTATATCAAAAGCCAATGTAATACGAGGTTTAGTTTCATCATTCCACATTGAACTTCTATGCTCGTCATCTTCACTTTTTCCGACTACTAATAATCCTTCTTTACTGGGAACTGTAATAACTTGTTTAGACCCAGGAATTTTATAATAAGTTGCACTGTCGCCTACATTAGCACAATAAAAACCATGCCACACACGACTTTCAGGACGCCAGTGTTTATGCCAATCTACGTATTCTCCACTTCGATATACGTTCATCCAACTTTTGATAACATAAGTTGTATCAGCATCTAACAATGGTGTTACATTTGTTTGTATCAAGTGATATACATCACTAAGTTCTTTAATAGGAAAACTTAATAAATTATAATTTGCATTATGAGCGCTTACTGCATTTCCATACCAAGTTACATCTACAGGAGGAAAAATATTTGTAAGATACTGTTCTATTTCAAGACACTTTTCAGTTAACACTGAATTGTCGATAGTGCTAGTTTCAAATGCGTAAAGATAATTTTCGTAATAAGTTATCATAATTTTATTCTGGAGCGGGATAAGAGAATCGAACTCTTGACCGAAGATTGGAAATCTGCTGTTTTACCATTAAACTAATCCCGCATAAGTGTCTAGCTACCTACACCACATAGGCCCTAGACTGAGCTGTTACGCTGTCCACACCATTTATTCTTCTGGCTAGGCAGTGTACCTAACCTGCGATAGTTTGTCGGATCCCTTAAATAGGGACGTCGGGCCAAATCCGCATGTGCCCGGAGGTTTCTATGGTGATCTCCCCACCCCTCTTGTATAACGGGCAGAGGTGCCCGGGGTTCTTTGGTGCCCCTTGTCCGACTCGAACAGACCACCTACTGATTACAAATCAGTTGCTCTACCAGATGAGCTAAAGGGGCAAAAATATTACTTAAATGTTTCTACTACCCTTGCCTTGCCGATTTGCAATTTCTTCTCAAGTATTTTAACACGATTAAGAATTTTTGCCTTCTCTTTTGGCTTACTTGATTTTTCTAGCATTTCTTTTAATTGGGAAAGACTTAGTGGGCCTAGACGAAGTTTACCACTCTTATAAGTTGTTGAACTTTTTGACATAATTATTCTCCAACACTTGTACTAGCAGTACCGGTATCATTTGTTTGATATCCAGTACGTCCACGTGGCGCACTTTTATCTCTTGTAGGAGTTTTGATAACAACTTCACTACATAGCTGTGCATCAATCATCATACGTTTAAATTGATTACGATCTTCTGCTTTAACAAACGTAGCCATTGAACGTTTGGTTTGTTTGCTTAGATTAAAAGTCTTACCTGGTTTCATCATAATGTTTTCTCTTTTTAAATATTGGCGGAGCGACTGGGAGTCGAACCCAGTCAACGCGATTAAGCGTTGTACGGATTAGCAATCCGCTGCCTTACCGTTCGGCCACCGCTCCATGTTCGTTATCTTGTTATCTTACGTATTAATTTATACCAGTAGTATTTAAAACCTCGCCATCCTGGCAAAATTTCCCAATCTATATTAAATCCAATATCTTTTGGCATATTGCCGTATGCCTTGTCTAGTGTTTCTTTTGGTGTTGACATACAGCTCTCCTTAGTAATTGGTGCGAATGGCCGGAATCGAACCGGCATGGAGTTTCCCCCGACAGATTTTAAGTCTGTTGTGTCTACCTATTTCACCACACTCGCAATTAATTTGGCGGGTCGATAGAGACTCGAACTCCAACGAACGGTTTTGGAGACCGCTATGCTGCCATTACATCATCGACCCAATAAAAAACAGGATGCTTATTTTTCAATTACAAGTTGAATTATAAAGTTGCTGGACGCATCCTAAAAACTTGGCGGAAGCGGTGAGATTCGAACTCACGGAGCATTTCTACTCGTCTGTTTTCAAGACAGGTGCAATAAACCGGACTCTGCCACACTTCCATATAGAAACACACTAAGGGCAATGCCATCTTACTATCCCAGTATGTCGGGTGTTGCTTAATGTGTTTTTATATGGTGCCCCAACCGAGACTCGAACTCGGATGCCGAAGCAGTGGCTTCTAAGACCACCGTGTCTACCAATTCCACCATCGGGGCAAAACATTTTTAAATTTTAAAGAACGATTGTTATTGCTAACAAGTGTTTATTATATATTAATAAAATACAATTGTCAACTAATATCTGGCCGGTCTGGAGAGATTCGAACTCCCGACAGCTGGTTTCGAAGACCAGAACTCTTCCACTGAGCTACAGACCGATTGTTTGGTCCGGCTAGCAGGAATCGAACCCACATTCATGAGGTAGAAGCTCATTGTATTATCCATTATACTATAGCCAGTTAAATCTATTATACTGTCTCTTGGTGCTCTAGTCAAGAATCGAACTTGAATTTCTACTTTACCAAAGTAGTGTTCTCCCATTTAACTACAAGAGCAAATGAAAAACCCTGTACACAGACAGGGCTTAGAAATTAGGTGTGGGTGTTATAGTACACCCACTAAACTTTATAGAGCGTAACGATCACTCATTACAGTCTTCAACATGATGCCTTCTGGAGTGAATTGATCCAAATCAGCGGCTAGCAAGCTAGTCATGATTGATGGACTAAAACCACTTACCAATGCGACACCACTCTTGTCTGACTTCACAGGCACGTTATCTGAACTGTTTAGGTTCCAGAAAACAATCTGTGGCATGTTGTAACCTGCATCTGCGAACTTACGTTCAATCATTTGCATTGCGCTGTCGTCATACTTGGCGCATTGGTTAAACTGCATGTCTGACAAGATTAGCAACATGGCTGGCATGTCGCTAGCTGGTACATTACCCTTAACTGCAACGCTTAGGATCTTGTCCATAGCGGCATGCAAGTTAGTGCTCATTTCCCAGTTGCTTGACGACATTTGGTCACACTTTTCAACAATGTTACCCTTTAGAGTAACTAGTTGTGGCTTGCTAGAGAAAGTCAAGAATGTATCCTTAAACACACCCTTGTTCTTGTCTGCTAGGTACAAACCTAGTGAAACCGCAACGTCTAGACAACGTACACTTGTGTTCTTACCTGCAGAGCAAGTCATAGAACCTGATACGTCAACTAGAGGTAGGATACTTGCGTCACCTACATAGTTTGGCAAAGCGTCCCATTGTGCAATCACATGGTCAGTCTCTGTCTTGTCTAGCTTGGTATAGCTGTGTGCTACACCCTTCAACACGTCATGTGGGAAGATTGCGTTGGCGTTAACCTTAACAGTCTTATCACCACTTACCAACTTGGCAACATACTCAGCGAACGCTGTAGTATGACGGTTGAATGCCTTCTTGTAGATACGAGATGCTACAGAAGGAACGTGACTGAAGTTGATGTTATCCCAATCTCCTGCACACATTTGGGTTTCAACAACCTTTGTAAGAGCCACAAGACTCTTACGGTATTGCTTTGGAGTCATGCCAAAAAAGGCACGAACTTCAGCGGCAATTTGACCCTTACGAGGAGTCCACTTTGCGGCCAAACCGTTCTTAGCACGTAGAGCATCGCCCAACATGGTATAAGCGGCTGACTTTAGCACTGGTGATTGGAAAACAAAGATATCGTCCCAACGGCCGATTTCAGGAATCTTCTTCAACAGAGCCAAAGCGGCGTCTGGGTCACGCTTTTCTAGATGCACTAGAATGTCGCGGAACAATTGACGTTCACCTGCACCACCACGGACATCTCGTGCCCATTGTGCGATACGTAGTGCTACATCAGAATTTTCTACATAGGCCGCTGTAAAAGCGCCTGTGATGTCCTTACCACGGCTTGCGCCAATGTTATAGAACAAGTCAACTGTAGCCTTGGCTGTTGACTTACGTGCCTTCATACCATTAGCGGTACGGGCTTCTTGATTTGCTACTGCTGTTACAAATGCGTTCATGTGTGTCTCCTAACAGAATGTGTTTTCTTTTCGATATGCTTGAAAAATTAAAGTTGCTGTTAACATTCTAAATTTAACAGGATGGGCGGAACGGTAAGAGTTTATCGACTAATCCCCATCCCCAGTATATCGGTTCAAGTTCCATCAGTCTATTCGGATTTTTCTATACCGACTACTATCTTGTTTCTACAAGCACTATCTAGTATTCTACTAGCACTAGCCCTTTAACGTCTTTCGACGATTATTACGGCAGTTCATGTATAGTAAAAGTTGCTGTATCCATCCTAGGAAACAGTATGTTTCGTAGTATGTGTCTATTATAGTACAGTTACAATACCATGTCTATACATTTTGGCAAAACTGACAAAATATATTTTGGTACCAGCGGAGGGGATCGAACCCTCTCAAGAACGCTAATCTGGCGCTAAAAGGCTTATAAGACCTCTCTGACTTCCAAGTCTCGCTGGCATTGTTTGTGGTACCCCCACCCTGATTCGAACAGGGAGAGCTACTCCTTTTGAGAGAGTCGACTTTACCAATTTGTCCATGGGGGTATAAAAGAAAACTCCCCAATCTGGGGAGTGTGTTGTTTGGAGCGGGATAGGAGAATCGAACTCCTGACTAAACCTTGGCAAGGTTTCGTTTGACCATTAAACTAATCCCGCATTAAAATTCTGGTCTTCTAAAGTTAATATTAAAACTTACACTTATGCGATCATCGCTAGTTTTATTTTCAGGAACACCGTGATCTAACCAGCCTGGAAAAAGAATAATTTTTCCATTCTCCGGAGCATAAGATACATCGTTCGGTACATGTTCTAACAAGTATGTTGAAAATTGAGCCACAGGATTCATGAAAGTTATACTGCCATCATGGCCATTTGTCTTATAGTAATATGCGCCGGAAATATCTACACTTCCGTGATTATGTGTATGTGCATATTCTCCCGGACTTGTGTTTGTCATCCAAGACTGAACAATTTTAAATTCTGATACTTTACTCGGCGGACATCCTAATTGTCTAGCATATATTGAAACATGTTTTACTAATTCTTGAGCAAACGCTTTTAAATTATATTCTTCGATTAAATTCTTTGTAAAGGTTGTATCTGAAAGTTTATGTGTATTAGGCAACCATCCTGGGTTGTGTTGAAATCCAATATTTTTTTCTAAATCATCTACTACAGATGCAAAATCATTTTGAATTTGTGTAAATTCAGGATCCTGTATCATACTATGATATATAGGAGTTGGAAACCAACCTTCAATCGACATAATAACCCTTTAAAAATTATTAGTAAAAGATTCACAGAGTTTTGGTTCGCTAATAATAGCAATGGCGACCCGGCACTTACAGTTCCGCTCTTTTGGTCTCGCCTAACGTGGAATGTATGATCAACTGTGTAGCTCCCGGACTGTAAATCCTGCTTCACTCTATCCGTCAATCAGTGTTAGAATTTATAACTCTCCTCAATGAACGCTTCCGGCAATCACTGTAGTCCTTGCGGAACACTATTACACCTTAAATCTTTTACTAATAAATTTATTTATAAAATGTTTGTTTGTTGTAAAAAATATCTTATGTAATCTTCTTGTTGCCCTAAATACCAAGCTGAAGCTATCGAATACCTAGGAAAATTAGTAAAATTGCTTTTAACTTCATGATTAATATTGGCCGGAAAGGCTACAAGTTTTCCCGAGCTAGGTTTAATCGAAATACTAGATTTTGAAAAAGGTTGTGTATGTAAAAAATGTGATCCTCTTGGATCAACTAACACTAAATCTCCACTATCTTCATTTGCTCTAGGGTAAAAAACGCATACTACTGCCGCATATAAATGATAGTGTAATTCCATACTATCACCAAAAGTATGTGTCTCCATACCTACCATCCCAGGACAAAATAATCTTTCACCAGCAATGTTAGTTTCAGAAGCAACTGCATAAGCACTATCTTGAAATACTTGAAATAATCTGGATAGTTCTCCAGTACTTTTACCAATACAAAAGTCTGTTTTCCAATTTGGATTATTTTCTATTTCTGTAATAATTTTTTCGCCATCGATATCGGTTATTATTTCTAATACAGGAGTAGACCACAAATTTTTAATGGACATGTTACGATCCTTCCATCAGTTGACGTAAAAAACCGTTGTCATCAAACCCAATAGTTAAAGTTAATCTAGGTTCTGTGCTATCTGGATTGTTAAATATGCCATGAGGAGCCTTTACGTCTATTATTAATGGAGCAATAGTTTCTGCGCTACCTATTTCAATTAATGTATTTTTTTCTTCAACGAGATAATAAGGATCCGATTCTCCGCTCATTAGTTCTATAAGATTATTTCCATTTATATCAAAAAATTTTGTATAAGACTTTTCACAGTTATAAACCGGCATTAAAAATCTATATTTAAACTCTCCGGCATCAATATGAACGCCCCCAGCAAAGCCAGGCGGACTATAAAAAATTGCTATTAAAACTATTCTAGAAGGTATGATTTTTCCGAGTTCCGATTCTATTTCAGGTATTTCTTTTAACACGTCGTGCCTATTAAGAGAATTCCAAGGATATTTTGTTTCTAAAATATTGGTCTTGTTAACAACATATTGATATATTTTTTCACTCAAATTTTGAAAATTCTCAAACTCTAAATAATGATATAGTTTAGGCATACCTATTCCTTGACGTACTCGGAGTAATCTCCTGTTCCTTCCTGGCCGCCAGCTAAAAAGAAACGTATAGATTCTTGATTTTCAACACTATGGATAGTATCAAATTTCATCCAATACCATTTATTTTCTTCTAAACATTTTTCATCAACAATGTCTAATTTGTTATATGGGACAGCACAATAATCTTTTAATTTTTGATCTTTAAATTTATCTTTAGGTTCGTACCATACTGTCTTAACTTTTTTGCCGCCTGATTTTAACAAATACTGGAATCCATTTCTTCGCCTAACCACATCATCTATATGAGGAACACAATACGGTCCTCCTTCAACAATTAAAAATCCATAATAGTCAAACAAATTTGTAATAGTGTGGTTAGCTTGTTTGTAAAATTCTTTAACCCTATCCTCTAACTCTTTAGGCATCGGAAGTGCTGTAACTCCTCCAGATTTTTCATATATCTGAACATCCTGTTCATCAATATAATTTAAACTGGAAGCATCTTCTCTTTCAAAGTTTCTATAATAAATTACATTTTCTTTTACTTGTTCAAAAAGAGTAAGAACACTTTGTACTAATTCCTCTGTTAAATCTTTGGGCAATGTTGGCAAATCTTTAATTTCTTTATAATACATTTTGATCTCTATTTTAATTTATTGTTTATATATCTTTCTAAAAAAGCATCTTTAGCTCTTACGGCAATTTGAACTGTTTCGTTTTTATTAGAATTAAACGCTTTTGATAGATCTTCTGTTTTAATTTTTGATTGATTTCCAAAATCAAAAAAACTTAATTGCCAACAATCTGCTTTAAAGTCATTAGTAACTTCAGGATGTAACACATTTGCAATACGTTTAGCGTCAAAAATATTCATAGAATCGTGTTCCCAAAGAACTTCATTGCTAGAATAATTTCCTTCTTCCCAATTAAAAAATTGTTGTTCTGGATTTGGATAAAAATCGACCTTTTTCGATCCCATGCTCCTTAAACCATATTTTTCTAAATTTTTGGCAAACTTACTTACATTGGTGTGATCTTTTTCTTGACCTTCTGATAAATTTTCTACTATCAATGGAAAGATTACCATTGATTCTGTACTCCAGTTAGATCTTAACCACTCCATGTTGTCGTACCATTCTTGTTCTACACTGTAGGGTAACCCTACAATTAAACTTATAGTTCCTCGATAAGGTTTATTTTGTTTTTTAAAATAATCTTTTGTATCTAATACTAACTGTTTTATTTTATCTGGATGTAAACCTTTTCCAATTATTTTTCCGCTTTGATGATTGAATGTTTCCAATCCATAATACTGACCGCCAAAATTCATCCTTGCTAATTCTTCAATCATAGAACGATTTTGGAAAAGATCAGCCCTTATAAAACCACTAAAGAATGTATCGAAATTTAATTTTTCTACTACATCAGCAAATTTAGAAATTTTTTCTACTCGATCATTAAAAGTTTCATCTGCAACATAATAACGATTTATACCAAAGTTATCGAAATTATATTTCATTTCTCTTTCAAAACTTTCGGCAGATCGCGAAGCGTCTTCTTTTACACCCAAAACTGGAAAGTTACAAAACGCACAACTGAATTTACAACCCCTGGAAAACTCAACAGTTAACCATTCATGCGGTTCTAAGTAATCTCTTTTTTCCATAATAACAGAATAGTCGCCCATAGTGTACGATGGATAAGCGTGTAATGCTTTGATAACTTTCTTCTGTCCAAAGAACGCAGGTTCAAAAATTATTCCAGAAGTAGTGCTTCCAGCCAGTGCTTTTGATAAGGCTAGCATAGCTTCTTCGCCATAACTATCAACCCAGATATCTATATTTTGTGCAGGAGTATGCAATACATTTTGTCCACCGATTACAGTTTTAATATGTGGATATTCTTGTTTCAACCAAGCAGTAAAACTACTTAAACTTTCACTCCAATATGAAAAAAATGTACTGAATCCAAAAAAGATAGTTTGTGATGTCACAGATTTTTTTACGAACTCTTTGAGTTGATCTGATCTCCAATATGCCGCAAAATCAACTACTTCGACATCCATTCCATTTTTTCTCAAATAGGTCGCTATCCTATGGGCACCACTTCCTCGTTCCCACATATAACTTCTACAGGAAAATATAATAGCATGATTCATTATAATGTAAAATCCTTGAACAAATTTTTAGCTGTTAACATGTTATTATTGCCAAATGATTTACAAATTTCTTTAGTTCGGCTATTACCTATATCTAATAATTTTCTTTTTAAATTTCCACCAGACATCAATTTTTCTTTTGAAATAATAGATGAGCCTTGTGTACATCTGATAGATATTGCTGTTCTCTTTGTTAACGTGTCTTGTGTTCTATGAATTACATCTCCTCGAATAAGTAACAAATCACCAGCTACAAGTTCAGGATGAATAGCAATACTATCTAAGTTTACAGGTAAAGTATATTCAGTATCAGTTTCGTCACAGAGAACTTTTGTAATGCAGCCTTCGGGAAAAAATCTTTTTGCTCCTGAATTAATTATTTTATTCATATGTTCTGGGATAAGATTTTCCAATGCATTCATTGGAATTATACTCAATCCCGATAATTGAGGATTTTCCTTTTCTAAGATTACATAGAAATTAAGATAATTTTCGTGTTGTTGATTAAAATAAAAAGATTCGTGATCTTGATGCCAAGACCAATCGGTCCAACTTGTGTCAGTATAAATGGCAAATGAACTTATAAGATCTACATTTAATCCTGTACTATTGCAGATTTCTAAAATTTTTGATTTTTGTTTTAAAAGTAAATTCTTAGAAGCTCCAATTAATTGGTATTGATCGTTTTCAGATTTTTTAGTATTTCTATAATCGTTGAGAAATTCTGATGTTTCGTCTTCAGTTAACCAATTTTTAATTACAGCATAACAAGTTTTAGGAAAATTATTCATCATGTATTTAACAAGTTGTTCACCGTACAACTTGTAAAACGGGGGTCTGTCTTGGTGCAACCTCCAGGAATCGAACCTGGTTCAACGGACCTTCAAACCGCCGCTATGACCACATCAGCTAAAGTTGCATAATTGGTACCCCGTTAGAGAATCGAACTCTCATATCC
>Ga0208741_10001119_pt1 | contig 11119 bp, 10 predicted proteins | sample CryBogCBE03Jun09_FD_184576 | JGI IMG/M metagenome (GOLD analysis project Ga0208741, IMG submission 184576) | Freshwater microbial communities from Crystal Bog, Wisconsin, USA - CBE03Jun09 (SPAdes) | ecosystem: Environmental > Aquatic > Freshwater > Lake | place: Crystal Bog, Wisconsin, USA...
GTGCATCAACAGCGGCAGTGGCAGCACCTACAATATTTCGGCAGGGGCAGTGTTTTTTAACGGGGAGGTGTATGTCACCCCCGCCGCCAGCTTCACGGTCAGCGGCAGCAACGTGGCTGTGGGCGTGTTAACCACTGGCTTTGACAATATCCCCGCCGACAATGCCGACCCCGTTGAGTTTACCGATGGCAGCGTGTACAACGTGCACCAAATACGCACGGTTGTTTTTCAGGCAGGGCTCAGCGGCTCGGGCGCGTTTAATTTTTCCTCGCTGGTGGCCATCAACACCAACATACCCCAGCTGGCTTTAACCGGCAGCGGCTTGGCTGTGGTGTCTGGCACATACCCCAACATAAACGTGGCCGTGGCATCACGCAACAAAATACTGCGCACATCATCGTATAGCATCGGAGACCCAGGCACAAGTGGCACGGTAATATCCAGCGGCGTTGCTTCGGCCTATACCGTTTCGTTTGCCGACGTTGGCACCGCCATATATACCATAGCCGGGGAGCTTGTCAGCAACTCCACCACCACGGCCGGGCAAATCTCGGACGCGTCAAACAGTTTTGTGGTAGTTGCCGGAAGTAAAACCAGCAGCAGCTTTGGCATCATCGTTAAAAAGAAAGACGGCTCGGCAGGCACGGCCAACCTAAATTTTGAATTTATACTCTCCGCAAGCGTGTAGTCTTCCACACCTCGTAAGCAAGCAACCACTTTAGCCACCAAAAATATTGGCAGAATGAAAAGTTCGTCCCTACAACGGCGTGTGCAATGTTACCCGCCACCCGGCTTGTACAAATTATTGCTTTGCTATGCCGAAAGCCACGGCATGGGCACCAGCGAGGCTGCCGTACACATGATGCGCAGCTTTTTTCAAAGCCCAAGCAACCTGCCACCCGCAACCCAAACAACAGCCGGCGAAATGCAAAATGGCAGCAAAAAAGCCAGCCAGCCATTCCCCCATAATTAATATATTTCCAATTTTCTCAAGGCCAATACTACTAGCATGCCAACAAAACCCAACCCTTTTTTGCAGCAGCTGCAAAAAACGTTCCCACACCATTTTAGCCATAAAAAAGTACTAGAGGCAGGCGGTGACGCCCGCCAGTATTTTACCAATTGTAGCTATGCCGTTCACCACGGCACCCACCATACCCCTGTTTATAGGATGGATATGCCCAACCATTTTGACGTAGTGATACACCAAGGCACCTTGCATGACGACCCCAATTGGATAAACACGCTCTGCGCCATGTACCGCAACCTAAAAAGCGGTGGTGCGCTTATTGTAACCTGTGCTGGTCCACATGCCAGGTTGTATGGCGACGAAGAAGACGCACAGGCCAATTACCATGCAGTGGGCATTGAAGAAATAAAGGCATTGTTACCACCAGATGGATTTACTACCTACCAAAGTGGTTACGCGCTTACCACGCATGACTTGCAATTTTTCGGGGTGAAGAAATAAGGGTGCAATTAGCCTATAAGCGATGAAAGCTTGTCAGGGTTATCCCGGTACATCTCTATCTCGCCAATATGGTTTAGCGTAAAACCTCTCAAATATTTGTTGGGGCCGTCGGCATGGTGCAGCCTCTTGCTCTGCCAATTAATATTAAATGCTCTAACCGTGCGTAGCGGCCCCCAAGGAATGGCCCACCAACCCAGTAAAGCAGTTTTTACTTGTGCTTTGTTTGAACGTTCGTCAAGGCAGGTTGGGCATGCAATAATGTTCTTGACCGAATAAGAGGTTACCACTAAAAAACTGGCAGCCAACGCAATAGCGCCACCATTCAATTTCTGTGATGTTTGTCCGCAAACGGGGCAAGGCAACTTTTGCAGCAACTCGCAATAAGCATCAACCTCCGCAATAGTGTGCTGCTTATTTTGTACTGCAACCCCTTTGCTTGCCTGGATACCAAGGTTACGTCGCGCCAACTCTGCTTCAATTACCTCAATGGCAACAGGGGTAAGGCCGTTTGCATCCTTTGTAACAGCCCTTAACAGTTCTTCATCGCCAAGCTGGCGATAATGGTCTTCAATAAATTCCCGGTGTAGGCCTGCACTCATTAATTTGGCTATTGGGTTTGTAATGTGTGTAAAGTTAAGGCATTATAAGTTTTGCGTTTAAGGCACTAAAAAAATAACTTACTTATCAAACAATGCCAACACAATGCATTTAGTTTGCAACATGCTTACCTGTTTAAACACCACCACCGGTAACAAGCAACCCTACACTAATCCCCAACAACCCACAAACCCTATACAACATGCTTTACACAGTTGACCCTACGGCAGACGAACCGATTATGCTCATCAACAAACACATAGGCTTTGACGAACAAGAGGGCCCTGGGATTATGGGCGACCTTTTTCAAAACGAATTGCTGCAACTTGACAACTTAGGCAAAAAACGTATCCAGGTTTGGATCAACAGCCCGGGCGGCGTGGTAACCGATGGCTACGCCATTTACAACGCCATACTTAAAAGCAATACTCCGGTTGACACCACTTGCGTGGGCATGGCGGCCAGCATTGCAGGAGTTATATTTCAAGCAGGGCGTAAGCGGATTATGGCCGACTACGGAATACTGATGTATCACAACCCATTTAACCCCACGGCCAACACAACAAACGAACATGCCGCAAAAATGCTGGAAGCCATACGGGAAAGTATTGTTACCATGGTTTGCACACGCAGCAGCATGCCACGCGCCGACGTTGAAAGCATGATGCACAGCACCGCTTTTATTGATGCAAGTGAAGCTATACAAATGGGTCTTTGCGATGAGGTGGAAACCAGTGCCAACGAAAACACCCAATACCTGCGTGATGAAAAACCAGCAAACGGCACCCAGGAAAACAATGTACATTTAGTAAGTTACTTTAAGCAATGCAACAAAATATTAAACCAACTTTACACCACTAAAAACAACCCTTTACCAATGCCAGCAATGTTAAAAATAACTGCCCAGCTAGGCCTGCACGAGGCCGCCACGGAGCAGCATATTGCAGACGCAATTAAAAGCATACAAAACAAGGCATATGCAGCGGAAACCGCCCTTATAACTGCCAACCGAAAAGCAGACGAAGAAGCCAGGGCTAGCAATACAGCCTTGGAAAAACTACAGGCCTACATAGACGACTTGAGCAAAAGGCTTAACGCGAAACAAACAGCGTACGAAGACTGCAAAGCCCAGCTAGACTTGCTTGCCAAAGAACAAGCAGAAACACTAGAACAAGCAAAAGAAGAAAAAGCCAAAAACATGGTTGCCCAATTTGCCATGCAAGGCCGCATTAAAAACGACGCGACGGTGGTAAACAAATGGGTACAATTGGCCAAAGTTGACTTTGACGGCACCCGCGAAATGATGGAAACACTACCCCTTAACAAGGAGGCTGTAAAAATACCCACAGGCCATGGCAACGGCGAAAGCTTTACCAACTCCATAGCATTAAGTGCTAGGGTGATGAACAATATAAGAGCAAGAAAAACCTCGTAATTTGAAAATAATATCGCAGCCTGCCGGTTGACAATTAGCAGGGGCCTTATTATATTATATTTTATTTTAAAATTAGCCTTAGACCATTTTCAAATTTTCAAATCAGCCCATTTTCAAATTTCCCACTCATCTTCAAATTCTCAAATTTCCAAATTATTTCTTCAACCTTAAACAAGCAACAGCATGGCTTTAGTTATTAACGATACCCAGTATGCGGGCACCTTTGCAAGCTACTTTTGGCTGCCGGCCACCTTTGGCATGGACACTATACAAAAAGGAGCGGCCTTTGTACAAGACGGCATAAAAAAACAACACACCATTGGCCGTGTGGATGTTACCAACCCCTTGCAAAAACGCGCCGCCACCCCCAGCGGCGGCGGCAGCTTTACCATTGACGGCCGTACCCTTGAGCCGCAGGACATTATGGCTTACTGGGAATTTAACCCCCGCGATTTTGAGGCACATTGGCTAGCCGAACAGCTTAGCCCAACCTTGTTAGCCCGCGAGCTGCCTGTTACCGCAGAGAACTACATGCTACAAATGGCCCTAAACCGCGTTTTCGAGCAGATAGAGGCAGGTATTTGGATGGGCAGCACTACTTATACCGCCACGCCAGGCAGTGCCGGAAACGGGCAGATATGCTTTTTTGACGGCTTTCTAAAAAAAATGCTGGGTGACAGCGCAGTGCACAAAGTACCCAGCCCCGGCATATTGACCGACCAGGTAACCGGAAGCGGCAATTACAACATTGTGGATGCTTTTAATGCACTAATTGCCATGGCCGCCACCAATAAAAAAGCGTTGTTAAGCCGCCCAAGCCGTTACGACAGGCTTAAGTTTTTTGTATCCATCAACACCGAGCAGGTTTACCAAACCTATATTACCACTACGCAAAATTTTAAGGGCGTTAACACCACCGAAAAGGGCATAAACAAGTTTAAAGGCTATGAAATTGTGCCTTTGGCCGGTTTGCCAGACAATACCATTGTGTTTTGCGAAGGCCTACCCGACACCAGCAGCAACCTTTACATAGGCATGAACAGCACTGAAGACAACCAGTTGCAGTTAATGCGCCTACAGAACAACAGCGAGCTGTTTTTTTTGAAAGGGCTTATGAAATTTGACGTTCAATATGGCTTTAGCGACCAAGTATTTTTGTACAGCACATTAACCGCTGGTGCATTTAATGTGTAACCCCAACCCATTGCCCCACTAAAAAGGCGGGAGCCCGGAGAAATACATTTTTTCGAAAGCCGAGCAAGACCGTGAAGCCGATTGTGCGCCTACCAACCAATGCCACACGCAAAAGCCAAAGCAGTTTTGCTACAGGAACAAAAACTTACCGGCCCACAATTTACACCACCAACTAAAATAATAACATGGCATTAAACAATATTTCGTTCGTACTTGGGCAAGGCGGCTTAGGCAGGCCACTGCCCGGCGAAGACCATATAAGTGCGCTAATATTTTACACAACCGGCCCTATGCCCACTGGTTTTTCAACCACAAGTGCCATAAGGCAATTCCTTAGCCTGGCTGATGCGGAAAGTGCAGGCATTTTAAATGACTACAATGACGAAACTGCCGCCACAGCCACCTACCAAGTAACTGCCGTTGGCAACAGCGGTGACGCAGTAACCATAACCGTAGCCGACCCCTACCATGGCAGTGTAGTACTGGGCAACTACACCCAAGCGGTGGGAGATACCTCCCCTGCAAATGTGGCGGCAAAAATAGCAGCCGCCATCAACGCAAACACATCATCCACGGGGTACAGTGCCATTGTTTCAACCGCAACGGTAACTATTAAGGCACGCCCGGGCCTAGGCTTAGCCATCAATTCAGGTACACCATTGTCAGTTTCGTTAAGCAATGGGGCCACTATAACAGGCGAACTAACCCAGTTTAGTGGTGGTATGGGCAGCAAACAAGCTGTATGGCATTACCACATAAGCGAATACTTTCGCATACAACCGCAGGGTAACTTGTACGTGGGTATTTTTGGGGTGCCAAACACTTACAGTTTTAGCGAAATAGCTGCCGTACAAAATTTTGCAGGGGGCAAACTACGCCAAGTAGGCATTTACAAAGACAGTGCGGCCTTTGCCCCGGCAGATGTTACTGCCATACACAACCAGTGTGCCGCTTTAACGGCCACACACAAAGAGGTGATAGCCTTGTATGCGGCAGACATCTCTGGAGTAACCGACCTTACCTCCCTGGGCGATCTTTCGCCACTCAATGCCAATTATTGTTCGGCTGTAATATCGCAGGACGGTGCAGCCGTTGGCAGCCGGTTATTTGCGGCCTGCGGCAAATCAATCACAACACTAGGTGCATTGCTTGGCGCAGTATCTCTTGCTAACGTAAGCGAAAGCATAGCCTGGCCGGCCAAGTTTAATATTAGCGACGGTACCGAATGCGATACCATAGCTTTCGCGAACGGCAAGCTACTGGCAGACGCAACCATAAACGACAACCTGTTAACCCTGCTGCACAACAACCGTTACATATTTATGCGCAAGTTTGTGGGTGTTGCAGGCAGCTACTTTAACGATAACAGCACTAGTAGTGCCACCACCAGCGACTATGCCTACATAAGCGATAACCGTACCATACAAAAAGCAACACGCGGCGTATACACGGCGTTAGTACCCGCGTTAAACAGCCCCATTACGCTAAACAGCAACGGCACCATAGCCGATTACACTGCGGCATATTTTCAAACCCAGGCCGAAGAACCCCTGGCGCAAATGGTGCGGGATGGCGATTTAAGCGATTATTCAGTGGCAGTAAACCCGGCGCAAAACGTGCTGGGCACGAGCAAGATAACAATCACTGTTAGCCTGCTGCCCAAAGGCACCGCCAGAAACATTGTGGTAAATATTGGCTTTAACGTAACCATCAACTAGGCAATCCCTATAACTACAACTACCGGGTTAGTTACTAATAAATCCCTTGTAAAACCCGACACAACATTTTCAAATTTTTAAACTAACAGCATGCCTCTAGTAAACCCAATCATCAACGGTATCAACTATTCGTGGGCCAACATAAAGTTGGTACTATTTGGGGTACCTGTTGTTGGCATAACTGCCATTAATTACAACCGTAAGCAAAAAAAAGAAAACAACTACGGTGCGGGCAGCCAGCCCATAAGCCGGGGGTATGGCAATTACGAGTACAGCGGCGACTTAGAGCTGTATTTGGAAGAATGGAAAAACATTATTTCCGCAAGCCCAGGCAGGGACCCGCTGCAAATAACACCCTTCCAAATCACAGTATTGTATGGCAGTAGCACGATAAATGCCACCAAAGACGTTTTACGGGCGGTAGAATTTTTGGAAGACCCCTTTGCCGCCAAGCAAGGCGACACCAAACTGCTGGTAAAAATACCGCTGATCATCGGAAGTATTGACCGTTAGTGCTCAAGGGACATTGCGCAATACTATGACAACAGACCGAGCCCATTTTGTACCAATGAAACAATTTTTGCCAGCTCCCCCAACCCGAAACACAAAAACCAACCTTAAACCATGACAACCATGAATGAAACAGAAGTTAAGCAACAGGCAGAAGAAAAAGCAAACGCCTTGGCCCTGCACCTAAGCACCAAAGTGTACCCGCTAGTTTTTAAAGACGAGAACGACACTTTTATCACCGGCTTTATTAAAGAGCCTAGCAGGCAGGTAAAGCTTGCCGTGTTAGACAAAAGTGTTATGGGGGGCTTTTCGGCCGCGTCTGAAATGCTGGATGCCATATTGCTGAAAGAACACAGTGACCCAAGGCTGAGTAGCGAGCGGCCTGAAGACGACAAGATTTACTTGGGTGCAGTAATGGCCGCATACGATCTGGTTAAGTTTAGCATCAACACCTTTAAAAAAAAATAAACCAGCACGCAATAACAGAAGATAGCAGCGAAGAAAGCCAAATTGGCGCTTTTATACGCTGCTATCTTCACCTTGACCCTGACACCCTAAGCGATGATGAAATGGCCAAAGAATGGGGCCGGTTAAAGTATTGGCTTAAGAAAACCGGGCAAATGGAATAGGCTACGCCATAAATATTACACCACTTTAGGAGGTACCTTAGTACCACGGGCCAAAAACAAAGCACCGAGCATTAACAGCAACAAAAAAAAGCCAGCACCTTTGCTATTCTCGGCAAAGGCAGACCAACTGCCCAGCGCCAAAACAGCAACCATAATATACATTATTACTTTTATCATTTTTATGGCAATACGGCGGGTTTTGGCCTTGCTTTTCAACGCAGGATCCAAGGCTATTTCGCTGGTCCGTGCCGGGTCAAATTCACACCCACAATGGTTACATGTAATAATCATCAAGGGTTTCCCATTGGGGCCGGGGCCTCGCTTAAAGGCAGCACTATACTTGGTTTTAAAACCATGGCTTGCTTCGTCAACGGGGTTAGACCCGTTACATTTAGGGCAGAAATAAGTCATATTTTTTATTTCAATATACGATATTTTTTTTAGAAAAGAATACTCTTTAAAAAAAACCTACTATTTCCGATTTTATTTCAGCGAACACCTAAAAAAGCATTGTATGCAACTAAGGGCGTGAAAAAAAACGAAAGGTGATCGATTAAAAACCTGAAAACCGATGGCAAAGGAAGCGAAGGCAACTGAGCAGAAAACAAAAAAAAGCCAGGCCGAGAAAACCAGCAAAAAAGGCAGCTCAAAAAAAAAGAGTGGGGCAGGCGGTAAAAAACAAAAAACAAAGGAATATGTTTTATCAGTTAAGGATTATGCGTCTGACAAACTAAAAAAACTGCAAGAAAACGCGGACAGTTTCGACGGCACGATGGACACCGTTATGGGAATGCTGAAGGACGCTGGCACAGCCCTAAAGTTGCCCCCATTATACGATGACTTGTTGAAAATTGGGACTGAAACTATGAAGACTGCCAATGAGTATAATCAGTTTAATCAAAAAATTAAGGAGAGTTCGGAAAACGAACAGGAGGCTGCCAAAAACACTAACTATATAAGCGACGCAGTCGTAAGACTTCACCTTCCGATGGAGGGCCTGTACAACAACTTCACCAACCTTCAGCAGGGCCTTGGGGAAGCCGGCATTAAAGGGCAGAATTTTAGAAATACTTTTGAAGGTATTGCAGATACTGCCTTAGCCATAAATTTAAAGCCAGAGCAATTTGCCAAAGTAACCGATACCATTAAGGACATAGCCACCCATGGCCCCGTAACAAGCGACCAAATAAAAAATATTACCAAGTCAATACCTGAGGCGACCAAGCTTATGGCAGGCAGCATGCACATGAGTTCGGCCGATTTTGAAAAGGCACTAAAAAAAGGAGAAATTGATGGCAAAAAATTTGTACAAAATTTTTCTTCCACTCTTAAGCAACACTTTGCAGAGACTATGAAAACGGCAGGGGATAGTGTTGCGGCGAAAATAATGGATATGCAAAACTCATTTACCACGTTAAAACAAGGTGTTGGCAACGCCCTGTTGCCTGTATACAATATTCTACTTTCTGCAATAGGGGGTATTTTAAATGGTTTAAAGTCCATTGTTGACTGGGCATCAAAAAACCAAACGCTGGTGCAGGTATTTGCGGCTGGTATTGCTGGTGTTGCCACAGCTATAATGGCCTATAACGTTGCCATGAAGGCTGGCACAATTGCCACTAACCTTTACGGAAAAGCGGTAGACATTGCAAAAATGGCACAAAAGCTATGGAATGTTGTAATGGAGGCAAACCCAATTGGCTTGTTAATTGCAGGCATAGCAGGCGTTGTTGCAATAGTGGTTTACTGTTATAACCACTTTACCACTTTTAGGGCCATTATACTGGGCCTTTGGGAAACCATAAAAGAATTCGGGGCCCTTACCGTGGATGCGTTTAAAGCAATTGCCCACGTAATTCATGGTGCGTTTACCCTTAATTGGAATGAAGTAAAACAGGGGTTCAATGAAGGTGTGTCTGTAATTAGCAACGCAGGCAGCAGGCTTGGAAATGCCTTCCACAAAGGGTACGACAATGCTATTAAGGAGGCAGCGGAAAAGGGAGCGGCCGATAAAAAAGCGGGGGCAGCAGCCGACGTAATCAATGAAGGAGGGGTAGATGGCGGCGCCCCAAATACAGGTGGGCTAGCCAACACAAAAACAACGCCGAGCAATAACCCGCCAGTTACCGAGCAAACTACCATGCCGGGTAAAAACACCGTTGGCACCAGCGGAAACAAAGCAACCACCATCAATATAAAAATAAACGAGCTGGTGAAAGAGCTAAACCTGCACTCAACCACCATACAAGGCGGTGCAAAGCAAATAAAAGATATTATAACGGAAGTGCTGCTTTCCGCCGTTAACGACAGCCAGCGTGTGGCATATGATTAACAAACCGCTGTCACCGCTAGGTGCCTAAAAAACATAGATCCCGGCCTTTTTACGGGCAAACCCATAAAATTTTACCCATGCCTGTTATACAAACCATTAATATCATTAGCGAGCTTGCAACCAAATATGGACAGAATTATACAAGCCAATTACTGCAGGAGCAAAACACGGCGCAACCAAACAACACAGATGACCCCACCAGCCATAGCCCCTTGGGTACGCCGGTTTTTACCAATATCGTTTTCAAAGGCTCCTCCTACATTGAAACAGCGCCAACCCAAAGTACCCTTTCATTTCCCGACATCACATTCCAAACAGTGCTGATAACCGTTGGCCAGGCAAAAAAAATTGTAAAAACAGAGATACAAGGCCGCAACGGAACTGTGAAGGAATACATTGGCATGGACGATTACCACATTACCATCAACGCCATCATAAACGGCGCCAATGGCAGTTACCCCTGGGTTCAGGTAATGGCGGTAAAGCAAATGCTTGACGCACCAGTACCCATTGCTATTGAGTGCAAATATCTTAACAGCATGGGTATTAACACGGTGGTGGTTGAGAGCTACCAAATTGGGCAGGAAGAGGGCAAATACAGCCAGCAAAAAATTACCATCAACTGCATATCCGACATTCCCCTTTTATTGCAGCAGCTCACCAACAAAACAACAGCTTGATGAAACGGGTTTTAATAACCATAAAAATAGTGCAACAACCCTCTAAAGCTTGGCCCAACCGCAATAATGCCTATTTTTTTAGCTTTACCAAAGAGTTGGAGATAAGCAGCACCTGGCGCGACCTAACTGATAAAGGCCACGTTACATTGCCCAAAAACGTTTACATTACCGATGTAAACGGCAAACTTTTGGCACTGCTTAACACCAGCACAAACCTTGGGGGTTTTGGTGCAAACCCGCCCATTTTGCTAAAAGGTGATGTCATAACCATACAATGGGGCTATGCTATTATTAACAACCAAGGCGCCTACACGGCCACTAATGCTACCATTTTTACAGGCTACATAAGCAGAGTGCAAAGTAAAAACACCTTTACGGTAGAAGTAATGGACAATATGTACATCCTGCAACAAATAAAAACCCCTGAAAAAGAGTGGAAAGGGTACACCGTTGAAAAGCTGTTGGGTGAGATTATGCAAGTGGCGAGCATGCCTAACACCGGTAAGCCCCTACCCTTTACTGTTAACCAGCAAACGCAAACCCTAGCTGGCAT
>Ga0208741_10001120_pt1 | contig 11107 bp, 10 predicted proteins | sample CryBogCBE03Jun09_FD_184576 | JGI IMG/M metagenome (GOLD analysis project Ga0208741, IMG submission 184576) | Freshwater microbial communities from Crystal Bog, Wisconsin, USA - CBE03Jun09 (SPAdes) | ecosystem: Environmental > Aquatic > Freshwater > Lake | place: Crystal Bog, Wisconsin, USA...
GTATAACGGTCTGTACGTGTTGTGCCTGTACCTGTGTTGCCGGTAGGCGTCTTACTGATTTTTAGTTTTGCCATTTTATTTCTCCTTTGCCTTAATAGGCCTTAGCGTTCTAGGCTACCCGAAGTGGCTAAACTCCGAGAGTTACTCGTGTGAGTGAACATGTATATTTATGGTTGCCGGAGAGATTTACACTGGGTGCCGTGGAACCGTTTATGCATTTTTTCTATACAGGTCTTGCCACAATGTTCGCAGGTTATGTATATTGCGTTGGCTAGTTTAGCGGCACTTATTTTAGCTTTTTGTTCCGCGGTCATTGGAATGCCTTTGTTTTTTGCTGGCTTTCCTTTTTTGGCTTCGCTTATGTTCTTAGCACGTTCTGCGGTGCACCCTTTGCCATACATAGGATTATTAACACCCGACTTAGCAATAGACATTTTTGCTTTATATTCTTCGCTTCGAGGAGCACGTTTTTTGCCTAAATTACTTACTCGAATTTTTTCTTTATGTTCCGCCGACTTTGGTTTACCTTTGTGAAACTCACTAATCTTTTGACAACTCTCAGGCGTAGCAAGTATGTGTCCTGCTACATTTCCGTTTAGCCAAATATCCTGCCGTTCTAGTACTCTGCATCTTTTGAGAACTTTCTGTTCCCATAATATAGCTTTTTCTACTGTATCAAACGTTTTGCGTATCTGCCATTCAAATGCATCAATTCCGTGTTCTTCTATTAACGCATTGATATTTTTACTACTGGTAGTATATTCTAGCATCAGATCTTCTTCTGGGGATCTTTTTAATTTTACATTTTTAACCCGTGATCCGTAATAGTACTTTCCAGTTGGTTTAAACTTAATTAAGTATGTGTAAGGTTTAATGTTATTCATATAGTTATTTATGCCGCTACCGCAACTTCACCTATTTTTATATTCAACAAAAAAGCGCCTTTCGGCGCTTTAATGTATTCCCATCCCTGAGAATTTTTACTTCGAGTGTAGTAGAAACTACGTTGCTTCTGTATTTTCCAAATTATTGGAAACTCAAATTGGCAACGGCTATTTCGCCCACATAATCGCCAGCATTGCCTAAAGACGATGCAGTATTAGTGAGCTCTACATAACCATAACGTGTCATAAATGATACGACTGGTTCAAATGTACTTGGATCAAGAACAACACCAGAACTCATCAATGGGATATATGGGCAATAGAACGCAGCTGCATCAGCTTCGCTAGAACCTTTATAACCAACTAATACAGCTTGGTTGTCGTTTGCATAACCGTCAACATAAATCTTCATTGCACCGTTCAATGTACCAACAAACTTAGTGTTTGTAGGAGCTTCGAATGTACCTTCTGTTGTACGAGCAAATGCTGAAGTTGTAGCACTTTGTAGTACTGTCAATGCAGCTGGACTTACAACAGCCCAGTTACCAGCACCACGACGTGTACGCTGAGCGATCAAGTTAGCTGTACGATTGACTAGAACAGCTAAAGCAGCGTGCTCATCACCAACGAATGTAGCTGTACCTGAAACGGCAGCTTGGTCAAATGTGTAATCAGTTGCGGCAAGAGCACGTAAAGAACCAAGAATTTCTTGATCGATCTCAACTGTGATCTCTTGTGCTAAAGCAGCCATGATTTCAGCTTCAACATCCAAACCGTGCATAGACTGTGCGTCTTGAGCGGCTTCAAATGTCCAACGAGCTGATAACTTACGTGTTTTAGCTTCAACAACTTGTTTCAAGATTTGAACGTTGATACGGTTACCAGCAACACCTTCTAATGCGGATGTTGAAGTAGCTTGACCAGTAGTATTACTACCAGAGTATGCAACTGCAATCTTGAATGGGCTCAATGCCTCATCACCAGCTGTAGTACTTGTAGCGTATGGGCTACCGTCATTAACGGAATCAGCATAACGTACACGTAATGTGTGGATTTGAGCTACTGGGCCTGTCATTGGCTGAACGCCAACGATTTCGTTAGCAATAACAGTAGGCATAACACGACGGATAACTGGTAGAATTACACGGTTTAGTGTAGCTACGTTACCTGCTTGTGTTGAACCGCCTGTTGCATTTTCTGCTAACATCTTGCGAGTGTTTTCTAAGATTACACCCATTGTTGTACGACGTGAACCTTGTAAGCCTTCTAACAGGGCTTCTTTAGTTTCGCCCCAACGGCTTTCTAATAATTGTTGTGTCATTTTATTTCTCTTTCCTTTTAGGGTTTAATTAAGCCCTGCTAAACGTTTCATCTCAAACACGTTTGACATTACGTCTGGCGCACTTTGAGTTGCAACGGCAGTTTTAGCAGTTTTATCACCAGTAACTTCTACACGACTCTCTGTTAAAGCAACCTTAACGGCTGGCTTAGCAACAGGGGAGTTGTTTAGAACTGCTGGTAGATATTTTTCGTATGCAGCCTGAAGACGATCAGTCTGGACACTCTCAAGAAGATCACGCATAATTGCTGACTTCTCTTTATTCAAAGGTTTCATCATTTCCGCAAGACGTTCTTTGCGTTCTGCTGATTCTTTGATAATCTTGATTTCTGTTTCTTTACTCTCAACTAGAGCTTTCTTTTCTTCAATTGCTGATACTGCTTCAGACAATTTAGCGGTTACAGTACTTACAGTACTTTGTAACTCACGGATCTGCTTGTTCTCATTTAAATGAGTACCTGCAAACTCGCTTGCGAATGCTTCAAATAGACGACGACCAAACATGTTCTCACGAGCAATTTGGATGTCTTCTTTTAGTTGAGTCAATTCTGACTCTAACGAACTGGTTACGGCCTCTTTAACAGCTTCAGCAGATTGCTTAATGAATTTGGCTTGTAGTTCAGCTAATTTAGCTTTACCTTCAGCAACCAAGCGAACCTTAGTTTCCACTACGGCACGTTTGTCTTGTTCAAAATCTTGTATTTCTTCTGCTAAGGCGCGGATTGTAAACTGTTCAAGTTTGCCAATGGCATTCTCATAAGTTTTACGATCTGCACGTAGTTCTTTAATTTCTTCACTTAGTTTTGCAACCATGAAGTTGTTGAACTTACCTGCGCTTTCAACCATGTGTTGTTTAAACTTAACACGGTCTTCAGCTAATTGTTGTTTTTCGTCTGCAAACTCTTGTAGTTCTGCAGTGAGAGACTCAGTTACCATTTTGTCTAGAGCTTCAACCATAACTTGCTTGTCATGTGAGTAACGTTGAGCAAATTCTTCGCGTAATTCTGCACGAACTTGTTCTTTAGCTTCAACAATGCGTGATTCCCAAGCCTCAGCAATAGCTGTGCGGGTCTCTTCATTAATGATTCCGTTATCCAACAATGGTTTGATAGCATCTAACATTTGGATATTTCTCCTATAGTTTTAAATCTTTGATTAAGGCTTGAATGCCTTGTTTCAGGTACTTCTGTACTTTTTGATCTTGAGCGGCTTCACGTGCCGTTTCAAATACCTGCATGCCACCACGCATATTCATCAAGCCTTCATAGATGGCTTTAGGATAAGCATGAGGAGCACTAGGCTGTGCTACGATGTCAACGGTAATGATTTCAAAATCACTAACGTGTCCACTTCCTTCGTTTACCTGACCGGATCCACGTGAACTAACACCTAGCTTAACGCCAGATGTAATCATAGCTTTTGCTAATTCGCCCATTGGGGTAGGTAATACTTTTAATTTTCCAAATCCACATGGGCCGTCCATCCACATTTTTGTAATCATGTGACTTACGCGATCCAAGTTGATTTTTAAATCGTCTGGATGATCTATTTCGCCTAAAACGGAATAGCCACCTTTGAGTTGTTCATTAATAGAGGAAACTGCTTTTTCAATTTCGTGAACGGGATAAACACGTTGGTTAGCATTTTTAACGCCGCCCTCAATGAATATCCCTTCCATATAGAGATCTTTACCATCCCCGGCTGCATTATCTTCGGTAATAACCTTGATATTTGCACGGTCAAATGTTAAGTTCTCAGCTAGGTACAAAGCCATTTTATGTTCCCTAATCTATTAATTACTTCTTGCCAGTGTTCTGAGCTTGAACAGACTTCTTAGCTACAGGAACTGAACCGTCAGTAGTTTGACCTTCTGCGCCGTGTTCTTTGCTGTACTCAGTACCAGTTTTTTCTAAACTGTCAGCTTTACCACCTGGAACGTTGCGGTTACCAGATTTGATTTCGCCTTGGCCTTTAGTATATTCGTTACTTGCTTTAGTTGGGCTTGTGCCGTCTTGGTCTTGGTTACCACCTTTAGATGTTACTGCTGTACCACCAAAGTTGTTACCTGGGCCAATTGAACCTGGCTTAGTATTAACTGCTGTTTTCTTACCAGCTGCACCAACTGCATCACCTTCAGCAGCATCGCCTTGACCGCCATAGATTTCGCCAATTTTGTCTACGTATTCACGCATTAATTCAGCTGAACCTTTGCCAGACTTACCAGACTTACCGGATGTAGCTGAACCAGATTTACCAGATGCAGCACTACCGCTCTTGCCTGATTTGCCAGACTTAGCAAATGGATTTTCGCCTTCGAACATAGCTGGCTCTTCGCCGCCCATTTCTTCGTGGCCTTCGTCGCCCATTGCTGGCTCTTCGGCACCCATTTCTTCTTCGCCGTGACCTTCATCGCCCATGATTTCGTCAAACTTAGCTAATAGCTCGTCTAACTTAGCATCAATGTTCATTACTTGGTCTTCAATTTCGGCATGTTCTTCTTCGCCTGAATCAGCTGGGAAATCGCCAGCAACTTCGCCGTCATCTTCACCATCATGATCCATACTAAATTCTTCTTCGCTGTCGTCTTCCATAGCTTGTGATTCGTCGTGTCCGACTTCATTAGCTAATTCTTCAACTTGTGCGCCAGCAACATTCTCTTCCATAGACTCTTCGTCCATGATAGATTCATAAATGTCGCGGGATTTTTCTACTACGATATCGTGAAATAATTCACGTGCTTTTTGATCTTCATCATTAATGATGTATTCAATTAATTTTTCAAACTTGTTCATGAGAACTCCTTATATAAGTGGCTTTGTAGTATTATTTACACAAAACTACGTATATAAAGGTTAAATGGGGGTTTTTTGAAGGATTCTGACAGAATAATTACATCAGACCACCGGCGCCGCCGGCTTCTGGTGCAATTTGGTACTGCTTAGAGATTTTTTCTAACTTCTTTTCGTGCTCTAACTTACGCACGTCGTGACTTTGTCTTAGCTGATTTAAGTGGGCAAGAGTTAAACGAGTTTTACGACTATCATCTAATTTTAAAGATGTATTATCGTCTTTTTCGTTATAGTATCCCGCAGGAGCCTGGTTAAACATTTCATTTACATACATAACACTATTTACCCATTTACCGATTAAAGTGCTGGCGTGGCACCAATAGCGCCAGCAGCGCCAGGCGCTGTACTCTCAGGAGCTCCGGGGCCTTGTGGACCTTCTGGACCTCCCATTGGTAATTCTGGGCCTAGTGCTTCAATATCGCTGGCTACACCACCTGCACTTAGACCTGCGCCACGTGCGCTCGGAGATTCTGCCGGTGCCAATTCAATATCACCTTTTTCCTCTGCCCATGTTGTTTCATTTTCGCTGATCTCTTGTTCACTCATACCTAAATAACGTTTCATTAAGAAACGCTTGCTCAAATATGGAGTTTGTTCTAAAGCGGTAAAGTTAGCAATACGAGCTTGATCAATATCGGCTTGACGATACTGTGCAAAGTTTTGCGGTTCGTTAAATGCTAAATCAAATAATGATCCATCTATATTAAAACCTCTCCAGCGCATAAACAGCTTAAACTCTGAGTCTAATTTGTCGGCAATCATTGATTGTAGTCGGATACAGTATTGATTAAAGCGCCATTCTTGAATTAATGCTTCTCCAACTCGTCCATTGGAAAATGATGTAGTTCCATCTTCTGCTGTGGTGGGCAAATAACTACTTGGAATACGCAAACCGCGGAATAACTTGTTAGTAAAGAAACGTAAGTCTGTAATTTCACCTAGGTTTTGCCCGCCTGGGAATACGTCTACACTAGATCCACGCCCATCTGCTGTAACAGGAAAGAAGTAGTCTTCATTTTGGCTCAACGGATTATATGTGGCATCCATCATATTTTGACTACCACTACCGCTTACACTAGGAATACGACGTTGATGTATTTCGTTTTTAATACGCTCAACAAATGCCATGGCCATATGACTTGGCATATTACCCACGTCAATTTTGAAAACACGACGTTCAGGAGCACGTTGTACACGATAGATAATAATTGAATCTTCAAGCAATTCTTTTTGTTTAAACACCTTAAAGATGTTTTCTAATACAGAGTTACCAAATGGCCAATATACGTCTAAGCCTTCAGTTAAGGATATATGAACTACATGTTCGGCATTAATAGCGGCTTCGTTTTGTGCTTTACTGAAACGACTACCACCACCAAATGGTGCTTGTGGCTGGGTATATGCCCCGCTAGGACCACCGGTTTGTGGGTGATTCATGTAGGTGTCTGTTGTGGCCACTGCTGTAACTGTTAAATTTTGAAAGTTAGGATTAATATCTTTAATTAGGTACTGCTCGGGTTTTTTACCTTCGCCTTCGTTGACAATAACCCGAGTAACTTTGGTCATTTCTGTCCAGTATAACTTAAAGTTTTCTGGATCACGAATAAACACTTGATCGCCATACTTGAATGTATTGCGAACAATTTTGAATATACGCTTGTTTAGTTCATTAAGTGCTACCCATTGTTGCAACTGTTCGTTTATAATCTTAACTTCGTTATCTGTGGGTTGCTCTTTAAATTTAAGTGTAAATGCTGTATGATTCTCTAAGTTCTTTTGACTACAGAACTCAGCTAGAATATCCAGGGCCGCATTGACTTCTGAGTCCATATCCATTTGTTCGTATTGATTGTAACGTTCAACACGATTTGGTTGTCCTGTGTAAACTTCAGGAAGTTGACTTTGATAGTTTCGGAATCCGGGATCGGCAATACGGCCGCTACCCAAAGGACTTACGTTACTAGGTAAATTACTTGTTTTAAAATATTTTTTCCAACCGGCCATATTATATTCTCGCTTATGCTATATTTATAGCATATTAGCTCGAAGCCATTAAGATCTTTTCCGAAGTTCCGTGTTGATCTTTTAGAACTCTAAGCATAGCCTCAAGGTTACTATTCATTCTGGCAAATAGTTCGCTAGTGTCACTGCGAGACGTTACACTAGCTGGGCCAGAAACTAATTCTGGTCCTTTTTCACCAACTAGGGCAACTTCGGCTCCTTCAATTGATCCACCACCATCTAAAGCCTGTATATGAGGGGGATCGCCAGCTAGTGGGCCAAATCCATATCTTGACAACATTCCCGTACTTTGTAATTCAGCAACTTGCACAGAATTAAGATCTAAGGCACGTCCAACATTGTGTAAACTCTTACCCGGAGCAGCTTTTGGGTTACTACCTGAGTCAACCTTAGCTTGCTCTTCGGGACTTCTAAAGGCGCTATTGATTTGTAGCATCTTACCAGTTTTACTGTAATATGCTTGCGCCATCGACATAAATTTATTACGTACACCAGGGTCAAGCGAATTAAAGTGTGTTTCGTCTCCTGTCCCAGAACCAAATTTAATAAAGTCTGACGCTTTTTGTGCGCCGGCGTTGCGGTTGGCACCCATAATGGCTGCGCCAAATGCCATGCCGTCATCGCCTCCAGCAGCAATAGCGTCTTGTGCAACTTCATTGTTTTTCAATGCGTTACCAGCGCCAACAGTAATTGCTGCACCAGCACCTAATACTGCCAATGGGGCGGCCATTGCAGACGCAGCTGCGCCTGCGCCGCTAGCGGCAACACCAGCACCGGCACCGGCACCAGCACCAGCACCGGCACCACCAATGCCAAACATTGATAAGATCGATGGTAGAAATTGAACCAGACTACTCCCAATACCTATCAACGTAGATATCCACGGCGGTAATGTAGCAGCAGCAACTCCAAGTTTAGCTAATTCTTCAACTGATTTTTCGATTGATGTAATTGTTTCTTTAATTGCAGTTGCAAACGCAGGCATATTTTTCATTGCAATGTCTTGCATCTTTAATGCAAAGTCTTGCTGGATAGCTTGTATATCTACTTCAACTTTAGGCTTACCATCTGGTCCCGTTGGCTTCATTGATGCAGCAACTGCTTTTTTTGCTTCTGCCATTCCTTCTTTTGTGAACTTAGCCGAATATTTCCACGATTCAAGATTTTCTTTTGCAGCAGCAGCAGCATCAGCACTAGTTGCTAGGGCTAAACCTTTATTATCTTTAGCACCTTGTGCTATTGCTGCTGCCGTTTGAGATTGTATGTCTCTTGCTTTTTCTGCACTAATTGACCCATCGTCAACGGCATCTTTAAATCGCTTGTTTGATTCTGCAATACCCGAATTTGATGCTTGTGCTATAGCAAGGTCTTTACTGATAACATTACCATAAATCATATTTTCACGCAAAGCACGACGTTGACCTTCGGTCATGTTTTCCATTGCTTTGTTTAAAGCTTCGCGTTTTTCTTTAGGCATTTCGGCTAATTTTTGCTGGAATGCCAGAGTATCATTTTCTTGTCTAATTTTGTCTTTTTTAGATTTAAGATCTTCTCCCGTAATTGCTTGAAGTGTTTTTAAATCTCTAACATAGGCCATTGTAGCATCAGCTACCTCTTTATCACTTGCATGTAACTTTTGATTAGGACCAGCTAAACGTTCCATAACAGTTGCATAAGCATCTGCTTGTTCTTCCATGCTCATACCTAGACCAAACATCGCATCACGGGCTGTTTTACCGCCAAGCTCCATTGCGCCAGCCATTTTCTTAGTTGCTGCACCAATGCCTAAACCAGTCTTGGAAAATTGCTCATTATTATTAGCAGCAATTTTACTCATTTGCTCAAGTGTTAGGCCTGCTTGACCAGCAGTCTTTACCATGCCCATCATACCATCAGAGTAAAATGCACCTGCAGAGCTCATGGCTTGGAAGCCTTGAATATTCTTCTGGGTTTGCTGAATCATAAAGCCGATACCGGCTTTGGCTAATTCTGATACCGTATTACTAAGGAAACTTAATGCAGCACCAGCGCCTTGGGCAGCTAGGCCTACTAACTTCATTTTACCACCACCGGCCATTGCGGCTTCGCCAAATGATCCTAGAGCTTTTGATCCTGCTTGACTAGCACCATTGGCAGCATCAATGTTTGCAGTCATAAATGCACTAGCGGTACTTAATGCATCGCCACCCGAAAGTGCTTGTTTAGCAGCACTAGTCATTGAATTAGCAAAACCTTTAACTACTGCGCCTGATAATTCTTTGAGTCCAGTGATACTACTTTCAATTGCTTTATTATGCAAGTTCTGTTGTACAAGTCCATCTCTAACAGCTTTTAAAGATTCTTTTTGTGCTAAACTTGCGGTGTCTGCTGAGTCAGCTAACTCGTCTAATGCATCATCAACTTGACCAATTGTATAATTTAAATCTTGAATTTTACGTCTAGCACCTGTCATCTGTGCAACAAACCCTGTCATTGTTTGTTGATTTGTTTTTAAAAGTTTGTTTGAATTTTCTACTAGTTTAGAGGTATCCTTGATAACATTGCCATACTTCTTGAAATTCTCCATAGATGCTTCCATGGCTTTTTTCAAAGCTTCGCCAGATAAACCTGCTTCTCTAAATGAGCGGTTCATTGCTTCGACTAATTGCGGATTTTGTTCTTCCATGGATTTTTGCCTATAAATACTACTATATCAATTATTTATGGGAATCAAAATATGAATACAAAACCTATCAATCCGCTAGTCAAACATTTTAGAAGTCCGGCAATTTATTTTAAGTTGCCCAGTAACGGTACATTTTGGGAAGAAGGTACTTTAGACTTGCCAGTTACCGGGGAACTACCAATTTACCCAATGACCACTTCAGACGAAATTACACTAAAAACCCCAGATGCTTTGTTAAACGGGCAAGGTGTTGTAAGTGTAATCCACAGTTGTTGCCCAAATATTCGTGACGCTTGGAAAATGCCCACAGTTGATGTAGACGCCACACTAATTGCTATTCGTATTGCTAGTTACGGAAAATCTATGCCTATTTCCTCAACTTGCCCGCATTGCAACGAGGACCACGATTATGATATTGATTTAACTGGATTAATTTCTCAAGTTAAAGCCCCCGACTACAATAGTACAGTAGACTATAAGGGTTTAAAAATTAAATTAAAACCACAGAACTATTTTTCAGTTAATCGCAGTAATATTGCCGCCTTTGAAGAACAACGTATATTAGATACACTAATTGATAAAGATATGGACGAGGATGTTAAAAATGCCAAACTAGCAAAAAGTATGGCAAACATGCTAGAAGCCAATTTGAATTTATTAGTTAATAGCACCGAGTATGTAGAGACCGAAGACGGTGTCCGTGTTAAAGAAATAGAGTTTATCAAAGAGTTTTATCAGAATTCAGAAAGCCAATTAACTAAACAAATAGAAGAGAAACTTAGCGAATTTGCCAAAGAAGGCGCCCTACCTCCTATACACTTAGGATGCTCGGGTTGCAGTAAAGAGTATGATACTCCATTGGAGTTTGATTACGCTCGTTTTTTCGCTTAAGGCTTTTGAGTTTAGACAATAACGCTATAGTTGAATTAATCGATCAGTTCGATAAAGAATCAAAAGCCATTAAAGAAGAAGCGTTAAAGATGACATGGTTTATGCGTGGAGGAGTTTCTTACGAAGAAATAATGTTATTAGGGTTCGACGAACGTGAATTAATTAATAAAATTATTAAATCTAATTTAGAGTCTACTAAAGAATCAGGTTTACCATTCTTTTAATAGTATCAAGATTAGCTACGCTAATCTATTGCTTTCGCTAAAGCTCAGCAATGTTTTTCTTCTTTGATGTTGTTTAGTATCATCCAGATTATGTGGTCACAATTCACCGTTTATACGGTGAAAGTATGAGTGCATCATCCGAGTGACAGCAGTCATTTATTATAAAGAGATTGTATTCGCATACACAGAGGCGGTTGACCGGTACCCCTTACTCTAGCTTCACATATCAACGG
>Ga0208741_10001123_pt1 | contig 11093 bp, 10 predicted proteins | sample CryBogCBE03Jun09_FD_184576 | JGI IMG/M metagenome (GOLD analysis project Ga0208741, IMG submission 184576) | Freshwater microbial communities from Crystal Bog, Wisconsin, USA - CBE03Jun09 (SPAdes) | ecosystem: Environmental > Aquatic > Freshwater > Lake | place: Crystal Bog, Wisconsin, USA...
AGGTACGGTAAGGCGCGACCGCACATCTACCCTCAACCCCGGTAGCAACGCGTTTGTTTACCCTTCTGTAAACTCAAGCTTAATTTTATCTGAGGCATTTAAGCTGCCTAAGCAAATTAGCTATGCCAAAGTTCGTGCCTCATGGGGTATTGTGGGTAATTATACCGATCCTTATGCTGCTGCCATCGCCTATAACCAAGGTAATCTTGGTTCACAACAGGCAGGCGGGTCATCGGTTATTTATACTACTATATCAAGCAGCTACGGCAACGAAAAACTTCGCCCGGAGGAAAAGCATGAAATTGAATTTGGCTTCGAATCAAGGTTTTTCAATAACCGTGTAGGCTTGGAGGTATCTTATTACAATGCTAAAGTGATTGATGAAATATTACCATTAACACTACCTTCAACAACCGGTGGCACCTCTGTGCTAACCAATATTGGTACATTAAGAAACACCGGCTTGGAAATATCTATCACTGGCACACCGGTAAAATCACGCTATTTTGAATGGCAGACCGGCCTAAATTTCGCCAGCAACTCCAATAAGGTTGAAAAATTGGCTAACAATGCCACTGAATTGATACATGCTGACTACGATGGTAATGCAGCTGTGTTGAAATCGGTAGTGGGCCAGCCAATGGGCGATTTTTATGCACACCCAGTGGCCACCAATGCCAAAGGTGAAAAAATTGTTGGCTCCGACGGATTATATACGCTTGATGCAGGTTTGACAAAGGTGGGTAATACCATGCCGAAGGTAATTGGTGGTTTCTCCAACACATTCAGCTACAAAGGGTTTTCGTTGGGTATTTTAGCTGACTTCCGTTTTGGCGGTTATGTAATGCCAACCGGCTTAAACTGGATGACAAGTAGGGGCTTAACAGAACAAAGCCTTACCAATATGGACAAGGCACACGGCGGTATAAGCTACTATGTTGACGGAAGTGGCAATGGCGTGCAAACAACTGCATCTGCTGGCCCGAGCGGCGAAAAAGTGTATAACGACGGTATGCTGCTAAGCGGTGTTACCCCAGATGGTAAAACCAATACCAACATTGTGTCACAGGCGTATTACTACTGGAACGTATACAACTGGGGCGGTCCGCAATACAGCGAAAGCCGTTATGAACTGTATATCCAAAAGAACAGCTATATCAAGCTAAGGGAATTAAGCTTGAGCTACAGCCTGCCCGCTGGAATATTCCAAAAAATTGGTGCCAAAAAAATTCAATTGTCTGTTTTTGGCAGAAACCTGTTTTATCTGTACCGTACCATCAAGAATATGGATGCCGAACAACTTACTGCAGGTTCACGTTGGCAACAAACCGTTTCTAACGCTGGTACCAACCCCACTTCAAGAACATACGGGGTTTCTTTGAGGGCCAATTTTTAGTCATTATTTATCATAACTAAAGTAGTATATGAAAAAAACAATATTTGCAATAGCTGTGGCAGCGGCACTCGGTGTTACCGCTTGCACAAAAACAGATTTTAAGAACGCATATCCTGATCCGTCCAAAGTAAACTCAACCACGGTTGCCAAACAGTTTTCGGGCTTTTTAAACAGTAATATCGGCTACGTAGTACCCTCGTATTGGAATTATTTTGTGGTACTGCGCATTACGCTTGACCCTTATACACAGGCGACAGGTTTTGCAAACGCCGCCAACCAATATATACCCGGTGCGTCTGCAACCAGCAATTATTGGGATAGTTATTACAACTTTTTGGCCCAGTACAGAGAGCTGCAAAAAGTGAATGCCCAATTAAGCGCTGCAAGCCAGGCCGCAAACCGTATTTACATGGTGGCTGCAACTATTTTTTTGTATGATGAAACCCAAAAAATGGTTGACTTGTATGGTGACATACCGTTTTCTGAAGCAGGCATGTTAAGCACTGACGGCGGCAACTATTCGGCTACTTATGCTAAATACGATAAAGCAGAAGATGTTTACACTAAAATGCTGGACGACCTTAAGGGGTTTTCAACGGAGTTGAATACCATTACCTTAGATGCAGGTACCCAGGCCACTTTTAAAAACCAAGACCTTATTTACAAGGGCAGTGTTACAGGCTGGGCAAAATACTGCAACTCTCTTCGTTTAAGGCTGTTAACAAGGGTTTCTGGTGTTTCTTCATTCCAGGCAAGGGCTAAAAGCGAAATGGCTGACATTGTTGGCAACCCAGCTAGCAGCCCCGTTATTACAAGCAATAACGACAATGCGCAAATATCAGTATATACCCTAGGCACAGGCATTGATGCCAGCGGTTTTCAAAGCGGTTTGGAAGATTGGAATGGTAACTTGGCCGGCAAGGCTATGATTGACCATATGAATGCCAATGCCGACCCCCGCTTAAGGGTTTTGTTTAGGGCCGGCGACAGCGCAAAAGGCGCCTATATAGGGCTAGACCCAACACTTGATGCTAGTACCCAAAACACCCTTATTAGCAACAGTAGCACTTTGGCCATTTACAACCGTGCAACCACCAGCCGAAACAAATATTTCCCGGGTGTTTTAATGAATGCCGCGGAAGTTAGCTACCTGGTGGCAGAATACAACCTTGGTGCAGGCAACGATGCCGCCGCAAAAACTGCCTACGAGGCGGGTATTCAGCAGTCTATTGCTTATTACTACGCACTAAGGGCACTTTCTGCAGACAATACTGACAGCATTGCGGGTGCCAAAACACCTTCTTCTGCAGAAATAACCGCCTATTTGGCAAGCCCCGGTGTTAGCTGGTCAGCCGCAACAAGCGCAGCAGCCAAGCTTAAATTAATCGCTACACAAAAATGGCTACATTTCAATGTTGTTCAGCCTTACGAAAGTTGGAGTGAGACAAGGCGTTTAGACGCGCCATCGTTTAATTTTTGGACAGATAATTCTTCCATCCAAAAATTACCGCCGCACAGGTGGCTTTACCCAACCAGCGAGAACACCTACAATACTAAGAACTACCAAGCTGTGCAGGCTAATGACAAGCTAGACACGAAGATTTTTTGGGATTTGCAATAAAGTAGGGTTTGTGCTAATTTGATAAATAAAACAACTAAAAGGCCCTGCTCCTAACAAGGATCGGGGCCTTTTTAATGGAAGCCGTTATTTGCCAGCTTTATGGTTTGGCTTACAAAGTTTTATAAACTGTTAGGGTTTGGATAGTAGCTTGTGTAAAATTGTACCAAAGCTTTACGTGTATTTTGACATTGCCTTAATTAATAATTAAAAACTAAGTTGCTTTTTTACCGATTTATATCAATTTTTAACCAACATTTGTCTATTTTAACATTCTTTTATTATAATTTTATCGCTGTTCTAATCCTTGTGTAAAACGATTTGGCTTTAAAATTTAAACCGGCCTGTGTCAATGAAAAAAAGTTCCTACAAGAAAAATATTATTAAACAGCTCTATTTTGCCAAATCTCTTTCCTGTGCAGAAATTAGTGAAAAAATTGACAAAAGCCTGCCACTTACCACCAAGGTGGTGAATGAATTGATAGAAGAGCACTATATAACGGAAAATGGATACGCACCCTCGAGCGGGGGCCGGCGTCCGCTTACGTATTCGCTTAGGCACGATGTATTGTATATTGTTGCGGTTGCCATGGACCAATTTTATACCCGCATAGCCATTATGGATATGCAAAACAAGTATGTTACCCGGGTGGAGAAATTTGACTTGGTATTGTCTAAAAACCCAGCGGTGCTAATGGCTTTGGTGGATAAAATAAATAACCATGTAGCCCAATCGGGTCTTTCAAAAAATAAAATTGTGGGCATCGGTGTAGGTATGCCGGGTTTTATTGATGGGGGCAAAGGTGTAAATTATACTTTTTTGGATGCCCCATATGGCAATATTCCCAAATACATTGCTGAAAAAACCGGCTTAGAAGTATTTATTGACAACGATTCAAGCCTAGTGGCACTTGCCGAGCTACGTTTTGGTGCGGCCCGGCATACAACCAACGCAATGGTTGTTAATATAGGTTGGGGCGTTGGCCTTGGGCTTATATTAGAGGGTAAGCTCTTTAGGGGGTATAATGGGTTTGCCGGCGAATTTAGCCACATCCCTGTTTTTTCGAACAATAAATTGTGCAGTTGCGGCAAAAAGGGCTGCTTGGAAACAGAAAGCTCCCTATCAATCATAGTAGAGAAAGCCCGCCAGGGGTTGGACGCGGGGCAGGTGTCTATGTTGGCTAACCTGCTGGCTGACCTGAATACGGAAAAGGCATTTGAAGAAATAATTAGGGCCGCCCAAAAAGGGGACCAATTTGCAGTTGGCTTATTTTCAGAGGCTGGCTATAATATTGGCCGTGGCGTGGCCATATTGATACACATACTAAACCCTGAGATTATCATCTTTAGCGGACGGGGATCGCAGGCGGGTAAAATTTGGAAGGCACCCGTGCAACAGGCCATTAACGAAATGTGCATACCAAGGCTTGCAGCAAGCACAGAAATTGAAATATCGCAATTGGGTTATGAGGCGGAGATGATTGGTGCTGCTGCATTGGTGATGGAAAATTATGAAACGAAAACCATTGCCAATGCTGTGGCTGTGGAGATGCCGAATGCTTTTTTTGCCCAAAACAACTAAATTTTGTTTACAAGCATATGCCTGTTGAACAAAGGCAAAGCTTTAGCCCCTAGTAGCATTTACAATATGCCAGCCCTAAAAACGCTAATGTTTGTACAGCAAGCCAGCGCAAAACATCTGTTTTAGCTACGGTTTAACTGCCTTAAATGAATAATACTCCCCAGCAATTTTACCCATGCCGGTGCGGGGTTATTAATGCTTTTGCATCCGTTTAATTGGGATTTCGTCCCCACAAAACTGCACATCATCCATAATTAGTACTAAAATTATAAATTAGGCGTTCTTTAATTACCTTAGCGTTATGGTTGTTAATTTAAGCCAGAAACACAGTCTTGTTTCAAACTGGGTTAGCGAACTGCGCGACACCAACCTGCAAACAGACAAGCTTAGGTTTAGGCGCAATATTGAGCGGCTGGGAGAGGTTATGGCTTACGAGCTTAGTAAAGAGCTGCTGCATACAACAGTTGACGTGCAAACACCTTTGGGTATACATAGCAGCAAGGTATTAACCCAACAACCTGTTTTGGCGGCCATATTACGGGCTGGTCTTCCCCTGCACCAAGGCATGCTGAACTATTTTGACAGGGCCGATAATGCATTTATAGGTGCGTACCGCAAGCACGACAGAGCGGGCGGCTTTGAAATTAGTTTAGACTATATAAGCTGCCCCACCCTAGAAAACAGGATATTGATACTTTGCGACCCCATGTTGGCAACAGGGGCCTCGTTGGTAAAAACAATAGCCGCATTGCGTGAGGAAGGAACCCCCGCCCGCATACATATTGCCTGTGTTATTGCCTGCACGGTAGGTATTGAATACGTATTGCGAGAGGTAGGTACCAATGTTAAAATATGGTGCGGTGATATTGATGACGAACTTACCGCCAAAGGCTATATAGTGCCGGGGCTGGGCGACGCTGGCGACCTTGCCTTTGGCCCAAAAAACCAGGAGTAAGAAATTACGTTTATTTGAATAGATTTTTAACCCTGTTATGTAAAAAACAGCTATTTTAGTACACCAAAAACTGCAGAATGAGAGTTTTATTTTTGATGTTGTTAGTACTGTTTGCAGGAAGTTGTATAGCGCAGGACCCACATTTTTCACAATTTCATGCTTCCCCGCTAACCCTCAACCCAGCATTCACAGGCAAATTTGACGGAAACGTTCGGCTTGCCACCAATTACCGCAACCAATGGCCAACCATTGACAAGGCTTTTGAAACAGCCACCGCATCGGTTGATTTTCAGATATTGAAAAATAAGATCTCTTATAGGGATACCTGGGGCGTGGGCTTACTGGGCTTAACGGATAAAAGTGCCAACGGGGCGGTTTCGTACAACTATTTTGCCCTGTCTACCGCTTTTCATAAAGGGTTGGATGAAGATGGTTATAAGCAGTTGGGTATTGGTTTTCAGGCTGCCTACAGCAATATGGCCATAAACACGGGCAATTTAACGGTAGGAGACCAGCTTACGGCATTGGGTTTTACTAAACCACAGGATGACCCCTTGTTGATGAAGGGTAACCTAACGTCTAGTTTTTTGGATGTTAATGCAGGGTTACTTTATACATCCAGCAGTACCGACAGGGATAATTTTTATGCAGGCGTTAGTATGTACCACATTAACAGGCCGAAACAGTCTTTCGACCAAACCGGCAGTTATGTATACTATTTAAACCAACGCACCACCTTGCAGTCTGGCGGGTACCTTCCTTTAGGGCCCTCAACCACCCTTCATCTTAGTGCACAGTTTAGTACCCAAGCCGGAGCAAACGAGTTTTTGGTGGGCGGCGCGTTTCAATTTGCCGCTACCAATTTAGAAAATGACGATAATCCTTTAAGCTTTTATGCGGGCTCCTGGGTACGTTTTGGCGATGCCGTTATACCTTATTTGGGTTTGGAGTACGGCGAATGGAGATTGGGTACCACCTACGATTATAATATTTCGAGCCTAAAGGCTGCATCGCAAAGCCGGGGCGGTATAGAAATTTCTCTTATCTACATCAATAAATCGTCGGGCAGCAAGGGTTTGCCTTGCCCCAAGTTTTAATAGCAATTAAAAACCCACAAAGGCCATTAAATAAAAAAGCCGCATCTCATACAAACGAAATGCGGCTTTTTCTTTAAACAAATATAGCCAAGGCAGCTATTGGTGTAGCCTAGGCCGACGTTTTAATTTTTTCAATGATGGAAGTGGTGGAAAAGCCCGCTAAAATAGGGTTGATGATAACCTTGCCACCATTTGCAATAACCTCTTTGGCACCCACAATTTGGTCAAGGGTATAATCGCCGCCTTTTACCAACACGTTAGGCATTACGAGGTTAATAAGGTTTAAGGGAGTATCTTCGTCAAAAATCACCACTGCATCGGTTATGGCCAGCGATGCGAGTACCAAAGCCCTTGAATGTTCGTTGTTTACTGGCCTGTTTTGGCCTTTTAGCTTTTTAACACTTGCGTCGGCATTAACACCTACTATTAGCAGGTCAGCCGTAGCAGCAGCCTGGGACAATGAAAAAATATGTCCTTCATGCAAAATATCGTAACAGCCATTGGTAAAGGCTATGGTTTTACTGGTTAGCCTTGCCACCGCAACAAATTGTTGTAATTGGTGCAGGGTTAAAACTTTATGCGGTAATGAGGTTGTGTTTTTCATATTGCTTGTTTCTATATTTAACCGCAAAGTAAGCTAAACTGCCAAATATCAACACGAATGCTACTTGGGCTAGCATGAGCAGCCAGCCTGAGGCACGGCCAATATTTTCGCTAATGTTATACAGCAGCAGTGTTTTTTGTATCGCGTAGGGGTAGGCACCCAAACCACCGGGGGCCACAATTATGCCAAAAGTGCCAAAAACCAATAGGGCAACACCGGCAGTTATGCCAAGGTGCTGCGTTTCGGCCAATGCAAAACAGCCCATCCATGTGGAGAGGATGTAGCAGGCCCAAATTGCCATTGTGTAAATGGCAAACAGCCATTTGCGCCGTAGCCTCTTAATGCTTACGAAGCCTTCGGCTAATCCTTTCCATATTTTAATGGCCAGCAATTTGGTTTTGTGGCCAGCCAAGCGCTTTACAACAATTATCAACACTGCAACTACCAGCAAGGCTAACACAGCAGTAAGCCAAAACTTTATACCCCCTTTGTGCAGGTTAGCACCCAAACGGCTAATTATTTCGCCTGCGTAGCCGCTAAAGTAGCTGTATTGCAAAAAAAAGGCGGAGATGCTTAAAATAAGCAGGCACAGCAAATCAAATGCCCGTTCGGCCAATATGGTGCCAATTAGCTTTTCCACGGGTATTTTTTGTTGTTTTGCAACCACTGTACACCTGGCTATTTCTCCGGCTCTTGGTATAAATTGGTTGGCAAGGTACCCTAGCAGCACGCCGCAAAGTAAGTCGAAAACGGGCGGTTTGTAGCCCATGGGCTCAATAAGCTGTTGCCAACGCAATGCCCTAAAAATATGGCTTAGCAACATCATACCAAACACCGGCAGTAACAGCAAAAACTTAGCCCGCATTAACACCTGTGTAATATCGTGTTTGTCTTGCTGCTTCACATCCTTTAGCGACAGCCAAACGAACACTGCTGCAATGCTAAAGGCTATCGCGTACTTTATGATAATGGGTATAATCTTTTTCATGGTTGGATTGTGGCAAGGTAAAAAAGAAAAACAACTGGTTACGTTAAACTATTTTGCATGAGTGATAATTTGAAATTGTAAATGGCTTTGGTGTATAGGGTAAGTTTTGCTGGTTAATGATTGCGGTTAATCTTTCCGTTTAACTGCCACGGTTACTAATGCAGTAACGTAGCCTTCTGTAAGGCATTACAACTTGTTGCCATCCTTTGGAAATACAATCGCCGGCTTAAAAGTTTTGGCTTCTTCAAAACCCATCGTGGCGTAGGAAATTATGATGACGATATCGCCAACGGCACCTTTACGCGCGGCCGGGCCATTGAGGCAAACCGTGCCGCTGCCAGCTTTACCTTTAATAACATAGGTTTCTAAACGCTCACCATTGTTTACGTTTACCACCTGAATTTTTTCGTTTTCAAGTAGGTTGGCCGCGTGCATAAGGTCTTCGTCTAAGGTAAGGCTACCCACATAGTTAAGGTTAGCCTCGGTAAGAACAGCCCTGTGTATTTTTGATTTTAATATATCTATCTGCATAAGCAGCAAAGGTATAGCAGAAAAACATTATAAAGGCCGTGTAAAAAATCTGGCTGTTGTATGGGATTGTTAAATATAAATTGCAACCAACTAAAATACCAATGAGACGGCGAGGGTGCGGAAAGGTGGGGGGACAAAACAGGGCGGGCAAAAAAAAATCCCGCGCTCCCAAAAAAGGAGCAGCGGGACTTTTATACAGAAGTATAGTTTACACTATTTAATTTCTACTTCAGCACCAGCTTCTTTCAATTTAGCAGCCAGTTCTTCAGCTTCGCCTTTAGCTATGCCTTCTTTTACAGCTTTAGGTGCGCCGTCTACTAGGTCTTTAGCTTCTTTCAAGCCCAAGCCAGTAAGTTCTTTCACAACCTTAACCACCTGAAGCTTAGCAGCGCCAGCTGATTTCAAGATAACATCAAAAGATGTTTGCTCAACAACTGCAGCAGCAGCAGGGCCAGCAGGACCGGCAGCTACAGAAACTGCAGCAGCAGCTGGTTCAATACCGTACTCATCTTTCAAAATTTTGGCTAATTCGTTAACTTCTTTTACTGTTAAGCTAACAAGTTGCTCTGCAAATGCTTTTAAGTCTGCCATAATGTTCAATTTTATGCCGCCTTCATTGCCTGCGCTCCGGCGGTCTTGTGTAAAATTTGTGTTTATTTTAACCCCCAGGCCGGGTTAATATTTTTACCCTACCCAACCTTCCCTAAAGGGAAGGAGTTAAGAGTGTGTATTTTAAGCCCCTCCCTTTAGGGGAGGGGTTTGGGGAGGTTTCTATGCGTTCTCTTCCCTTGCTTCCAATGTTTTCAGGATGGCCGCAAGTTTAGTACCTGCATTTAAGCCGCTGATAACATTTTTGGCTGGTGATTGCAACAAGCCAATGATTTCGCCAATAAGGTCTTGCTTGCTCTTAAGAGTTTTAAGTGCATCAAGCTGGTCGTTGCCCACAAATACCGAACTGTCAATATAAGCAGCCTTCAACAGGGGCTTTTCGCTTTTGGCAGTTTCGCGGAATGAGCTGATCAGCAACGCCGGTTCTTTTGCATCTTCGCTAAAAAGCAAAGCAGTAACACCGTTCAGGCTTTCAAACACACCTTCGTAACGCTTGCTGTCAATAGATTCCAGTGCTTTGCGAATGAGGGTGTTCTTAGCCACCTTCATTTCAACTTTCTTGTCAAAACAAATGCGGCGTAGTTTCGTAATTTGTGCTACAGACAATGACTCTGTATTGGTAATATAGAAGTTGTTATATTGGGTGAATTTCTCCTTGAGAGCTTCAATAACATCGTTTTTTTGATTCTTGGTCATAATGCGCCTTTTTTGCATCCCGATACTATCGGAACTAGTTCAGTACTGATTTTGTGTCAATTGTAATACCAGGGCTCATGCTGCTTGCCATGCTTACGCCCCTAACATATATACCTTTTGCAGTAGCAGGCTTAAGCTTGATGATAGCATTGATGAGTTCTTGGCTGTTGGCGGCAATTTTTTCCGGGTTAAAGGAAACACGGCCGATGGATGCATGTACAATACCAGCTTTGTCTACTTTAAAGGCTATTTTACCACCTTTTACTTCGTTAACCGCTTCTGCCACGTTGTTGGTTACAGTACCGGTTTTAGGGTTAGGCATCAAGTTACGGGGACCAAGAATTTTACCCAGTTTACCAATTTTAGGCATTACGGATGGGGTGGCGATGATAACATCCACATCAACCCAGCCACCTTCAATTTTCTGGATAAATTCGTCCAAGCCCACATAATCAGCATTGGCTGATCTTGCATCGGCTTCTTTATCAGGTGTACACAATACCAACACACGCTTTGTTTTACCAGTGCCGTGGGGCAGGTTTACAGTACCACGCACCTGTTGGTCGGCTTTCTTAGGGTCAACACCAAGGCGTATGTGTAAGTCAATTGAAGCATCAAACTTGGTAGTGTTAATGTCTTTCACTATCGTTGAAGCTTCCTTTAACGTATAAATTTTTGTTTTGTCTATTTTAGCTTCGGCTGCTTTTCTTTTTTTGGTAAGGCTTGCCATAATCAAATCAGTTTTAAGGTGTTAATTAATTTTCCCATGGTGCTGCGCCATCAACACTCAAACCCATGCTGCGTGCTGTGCCTGCAACCATCTTCATGGCACTTTCTAATGTAAAGCAATTTAGGTCGGGCATTTTGTCTTTGGCAATTGCCTCAACTTGCGCCCAAGTTACCTTGCCAACCTTAGAGCGGTTACTTTCCTTAGAACCTTTTTGAATTTTTGCAGCGTCCATCAATTGAACCGCGGCGGGGGCTGTTTTAATAACAAATTCAAACGATTTGTCGTTG
>Ga0208741_10001124_pt1 | contig 11091 bp, 21 predicted proteins | sample CryBogCBE03Jun09_FD_184576 | JGI IMG/M metagenome (GOLD analysis project Ga0208741, IMG submission 184576) | Freshwater microbial communities from Crystal Bog, Wisconsin, USA - CBE03Jun09 (SPAdes) | ecosystem: Environmental > Aquatic > Freshwater > Lake | place: Crystal Bog, Wisconsin, USA...
CTTCCATCCGTCTCGATGAACCAGCAGAAGTTCTAGAAATTGGAACAGGGTTTATGATGGTTACTCGTGATACTTTCTTGAAGTTTGATCAGGAATATCCTCAGTATTCTTATAAGCCAGATCATGTTCGTACTGAAGCTTTCGATGGCTCACGTGAGATTATGATGTACTTCCAGGCAGAAAAAGATGGTTTGGATTATGGTAAGTACTATGCAGATGGTATGAAGAAGATTGCAGCAATGCGTTTAAATGATGCCGATAATGTCCAGTCAGAGATTGATAAGTTGATGTCGTCAGCTATTGAAATGGATGGCAGGACGTCTAAGCGTTATCTTTCAGAAGATTATTGGTTCTGTCAGCTTGTTCGTCGTATGGGAATGAAGGTATGGTTGTGCCCATGGATGCACTTGCAGCATGCAGGTACTTACGTATTTGCTGGCAAGCTTCCTGCTCTAGCTTCTATCGGAGCTTCTGCAACTGCTGATGCTAGCCTTCTTAAGAAGTATCGTGACAACACCAATCCTCCAGTAGCAGCTGCAATTGCTTCTACACCAACCCCTGTCATTGCAAATGATCCAGCTCTTTTGAATAAATTCAAGAAGATCTGATAAAGGTATTTTATTATGAAGTTAAGTGAACATACCATTAATACTCTTAAGAACTTTTCAAACATTAACCCAATGTTGTTAGTGCACCCTGGTGGTGTGTTAACAACCATGACGGTTACAAAGTCCATCTATGCTACTGCTAATGTGGAAGAAAACTTCCCAGTACAGTTTGCCATATATGAACTACCAAAGTTCTTAGGAGTGCTTTCCTTGTTTAAGGAGCCAGAATTAGATTTTGGTCAAAAGCAAGTTAAGATTGTTTCAGGACGTCAATCAGTCAATTATACCTATGCAAGCCCATCGATGATTGTTGCACCTGATCCAAATAAAAGCATTACGTTTCCTGTGGCTGATATTGAGTTCTCCATTTCTCAAGAAGAATTGCAACGTGTGGTGAGAGCCACGTCAGTTCTACAGCTACCGGATATTGCAGTGACTGGCAATGGCAGTAAGGTTGCCATCACTGCAACTAATTGTAAGAATCCAACAGCAGATGTGCTTAGCATCGAAGTTGGAGACACCGACAAGACTTTTTCCACGGTGTTTAGTATCGACAATATTATTAAGTTGATTTCAGCTGATTATAATGTTAAGATATCATCTAAGGGTCTTTCAAAGTGGCAATCTAATAATATTCTTTATTATGTTGCCATGGAAGCTACCAGTACTTTTAACAATAACTGAGGTGACAATCGATAAATTATAAATAGGACTATATTAATCATGCATGAAAGATATAGTCCTATGATTTATCAAATTACCAATAAAATAAACAATAAAAAATATATCGGTAAAACTTCTCAGTCTTTAGAAAAAAGATGGTACCAACATTGCAAAAATGCAGAATATGGTAAGGATACTTTTTTGTATAAAGCTATAAGAAAGTACGGAAAAGAAAACTTTTGTATTGAGTTTATTTCTGAAGGTTCTAATGAAGAAGAAATAAAATTAATAGAAAAAATAAAGCCTGAATATAACCTCACTAAGGGTGGGGATGGTGGTGATACTTCCAATTCACCTAACTATAGAAAAGCTATGGTAGAGAGAGATAATTCTGGGTCTAATAATCCTATGTGGGGTAAAAAAGGCACAGATAATCCTAACTATGGTAAAAAAAGAACTCCAGAGCAAATTGAAAATTTTAAAAAAAATTACAAAGGTAAGAGAATACCAGTTGTAATTAATGGTGTATTATATGATAGTGTTATTGGTGCTTCTAAAGCATTAATGCGCAGTGAGAGGTATATTAGATTACATGACCAACTCAATAAGTGGAGCTATTGATCCTAACGAATTTGTTTGGACTCAAAAATATCGCCCTAAGACCATTGATGATTGCATTCTGCCGGAGGGTCTTAAACAGACCTTTCGGCAATTTGTTGTCAATGGTGAAATACCTAATCTATTATTGACTGGTGGACCTGGTATTGGTAAGACTACAGTTGCCAAGGCTATGCTCAATCAGATTGGTGCAGACTATATTGTAATCAACGGGAGTATGAATGGAAACATCGACACGCTTCGTAACGACATCCAACAGTTTGCTTCCTCAGTATCCTTTTCAGGGGGCAGGAAATATGTTATCCTTGACGAGGCTGACTATCTTAACGCAAACTCCACACAGCCAGCCCTTCGAAACTTTATGGAAGAGTTCTCGCGTAATTGTGGGTTCATTCTCACATGCAACTTTAAGAACAGAATCATCGAGCCACTTCATTCAAGGTGCTCTGTCGTAGAATTTAAAATAAATAAGAGTGATTATCCAAAGCTAGCTGCACAGTTCTTTAAGAGAACTTGCAAGATCCTGGAGACAGAGAATGTTACATATGATAAAGCCGTTGTTGCTGATCTTGTTTCTAAGCATATGCCTGACTGGCGTAGGGTTCTTAATGAACTACAAAGATACTCCGTAAATGGAACAATTGATTCTGGTATCTTTGTTAATCTTTCAGAAGATAGTTTTAAATCTCTTGTAGGATTGGTTAAGGCCAAAAACTTTGCAGAGATGCGTAAGTGGGTTGGTGAGAATGCTGACTCTGACTATACTGGAATGTTTCGCAAGTTCTATGATCAGGCATATCAATATATTAAGCCTCAATCTATTCCCGAGCTTGTTATTATTATATCAAAATATCAATACCAAGCGGCATTTGTTGCAGATCATGAAATTAATATTGCTGCATTCTTAACTGAGGTGATGATTAACCTTGAGTTTATTTAACTTTTACCCAACTTTTATATTTACCATATTTACTAATAGAAGATTTCAGAGAATTGTAGTTAAAATTATACTTCTCTGAAAAATCTCTAATTTTACCTTCATACAATTCATGTGTAATGGTGTTTTTAAAAATAGATATTGGTATTCTATTATAATTTGAATTAGATATTTTTATTTTAGTATCTATAGATCTTTTTTTGCCTAACCTAGTTAACGCACATTTACGTTTATGTTCTAGAGTTTGAGGTTTATGTTTACCAATATGAGCAGTAGAAATTTTATTTCTATGCTCTTTAGTTAACGTCTTGCCAATTGCTTTAAGTTTTCTTTCTTTAGACCATTTTACACCTGATAATGTAGGTGGCACTCCGTAGTTTAAATTTAACCAAATATCAGATTCTACAACCTTTAATCTTTTAAGTATTTTCCTCTCCCATATTTTACAATCATTTATGTTATTAAATGTTTTTCTAATCTCAACTTTAAAAGAACCAATACCATACTCTTTTATTAGTTGCTTAATTCTTTTTGATGATGTAAAATATGTAGTCCATAAATCATTTGGGTTACAATTTTTAGCCCATCTAGCTCCGTAGTATTTTTTACCTGTTGGTAGATGCTCTATATAATATGTAAAAGGTATATGCATGTCCAATAATCCTCCTAAAATTATTTATAAGAATCAAGTTTTTGATTTTGTAAATGCTATTAACATTAGCAAAAAAGATCTGATAAGAGAATCTGATCTTCCATATCTAATGGAAAAGCAATACATACCTCATTATGTAAACAAGGCACTATCTTACTTCGTTGATACCATCATGTATGCCAACGAGATAAACCAAGCAAAACACGTCGATTCTGCACTTCAAAATGATTATTACCTAAATAGTATACGTTCTGGTAAGAGATTTTCAAAGTGGGCAAAGCCTATTGAAAGTCTTGACGTAGATATTATACAACAATATTATAACGTAAGCTATATCAAGGCTTTAGATATTATCAAAGTTTTATCTAAGGAACAGATTGACCTTATAAAAACAAGAATAATAAAAGGTGGTAATCATGTTCAACATCAGTCAACTAGTGGAAGTGAGACTAAAGAACGCTGAAGATTTTTTGAAGGTGAGAGAAACACTTTCCAGAATAGGCTTGGCATCCAAGAAAGATAACACTCTTTATCAATCATGCCACATTTTACACAAACAAGGTAAATATTACATCGTTCATTTTAAAGAGCTATTTTTACTAGATGGTAAGGATTCATCCTTATCTGATGGAGATGTTGCTCGTAGAAATCGTATAATTCATCTATTGGATGAGTGGGAACTTATTGAAGTGGTAGAGTACAATAAAATTGAAGAACCTATTTCACCACTTAATCAAATAAAAATTATTCCATTCAAAGAAAAAAACAAATGGAATTTAATTACAAAATATACGATAGGATCTAAATACTAAAATGTTATCGTTTGATCAATATATAACAGAGTCATCCACGCTTCATGTATTTGATGTCGATGACACTCTCGTTCACTCTAATGCCAAAGTGCATGTTAAGAATGAAAAAGGTGAAACTGTAAAGAAATTGACCACCTCTGAATACAACTCACACAAGCTACCTGCTGGCCATCACTATGACTATCATGAATTTAGAAGTTCAAAAGTTTTTAGTCACTCTCATCCAATAAAACAGATGATTCGTGCTATCAATGCTACTCAAAGCACCACCAACAAGAATCCTAAAAACAAAGTTATTATTAATACTGCTCGTGCAGACTTTGATGATAAGCATAAATTTTTGAGTACATTGAGCCATCATGGGATTAAACACATGGATAAGATTCATGTGCATAGAGCTGGAAATATTCCAGGAAACGAAAAGCCAGCAGAAAAGAAATTGACTTTTATTCGTCAACATTTGGCAAAACATCCTTATTCACACGTCAGAATGTATGATGATAGCCATGATAATTTAAAGGCGTTTTTGGGACTTAAAAAGGAATATCCAAAGACCAAATTTCATGCCTACCATGTCGGCTCCGAAGGGAAAATGACAAAATATACTTAAATATCAAGGGCATATTTGCTGTTGACATTTTTATTAAATTATCGTATATTATTAATATGATGAGAACAGTTCACAAATCCGCACCTGCAAAAGCGCTGGCTGATCGTAAATATCACCAGCGTGTTTTGTTGTCTAAAAAAGGACGCGGTTCGTACAATAGAAAGAAAATGGAGAAAACCAATGCGTAAATTAATTCTCAGTGCTGCTTTGATTGCTACTGCTTTTGCTTCGACTGCTCATGCTGATGATTGGAACCGCGGTGGATTCAATCATTATAATGGTTATGGCCACGGTCGTGAATATGGCCACCGTGAATATAATGGTGGTGGGAATGGTTGGGTTGCACCTGCTATTGGTGGATTGCTTATTGGCGGGATGTTAATGAACATGCAACAGAATTACCAGGCTCAGCAGCAGTATCAGCCAACTTGCCAGCGTGTGTTTGTTGGCAATGTTGTTGTTGATGGCCAAATGGTTCAGGCCTTTAAAACTGTTTGTCAGTGATTATTTAAAATAAATGTTGCTTTTATTATAAAAGTAGCCTATATTATAAAAGTGATCAGTAAGACACAATTACATAATGGAGAAGTGAAATGGCACATAATGTTGAAACAATGGCTTATGCAGGTGAAACTCCTTGGCATGGTCTTGGCGTAGAAGTCCACAACGATCTGACTCCTGGCCAGATGTTGACGAAGGCAGGTCTTGATTGGACCGTTGATAAGTATCCTACATACTGTGAAGTTGATGGTCAGAAGGTTGTTACTGCTGATCAGGCTCTGGTTCGTTCCTCTGATAAGTCGATCCTTTCTGTTGTTTCTGATGACTGGAAGCCAGTCCAGAACGAGACTGCATTCGAGTTCTTCAATGAGTTCGTAATGGAAGGTGATATGGAAATGCATACCGCTGGTTCGCTCCAGAGTGGTAAGCTGGTTTGGGCTTTGGCAAAGGTCAAGGATTCATTCGAAATTCTTGGAGGTGATCGTGTTGATTCTTATCTTTTGTTTTCTAATCCTCATGTTTATGGCAAGAGCATTGATATCCGTTTTACCCCAATTCGTGTCGTTTGTAATAACACTCTTAATCTTTCTTTGGCTGGTAAAAATGACCTTATGGTTCGTCTTAATCACCGCCGCAGTTTTGAGCCTGAACTAGTCAAGCAGACTCTTGGTATTGCTAAGAACAAGATGGGTACGTATAAGGAAATGGCAGAGTTCCTTTCCTCTAAGAACTTCTCAGTTGATTCTCTTAGCAACTATCTCAAGGAAGTGTTTCCTTCGCTTACGAAGAAGGACAACTCTGTGATGTCGCGTCCTGCAGAACAGGCTTTGGCTGTTCTTGAGACTCAGCCTGGTGCAGAGTTTGGTAAGGGTACGTTTTGGCAGGCATTTAATGCTGTAACGTATACGACTGACCATTTGCTAGGTCATTCACAGGAGACTCGCTTGCAGTCTGCGTGGTACGGCTCTAATCGCCAGCGTAAGATTGTTGCGCTTGAAAAGGCAGTTGAGTATGCGGAGATGGCGTAAGCCATCTCCCTCAGCAATTCATTAAAATAGGAAATATGTCATGTTAAAGATCATCGGCGATCACGAAGAAAACACAATCGCTCAAGCAAGAAATGTTTTGGAAAAAGGTGCAGATAAGTTTGTACTATGTGCTGATGGTCATCTTGGATATGGTCATCCTATTGGTGGTGTTGCTGCTTACAAGGATAGGATCTCAATCTCTGGTGTAGGATTTGATATTGCTTGTGGAAACATGGCAGTGAAGCTTCCTGTTAAGTCTTCTGAGATCTCTTCTGATAAGTGGAAAGAGATTGGTCGTCAGATCAGCCGTACGATTTCGTTTGGCATTGGTCGTGTCAATAAGACTTCTGTTGAAGCAGAGTTCTTAGATACTGATACAAACTGGAACAACCCTGCTTTGGTAGGGTTGAAGGATTTGGCTGCAGAACAATTAGGAACTGTGGGTTCTGGTAACCATTATGTTGATGTGTTCCACGATCAGGATGACTTTGTCTGGATTGGTGTTCACTTTGGAAGCCGTGGTCTTGGTCACAAGGCAACCACACACTTTCTAAAGGCACTTGGTGCTAAGGATGGTATGAATGCAGATCCTACGATTGTCGATATGAATTCTGACATTGGTCAGGCATATTTTGAAGCTATGACTCTTGGTGGTAAGTATGCATATGCTGGTCGTGAATGGGTATGTGAAACCGTTGCTAAAATTATCAATGGTGATGTATCATACTTAGACAAGATCCACAACCACCATAACTTTGCCTGGATCGAAGAACATGATAATGAAAAGTATTTTGTTGTTCGTAAAGGATCAACACCTGCATTTCCTAACCAGCGTTCATTTATTGGTGCGACAATGTCAGATCAGAGCGTAATTGTTCGTGGATTAGATACTCCTGAAGCAAAGGAGAATTTGTATTCTACTGTTCATGGTGCTGGTCGTGTGCTTTCTCGTACGCAGGCTGCTGGTAAGTTTAAGGGATGGGGTGCTAACAGGAAGCAGGTTGCACCTGGCATTATCGATGAAAGTGAAATGCGTACTAAGATGAAGGAAAAGAACATTCATTTATTTGGTTCGGGTGCTGATGAGGCTCCTGAATGCTACAAGAAGTTGAATGAGGTATTAGGTTACCATTCTGATTCGATTGCTGTTGAACATCGTTTGAATCCTATCATTGTTTGTATGGCTGGTGCTAGTGAATATGATCCTTACAAGGATTGATTTTAATTAAAAAATAACCGTGTAAAAACAAGGGTTGTTTTTTTAAAATAACCGTTGCCTTTTTTATAAGCCTATGCTATATTAATAATATAAGCAATAGAGCAATGGAGTTTGAAATGACTAAGATCGTATATAATGCATGCTATGGTGGGTTTGGTCTTTCTGAAAAGGCTGTACAACGCTACTCAGATCTGGCTGGGTTAGGTCTCATCTATAAGAAAGAAGAAGATGCATCATGGGGTAATTGGTATACTCCCGATGGTGAAGATTGGTGGGATGACGAGATTTCTCGTTCAGATCCATTCCTAGTGCAAGTAGTCGAAGAGCTAGGCGAAGAAGCTAATGATAAGACTTCCCGTTTGCAAATTGAAGAGCTTCCTAAAGGAACTCTCTATCGTATCGATGAATATGATGGCCTGGAGTCTGTGGAGACTCAAGATAATTATCATTGGAGTGTGGCGTGACAGACATTTCTTACACGATGCGGGTGATAGAAAATCTTTTAACAGATGACCTCTATGACAGCAAAGATTGGCGTGATGCTAATACGGCAGAGCGTGTTGAATATTTGATCGATCTAGTAGCATACAAGAACCGAGAGATCGACCTATGGCTCGAACAAATCGAACATCTGAAGAGCTTTATGATGAAGGAGAGTGCGTGATGAACGATAGATTTATAAAACTCGCACTTGATGCTGGGTTGTTGAACTATGTAGATCATGAAACACCTAGACACTACTTCATTAATGGTCATGCCGAACAAGAAGAAGTTGAGAAGTTTGCTGAGTTGATTGTTCAGGAATGTATCAACTTTATAGACGAGTTTGGTGGCGATGTGGAGAACGGCAACATCTTCCTCAAATCAGAAAAGAAATTGAGTGAAGACTTGCAAGCAGGTCATCTAGGTGCAGTGCTCTGGCGTGCATCAGAGTTGTTGCGAGAACGATTTGGAATTGAACAATGAAAGATCTTATCAAACAGTTGGCTGATTAATGGTTTTTATAACAAATAAAGGATAAAGAGTGATGCTACGTTGGTTATGGGACCTGCTGTTCACTCGCTCTAAGTGGACGATCATCAAGGAGATACCTGTGTATGACAAGGCGTATCCAGAAAGACCAATGCATGTCATGTTCATTCTCCAAGATCAGAATGGAAATATCAAACAGAAAAAGATCGTAGGTAACTGATGGATATTGTTGAACGGTTGCGGAATAACAAAAAAGCTAAGTGGGATTTAGATAATGATGGAGGTTATATAAGACACATAATTACCGATCCACTTTCCGAAGAAGCCGCCAATGAGATTGAACGTCTGCGGACATGGATGATGATAGCAGCACTGATGTTGAGTGAGCGAGGGCTAACTGTTCCTGAAAAAAATGAAATGGCGTATGAACATCTCCTCTCCGCACTGAAAAAGAGGGATGTATAGCGATGGAAGTTTTTATTCTTTACCATTTTTCTCATTTCCATTCCGTATGGGATAGCAAAGATAAAGCCATTGATTATGTAAGGAATTACACCAATCGCTACAAGAAAGTACCGAATGCAGGTCCATTGAACTTCTATATTAGTAAAGCCTCTATGAACAATAGTGATACTAATAACCGTGATACTATGATATGGTCTAGCTGGTATCATGGTAAGAAAGAAATTAAAGAGTTGATGGAGAGTAAGTGATGGCTGATAATAATTTTGAAGAGTTCCCAAAGATTGCTCGTTGGTCACGTGAAGTTGTAATCACGGAAAAGATTGATGGTACCAATGCTGCTATCGTGATTGAAGGTGAAAACATATTTGCACAATCACGCAATCGTATCATTACACCAGAAGATGATAATTTTGGTTTTGCAACATGGGTTGCAGCTAACAAGGATTCGTTGATAACTGCTCTTGGTGATGGCCGTCATTTTGGTGAATGGTTTGGCTCAGGGATCCAACGTAGGTACAATATGAACTGCAAGATGTTTGCGTTGTTTAATACAACTCGTTGGGCTGGTGCTGTAATGCCTGATGGTGTGACAACTGTACCTGAGCTTTATCGTGGTATGTTAGAAGATTCTGTTGTTGATCGTATTATGAATGAACTTAAACAATATGGTTCTATAATCGCTCCAGGTTTTATGAATCCAGAAGGTATCATTATCTATCATACGGCTGCACGTGTAATGTTTAAAAAGACCTTTGATAAAGATCAAGAAGGCAAAGGTCAGTAATGCACATTGATGGCTTCGTGATTGTTCCTCCACTCAATCCATGGGATAAGAATAACAAAGATATTGTACCACATATGTCTTATGATACTTTTGGTTTAACAGCAACGGAAGCATGGGCTAGGCATGCTCAGATTCAACCATCTGATGATGACTTCTCTAGGAAGATGCAGGCTTGGCATGACAAAGGGTATCGTCTTAGGAATGCAAGACTTACAATATATGATGAAGAAGGGAATAGAAACTGATGTGGCCATTTAAGAAAAAGAAAAAACACCCTACTTTTAAGATTGACATCTCTAATGGTCATATTGTCTCAAGTGATAATAAGTATATCCTACGCAAAGCAGTACCATATGATCGTTGGGATGATTACGAGATATTAGGTATGTACAATACGTATGAGGAAGCTGTAGCAGCTATGGAGCACTACATTGAGTTTCCTCAGTACTTTGATAAGAGTGGGAAGAGAGTTGAATAAGATGATGGAGAAGTTTAATGGATGAAGAAGTAAAACAGCTATGTGATGAGCTATTCAAAGAATGGTCAAAGAGTGATACTGTTAATGGCATTAATTTGTATATGTACTCACTTGCAGCAAGAACTGAGTCAAAGCTATCATCTCTTGCCAATGAACTTAGCAAGGTAAAGCGTGAGCTGGATGTATTAAAAGTACAGTCTGATGTATGGAAACAGTCCTATCTTGATCAGGTAAAAGAAAATGTCAAGATGCAAGCCGAGATGTTAGCAAATGAACAAGCGTAAGTTAGTAACTGATCGTCGTCCTGGTTGGATTGGACCTTATGGTGCTGTTGATATGAATAGCGAAGAGCAGACGCTTACAGAAGTGTTGGATGAAGCTATCTTGGGTAAAAGTGGATCTCTTATAGTTAGTATGACTTCATCTATGTTGAAGCTTCACGAAGATATCGCTCGGCTATCAAAAGAGACTGAAATACTAGCAGCCAGAATGAACCATTATCAACATGCATTGCAAGAGATTTGGGATATTGCAGATCAATGTGGGGAGCCAATCTCATCTAAAATGGCTAGTGATGCTTTAACTAAAAAGGTTTGAATGATGAGAACTTATAAACTAGGTTGTGGTGACACGATAGGTCATGGAGAATACTGCGCAGAGGGTTATTACTGCAACCACTGTGGCGATAAGGTTGAGCTCGAGAAAGAGATTGATCGTCTAAAGGAAAAAGGCAATCTCCAGGCT
>Ga0208741_10001125_pt1 | contig 11086 bp, 12 predicted proteins | sample CryBogCBE03Jun09_FD_184576 | JGI IMG/M metagenome (GOLD analysis project Ga0208741, IMG submission 184576) | Freshwater microbial communities from Crystal Bog, Wisconsin, USA - CBE03Jun09 (SPAdes) | ecosystem: Environmental > Aquatic > Freshwater > Lake | place: Crystal Bog, Wisconsin, USA...
TAGCCGTTACTAAACCCTGTTTAAACCCTAATAAAACTCCTAAACCCGTAATTGCTGGTGAAATAGGTGGAATTGTAACAACAGAATTTCTCGCCGTTGTTGGGAAACCAGCAAAACCAGCAGGTTGAGTATATCCAGTTGGTAATGAAGTTGGAACTAAAAATGTGTTTAATTGAACTGCGTAACGAGTTGGATTAACTATAAATTCAACATAATATACATTTTGTCCCGAGCTATTTACCAAATAATGACCGTTAGTAATCATTGTATATTGTAAAAGATTGTTAATATCCGCCACTTGATATATCCCGTCAGGAATAGTAACGGTATAGGTTGTAGTAGTAGTTCCAACCGTCCAAGTATATGTGAATGAATTATTTCCTAATGCTACTGAAATATTATACCAAGAATAATATATGGCGACTGATGCGACTGACATATAACTATTTTTTATAGAAACGGAGTTTGGGAATAGATATACGAATTGATTATTCAATCCATTATTAACAAGATTAGAGGCATTCAAAACTATCGTCTTCATATATCATATACAAAGAAAAGTTAAATACCTAATAACGACATTTGAATTAATACGTCACCTGCTTCTTTCTTAGATAGTTTCCCTTCGTTCATCATCGTAAGAAGAATTGCTTTAAACTCCCTTATTAATTGTGGATTATCATTTCCTGCTACGATTTCTCCTTGTAATACATGAAACCTATGTATTTCTTCTTCTGTTTTTGTTTTGATTTTATTCTCTGCCTTTCCATCTAAGAAATTCTGTAATTCACATTTCTTGATTAATTGAAAAAGATAAGAAATATCATCTTCGGTAAGATTATCCATTTGAATATTATCTAAATCACCATCTACGATGTTTTTCAAAATATTTGCTACTTGTTGAGAAACTCGTTTAGATTGAATATTCGTGCTTTTATGATTTGTTGATTTAAAAGATACAATATTGTTATGCTCTAATTTATGAATATTAACAAGATATTTTCCAAGTGGAACATATTTATCTCTTGGTGCTATACCTCTGCCTGTCATTCGTATTGAAACTCCTGCGTGTTTCATTAATCCTTTCCCTTCACTTTTTTCACCCGATGGCGCAGAAGCCATTTGAGTTGGTTCTCCTCTAAAATCGTATGGTAAAGTTTCTTCTGGAATTGTTCTCCTTGGTCTGTAAAAATTTTCTAATAATGTTCTTCCTGGTATTTTTTTTACACCTTCACTTGTTGTAGTTGATGATGCTTCACTTGTTGTAGTGCTTTCAGAAAAAATTGGTGGTGGTGGGGCATTATTCAATATTTCCAATATGACATGTTCCACACCTTTATACTTTTCTTTTAACTCGAGAATTTCCTCTTTAGGTAATGCATTAATATCACCAAGTTTGATACCTTGTGTTTTTTTACTAGTGCTTGTATTTGCCTCAGGATAGAGGTCTGGTCTATAGGTTTTCCCTATCACATTGGTTATTTCTGGAATTCCAATTTTAATCATTTTCTTTAAAAGGTCTCTAAATTTAGTTATTTTATAATTACTATCATCAACGTCACTAGACGGGATATATATATGTTTCAATGTTGCTATTTTTTCTTCATCATTCATCATTTTTTGTTTTTTTGATGTTTCTAAAGGATAACTTTCAACAAAATTCTGAAACTCATCCTCGAATGATGTAATCGCTGACAATATTTCATCAGTTACATCTCCTTGGAGACCATTATTCGTCACGATATCATTTAATTCTTTAAATTTGTTTTCGTATTCAACAATTTTATCTCCATTAAACAATCCTATATCAAGCAATGCTTTTATCGATTGTTCTATTCCTTGTAATATCGTTTGTATATTAGATTGATTTTGTTGTAATCCTTGTAATCCTATCGAATTCCTTTGTATATTATCATATAAATTAGCTAGTTCATTACGAATACCAATTACAGAACCTGTTAATTCACCTCTTAAACCAGTTATGTTTTCATTCATTTGTTCATTCATTTGTTCCACTTGGTCTCCCAAACCTGCAATTTGTCCTTCCAATCGTGTTCGCGTTCTTTGACTTTCATTCATAAGTGATTGAGTTTGTTGTCGCATAGATTGAGCTTGGGCTGTTGCCGATTGTTCTATAGAACTTGTAAGTTCTTCATTATAAGCATCTATTCTATCACTCATAGTTGCAAATTCTCCTTTTATATCTTGTAGAACTTCATCTAACCCTGCCCTGTCACCTAATCTATTTGCTTGTTCTATTTTATCAATCAAAAAATCTACTTGCTCCATTGTGGGTAAGGTTTGAAATTGTTCTATTAAAGCTTCTTCAACTGCTTCACTATTTTCTGTTCCAACTGCTCTAAGAACTTCATATAAAGCATCATGGTTCAAAATTTTATCATTTATAGTTGCTAATATGTCTTGTGAATGTATAATTTCTTGATTTATACCTCTTAGACTATTTACAATCCTTTCATTTTCATCAGTTCGTGTATATTTAGAGTGTTCTATTCTATCTATCAATTCATCCATTTTATCTCCTGTAACCATATTATCTGCTATTGTTTCCAAAGTATCTGCTAAGGTTCCCATTATTTCGTGATTTAATGAAAAGTCTTGTTCTTGTCTAATTTTCTTATCTAAAACATCTATAAAATGGTGAGATGTCATTCCAACAGCATATTTGGGTTTCAATTCAGCAATTAAACTCGAAGCAATACCTGCTAAAAATTGTATTTGTCCATCATTCAATTCATTAAAGACTTCTTGTATTACATTATCGTCTAACAATATTCTCAATTCACTACGCAAATTAACCTTTAATTGTGCTATATCTTGTTGTTTTTCATCAAAAGTTCTTGTATCTAATGGTTGGGTTGGAACCCCAGTTTGTTTATACAATATGTTCGCATCATAATTCGTTTTGTTATTTTTGATTTGTAAATCAAGCAATTTCATGTAATCTTTATAATTTTGAGTTCTGTCATATTCAGTTCTGTAAGGTTTTCCTGTTGCCATATTAGTATATCCATAGATTTTTTTTTATTGATATAGAATAATAATGCTTACCGATTATCAAATTAAAACTATGGCAAAAAAGATGGGTATTCCTTTGGCTGATGTATTGTTTAAAACCGAACTACCTAAGAAAAGATTGGAATATAACAAAACATACATTATCAATTTGGAAGATGAATTTGATGAAGATGGGAAGGAAAATGAAGGAACGCATTACGTTTTTTTACAAATGAATAAATATCCTAATGGGGATTTTGCTCCTATATATTTTGATAGTTACGGTTGTATATATCCAACAATTGTAGGAGACATTGTAAAAGAATATTGTAATGGTATGAGATGTCCTCATACTACTAAGGATATTCAAAGTATCGTGAGTGGAATGTGTGGTTGGTATTGTATGAGTTTATCTTTTTATCTTAACTGTTTCCCTCATAGAACTTATAACATATATGATGATGTGGGAATATTCCTTAGTTTCTTTAACGACTTGTCAAAATCTAATGATTACAAACAAAACGAATTTGTTTTATCCCAATTCTTTCAACCTAAGAATGGTGCGAAGCGTGAATTAGATTTGGGTATTAGAGAAGTAGTTCATAAAGATATTAGGGATAGTGAAAATGAAATTAAGGAACTTGGGAATGGGTTTATATAAGAAATAAAATGATTTAAATGAGTAGTCCTATGTAATCTTATACAATGCCTAAACAAGCAATGGATTACTCTAAAACGATTATATATAAAATTGTATGTAATGATTTGGAAATTAAGGAGACCTATGTAGGTCATACTACAAATATAGTTAAAAGGAGATACGAACATAAACACGGTTGTAACAATGAGAAAAGTAGTCATCATAATCTCAAAATATATCAAACCATTCGTGCTAATGGAGGATGGGATAATTGGAGTATGGTTCAAGTTTGCGAGTTTCCGTGTAATAATATGGAAGAGGCGAGGGCAGAAGAACGTCGTTATTATGAATTATTGAATGCTTCATTGAATATGATAAATCCTTATAGAAATCAAAGAGAATATTATGATGTTAATAGGGATACAATTTTGGAAAAAAAAAAGGAATATCGTGATGTTAATAGGGATACAATTTTGGAAAAACAAAAGGAATATCGTGATGTTAATAGGGATAAAATAAAGGAAAAACAAAAGGAATATTATGATGTTAATAGGGATACAATTTTGGAAAAAAAAAAGGAATATCGTGATGTTAATAGGGATAAAATAAAGGAAAAACGACAAGTTAAATACACTTGTGATTGTGGTTCAACTATACGAGGAGGTGGAAAAACCCAACACGAGAAATCTCATAAACACTTGAATTATGTTAATACGAAATAATTATTATTATCTATATATAGTATGAAAAAGAAAAGTCCAGTCAAATCAACACCTGAACCCAATACTGCTAAACCAACAGAGGATTTGTGTTTTTATAACAAAATTCCACGCCAATATTTAGATGAAGTTTTACCAAACCCTAATTTTGATGACCATCAATTTATTATCCCATTTCGTGCTTGTGTTGTAGCTCCCTCCGGATCGGGCAAAACAAACTGGATTGCGAATTTGATAAGTAAATTTTCAAAAGGTGCTGGAACATTCGTTTCCATAATAATCGTAGTCAAAAATAAAGACGAGGCGATATATCGTTATTTAGCATCATTAAGTGACGCAATTCAAATAAAGGAAGGAGGGGCAGAACAAATACCTCCTTTGGATAAAGTAGATAAAGATGTAGCCAATTTGCTAATTGTTGATGATTTACAAAACGAAAAGAATTTACAATCTGTTTGTGACTGGTATATCCGTTGCCGAAAGAGGAATTGTAGTATCTGTTTTTTGTCGCAAAATTACTATGTAACACCCATTGTCATTCGCCGTAATTGTAATTACTTGGTTATATTGAAACTAAGCGGTAATAGGGAAATCAAAACCATATTACACGAAGCAGGTGTTGGTATTACAATAGACCAACTTATGAATATGTATGAATATAGCACTCGTGAGAAATTTAATACTTTTATCATAGACTACGAAAGCACAGACATAAATCATCGTTATAGACACAATTTTACTGAATATTTATGTCCTAATGATTTTGCCTGAGCGTTCGTATTATATTCATCGTATTCGTTTAAATGATTTAAAAACGATGAATATAATATATATATAGATAAACGAATATGGATACTACTATTTTATCTTTGACTTCGGCAAAGGTTGATGACCGCTGTTGCGGTCAAGCAACTTTACCAATTTATTATAAATGCGAAGCGTGTAATTATACATCTATATTAAAAGCAAATTATGACCGACATATGATGACTCGTAAACATCTTAAAAATATGGGGAACGGGAGTGATAAAGTTGAGAAATTTGAGAAAGTTGAGAACGGAGGCGAGGAAACTGAGAACGGAGGCGGTGTGTTTAACACACCACAAGTTTTGGATAATAACCCTACACAAAATATTGACATTCCAATAGCGAACGAAAACATCACTATCTCACTTAAAGATGATGACATCTTTTATGCTACAAAAATATACAATACATTATTCGAATTTAAGAGGCAATATCCAGACAAATATCAGTTTGTTCGTAATACAGAACGTATGAAAAGAGAGTGGAAAAGATGGTCTCAGGAGCAGTTTGATAATGATTATGTATTTTGCTATACAAAATGGTTTGGTTTGTTAAAATCAGTGAATCACGAACTAATTGGAAGGTTTGTATTTTAACTCCAAAGTAATTCATAAGCATAATATCCATTGCTTCCTTTAACATTTATATCTTTTGCGTGTCTTTTAGCGTATAATTTTTTGCGAATATCGGCATAATCTTTTCCTTTGGTTTTAATATATGTAGGATAATCGGCATAAGAAGAAGAACCTATACTCGCTACTTTTTTATCATCAATAAAAACGTCAATCTTTTTCTTAGAGTTTGTAGATGGTTTCACTTCAACACCTAATTCTTTTGCCCGTTTTTTTGTTTGTTCGGTTATTTCATACATAGAATATATACAGATAATTCTATATATGAAAAAAACATCTTCTATCAGAAATATTAAAGGTCGTGAAAAACCAAATGACATTATTCATACACCTATAAGCGTCGTTCAGATAATGATTCATATGTGTGAACTAAAAGATGGGGATACGGTTTTAGACCCTTCAGCCGGTTCTAACAAAGTATTCTATAATACCTTTCCAGATTTTGTGAAAAAGGATTGTTGTGAAATCACAGAAGGTAAGGATTTTTTTGAATATCATAACAAAGTTGATTGTATTGTAGGGAACCCTCCTTATAGTCTCTGGGATAAATGGTTAGACCATACTATGAGTATAACAGACAAATTTTGTTATATTTTTGGAAGTTTAAATTTAACTCCAGCTCGTCTAACAAAAATAATAACCCGGGGTTATGGTGTTACGAAAATACATATGTTAAATATCGATTGGTGGTTTGGAAGTTCTATCATCGTATTATTTGAAAAGAATAAACAAAGTTTAATAACTACATCCTCAAATGTATATTGTGACATTTGTAATAAGAATTGTAACCGTGGGAAAGGTGGTAGGTCTATGAACGAATGTTGTCCTAAGAAAAAACCGAAAACCTCTTAGTCTTATACAATTGTGGCTCATAAGAACGCCTTGCGTTAATTTCACGGCACACCATCATATGGTTTGATTTTACAGTGTTAATTACATGAATAGGGTTTTGGTCCATCGAAATCCATTCCATTAAATCGGCACTGGAGTAGAACACGAATGCTTTCATTATGTATTGATATTCATTATTCGTTTATATAGATATATTTTACTATTTTCAAAATACATAGATACAAAGGATAGACAAGACTGAAGATATGCTAATGTTTATGTATAATTTCTTAGATGAGTTGGAAATGGAAGATATAAATTTGTGATGTATTATGTATTCATTTCCTTTTATAGTTTGATAGTATCTAAGAAATATATGATTGCCCCAAATGCCCCAAATGCCCCAAGAAATCCATAACTTTACAAACTTTTATATAAAAGATTTGGAATACTATTATTTTTTGTTTGTAGTAGAAAGTTAGTAAAGTTTGTATATTCTTGGGGCATTTGGGGCATTTGGGGCATTCGTTATATTTATTCATTCAATTAATTTTCTTTACTTTTAATACCAACATACACCCATTTTTTTCTGTATTCACCAGAATAGCATCTTGTTTTTATAATTCCCAACTTTTGTAATTCCATCATAACCTTCTTTTTATCGAGGTCGGGTAATATATCACTTACCAGTATCATATCATCTTTGTCTTGTGTAAATTCGTAATTATCTAACAAAAGTTCTGTGATAGATTGATATTTAACTTCTTCGTCAATATCATTTTCAATCTCAACTTTACAACATTTATAACTTTCAAACAATAACATCATAAACGCTTTGCGATATTCTTCACCTTCACATTTATCTTTTAATGTTTCATCACTTACCCTATACCCTTTTAAAATTCGTTCATCAACACCTTGTAATCGCAATTCATCAATTTTTGCTTTTGTTTTAAATTGAACTAAACTTTGGAACCCGATTTCATGTTCTTTACAATCTTGTTCAGTAAAAGATAGTGAGTTATTACCAAATACAGCAGGGGTCATTTGAATTTTGAAAGTTGTATCTTTACGGTCATAATTTCTTCTAGCAGTTTGTTCATCACCACCAGAAACGAGTTTTTTCCACAACACTGCATTTATTTTTAATCCTTTTTCTGCTTCAGGTGTTTCTTGATTAATACCCAATCTAACAAACTCAAAATCTAGTAACCAATACAACATTCTACTTGCTTCTTGTGTATTTACATCCTTCTTACTACATAACAGATTATTCAATACTAATGGTTTCACATAATCCCCAAAACCTTTGAACAAGGTATAGATAATACCTTTCCCACAATTTCTATTACCCAAATAAGTCATAAAATTTTTATCCTCAATATGTCCTGCCATTGCTCTAGCAAAGAAATGTAATGCTCTGTCGAGTTTGTCTTCAAACAAAGGTTTCAAAATAATGTCTTTCACTTTATCCATAACATCTCTGTCAGGATTAGCGAAGTAGTCATAAAACTTTGTTGGTATTTGAACACATGAATAGTATTCAAAATCAACTTCTTCCCATTTGTAAAATCGTTTTTGTATAAAGTCCAAAATACCATCTAAATAACACAATCTTCCTTTGGTTGTAGAGTGAAACTTTTCATAAAGGTCAATATCTTGAATGATTTTAATTTTTGCCATAACTGCTTCCTTCACATTTTTTGTATTTTTAATATTTTGAACAAACATTACTCTGTCGCCATTATCGTTTTTCTTATACATTCGTTTTTTCAAAATGTATGTTAAAAGAAAGTTGTCGATGTATTCAGTATCATTCATCCATACATGGTTATGCTTCAAAAACAATCTCCCTTTATTGAAAATCAAAGCATGTTTCAGTTCTTCGACTAATATATCACTTGCTTCATCATCATTCTCAACATAACAATCATTCGGGTCGTATTCAACAAAACGTTTATTGATTTCTTTTAGTTTTTTAGCATCAACTTTTTTGGCGAATTCGATGATGGTTTTTCTGCCAACTTTCATATTTCTATCTTTGCGAATACACAGATAATCATAAAATTTATCAAATTCATCTTTCTTATTTTGAGAACCCCAATTCATAGTTAATTTATGAAATAATGTCCTTGCTTTTTCAACACCCAATATATTAATAAAAGCATAACCAACCTTTGTATAATCATTGTTAGAACCTTCATTACAAGTTTCAATTAATAATCCAGCGTCGATATAAGCATCAAACTTTTTATAATCCATAACATTATTGGTTTCATTAACAACTGAAGTTATATAAGGAACCGAAATAGGTTCTTTATGAATTACAATAGCATCGTCAGGTATAAATGCGGAAATACAATGACCTTCAAATGTTCCAGAATGCAAAACCAATGGTCTATCTTCCCCTACCTTACTGCACCATAAACTTCTCATTTTGCTCTTAGAACTATAAACACTTGTATCAAATAATTTTAAGCCAGGCATATAATCATTAACATCAGTAAATTTTTTAGCATAATTATTTAATTCATCACCAATTATCTTTTGAGTTTTCTTAGTAGCAATGACATTTTCAACATTGATATGAATAGAAACTTTCCACAAAGTTGAACTATTCGACTGACAAATGGTATAACGAGGATTTGGTTGATTAAAATCTTCAATGCAAAATTTGTTAATAACATCAAGAGCACGATTTAATATTTCATTAAACCATTCTTCATTATATTCTACATCCTTCATGTCATCAGATTGTTTAAAGTCAATATCAAAATATAGTTTTACATTTTCATCGTCAGGAATGACTTCATAACATCCAACATTTTTACATAACTCTTCATATTTATCACAAGAAATCGTTTTGACATCGGAATCGGTAGAGTTAATTTTTGTTGTGTATTTGATAGTTGTCATTATCGTGATTATACTTAACAAAGAAAAGAATTGTTTAAACCATTTCATTTTTATTTGTAAATATGAGATACAACCGAATATCTCATATTTTTAAAAAATTCAATCTTGAAAAAAAGCATTTAAGATGTTACATAAAATTTTACATTGTGATTGAAATGCACGTAATCTTCTCATGGCATTTTTTGTATTTTTTCTCCATTCATCGCGATGACCTTCACGATATTTATAAATTGCTTCTTTCTTTTGTTCATAAGTTTGATACTTTTGAACTTTAAGCATATTCCTAGATTGTTATAATATATATAGATATAAAATCTCTAAATCATTTTCCCAACAGTCTTCATATTTTTAACATTCATAATCTCTTAAATCTTCACGACATAAAGGACAAGGAATAGTTATATTTTCTTCCTCGTCTTCAACCCCTTTTATTTTTAATAAACATGGAATGCATAAAGTACCTTTACAACATTGCGTTTTAGCATAAGTGAATTCATTACACACACAACACTCATCATAATTGGCTTTAACTCTATCACTACCCATCGTCATAAATTCTACCATACTACTATCCAATTTACTCTTAGCATAATCATCATCATCTAAGATTAACTTATTGTATAACTTGTCATATCTAAGATTACTAATCATTGTCCTTACTTGATTTAATAGACCTGTTATGGTTTCAATTTCAATTTTTTCTACTGTTTGATAGTCTTTTTTAATATGGGGAATGTAAAATTTATAATCATCTTCTTTGAATATTTTTATGATTACTGAAATATCGAAAAGGGATATAACATCAGGTCTAAATCGGTGTTTGTAAAATCTACAAGTAACTACATATTTCATATCATCAACAATTAACTCGGGTAAATTATATTCAACCATATCATTACTTTTAAACGAACACCTTTTCGCACTTTCATATTCCTTTTCAACATAATTCTTCAATTGCTCTTCAATTGTTGTCATTGCTTCTTATAGTGATGTATAGATAATTCTTTAAACCATTTCATTTTAATTTTTAAATAATGAGATACAACCGAATATCTCATAATTTTAGTAATATTTGCCCGTATGGAGCTGTCAATCATCAAAGAAATTCACAAGTATATTCAAAAGTTGTTTAACACCTGCTTGATATGCTCTTATTCGTCTCATAGACATTTTAGTATATTCCCTATTCAATATTAATACCTTTTCATAATTTTTTGCCCTGTATCTTATGATACTCGCTTTGTTTTGCGAATATGTTGGCGACGGCATTTTGAGTTTGTTATGTATATATAGTATAGAGTGATTATTTTAAATCACTTTTATCCTTTAATCCTTCATGTTTATACGGGCAACATTTATCGTATAGTTTCTTGTCCTTCAATGTATAGAAGATAATCGCCCCATCATTGCTTACATAACCCCTCTTCTTTTTGAAGAAATCTTTAACATCTTTATTGAAATCCTGCTTTGCGGTTTCCATATACATTACACGAATAGATTTCCTTTAAGATTTTCACGCGTCAAAG
>Ga0208741_10001128_pt1 | contig 11041 bp, 12 predicted proteins | sample CryBogCBE03Jun09_FD_184576 | JGI IMG/M metagenome (GOLD analysis project Ga0208741, IMG submission 184576) | Freshwater microbial communities from Crystal Bog, Wisconsin, USA - CBE03Jun09 (SPAdes) | ecosystem: Environmental > Aquatic > Freshwater > Lake | place: Crystal Bog, Wisconsin, USA...
AGTTATTAATAAGGCAATTAAAATCGCACATAAAGGTGATTGGCAAGCCCATAATGCTGATTGGGAAGAAATTGAAGCAATTTTGGATATTACAAAACGTATCTAATAAGTAGTATAATAGAAAGGTCTGTCGGCCATAATCGACATAAAGGGTATTTGTCAGCCTAAAAATGACATTGGAGGAGAATTATATGAATAAATTATCACCTGGTCCACATTGTGACCAAATTGTATACCTTGCGAATATCTTGTTCTCGCAACATAGTATTTTTATACAATTCGCCAAAAGTTTTGCCAGTCTTTATGTTAATCTGATTAGCAGGGTAAATCTCTGGATTGCCGTGCCAGAAAGAACCGTAACATTCGTACACTGTGTTTGTATTAGGATCAAATCCATCAACTACTACAGTGCGAGTATCTAATATGACTGTATGTTGCCTCAATGGAACTCTTAAAGAATCTAGCCAAGCTGTTTCAACTTTACTTATATTTCCTGGTTTAAGATTTTCTAATCTGGTTTCATACCAGCAAGCTGGACAGCCGCCTTTTCCAATTAAATGCGTTTCGGCCTTTTTAAGATGGAATAATCCGTGTAGATTGCAAGATATAGAAATAGAATGTTTCATTCCAGTATATTCTGTTATAAAAGAATACTTGTTGCCGTACCGGTTGACACTTTTTTCAACAAAATTTTTATGGGTATAAGCAAAATTATGAGAACATTTAGGACATCCTTGTTTTTGATTTATATGATCGCACGGTCGTTGTTCAAAAACTCCGTGAATAGAACACTTAATTTTAATTTTAGTATAAGAATTTTTATACTCAACTTCAGAATAATCATAGGCAAAATTATGAATTTTGCCAGCTTTTTCAATATAAGAACTAGTAGTGTAGTGTATTCCGGTGTTTGGTTTCATTTTATTCTCTGTACAAAGTATCAACATAAGTATTTATATAAAGGAGTGCTTTAATATGTCATACGTGGATGCCTGGTTTGATAGAGAGAACGATATTGTTCGAGTAGTTGAACGCAATAAAAAAGGTGAACGTGAGTTCCGTGACATACCTGTCAAACACACGTTCTATGTAAAAGACCCACGCGGCAAATTCCAATCAATTTACGGTGATTCACTCACCCGCATCGTTTGTAAAAACACAAAAGAACTACGCAAAGAACAAGCCATTAATAGTGGCAAGGAAATGTTTGAATCAGACATTAATCCTATCTTTGTAACACTAAGCGAACACTACTTAAATCAAGATGCTCCTAAACTAAATGTAGCGTTTTTCGATATTGAGGTAGACTTTGATCCAGAACGTGGCTATGCAAGTCCAGACGACGCATTTATGCCGATTACTGCGATTGCTATCTACCTACAATGGATGGAAACTATGGTATGTTTGGCTATTCCTCCTAAGAAACTTCCAATGGAAGAAGCCAAGGAAATGGTTAAAGATTTTCCTAACACAATGTTGTTTGATAATGAATCAGATTTACTAGACACATTCCTTGATTTAATTAAAGATGCAGATATTATCAGTGGTTGGAACTCAGAAGGATTTGATATTCCTTACACTACTAATCGTGTTACAAAAGTTCTAAGCAAAGAAGACACAAGACGTTTTTGTTTGTTTGATCAATTTCCTAAGCGTAGAGAATATGAAAAGTTTGGTCGTGATAGTGTAACTTATGACTATATTGGTCGCGTTCACTTAGACTATCTTGAGTTGTACCGTAAGTATACGTATGAAGAACGCCACAGTTATAGACTTGACGCTATTGCGGAATATGAGTTAGGTAAACGTAAAACACAATACGAAGGTACGCTTGACCAATTATACAATAATGACTTTAAGACATTTGTTGAATACAACATTAATGACTGTAAACTTCTAGACGACTTAGACAAGAAGTTAAAGTTTATGGATCTTGCCAACACGTTGGCACACGAAAACACAGTATTGCTACAAACAACTATGGGTGCTGTGGCGGTTACTGAACAGGCTATTATTAACGAAGCACATCGCAGAGGTTTCCAAGTACCTAATCGTACTAAAATGAGCGAGCGTGATGAGAACACCGCGGCCGCTGGTGCGTATGTTGCATATCCTAAAGAAGGTATTCAAGACTGGGTCGGTTCACTAGATATTAACAGTTTGTATCCCAGTGCGATTCGTGCGCTTAATATGGGTCCAGAAACTATTATTGGTCAGTTACGTCAAACAATGACCGAAGAGTTTATTGAAAGTCAAATAGTAAAAGGCAAGTCATTTGCAGCGGCTTGGGAAGGTGTGTTTGGTAGTTTAGAATACACAGCCGTAATGAATCAAGAAATTGGTACAGACATTACAATTGACTGGGAAAACGGCGAAAGCGATGTAGTCAGTGCGGCAGAAGTTTATCGTTTAATATTTGAAAGCAATCAGCCTTGGATGCTCAGTGCTAATGGAACTATCTTTACGTATGAGAAAGAAGGTATCATTCCTGGATTACTAAAACGTTGGTATGCTGAACGTAAAGAGATGCAGGCTAAACTTAAAGAATGTATCAAGTCTGGTAATAAAGTTGAAGAAGAATACTGGGACAAACGACAACTAGTTAAGAAGATTAATCTAAATAGTTTGTATGGTGCTATTCTTAACAGTGGTTGTAGATTCTTTGATAAGCGTATTGGACAGTCAACTACACTAACAGGTCGACAGATTGTTAAGCATATGGCTGGTAAGGTTAATGAAATTATTGCCGGCGAGTATGATTACCGAGGTAAAGCAGTTATCTATGGTGATACAGACTCGTGTTACTTTAGTGCTTATAAAACACTACAAAAAGATATCGACAAGGGCCTTATTCCTTGGACTAAGGAAAGTGTTATCCAGTTGTATGACCAAATTGGAGATGAAGTTAACACTACATTCCCACAGTTTATGTTGGATACTTTCCACTGTCCAAAAAGCCGTGGTGAAGTTATTAAAGCAGGTCGTGAAATTGTCGGCTCTAAGAGTTTGTTTATTACTAAGAAACGTTATGCTGTTCTTTACTATGATAAAGAAGGCAAGCGTACAGACGTAGATGGCAAGCCAGGCAAGATTAAAGCTATGGGCTTGGACCTCAAGCGTAGTGATACTCCAGAATTTATTCAAGACTTCTTGAGTGATGTTCTTGAAATGGTATTGATGGGCAAGCCTGAACAAGAAGTGCTAGATGCTATTAGCGAATTCCGTATCAAGTTTAAAGCTCGTCCTGGTTGGGAGAAAGGTTCTCCCAAACGTGCTAATAAGATTACAGAATATCAAGGTAAAGAAGCCAAAGCTGGTAAAGCCAATATGCCCGGACACGTTCGTGCAAGCATTAACTGGAATACGTTAAAGCGTATGTACAATGACAAATACTCTATGGGTATTACCGATGGTGCAAAAGTTATCGTTTGTAAACTCAAACCTAATCCGTTAGGTTATACATCAGTTGCTTATCCAGTGGATGAACTGAGGTTACCACAGTGGTTCAAAGATTTACCATTTGATCACGCTGAGATGGAACAGACCATCATTGATAATAAGTTAGACAACTTAATCGGAGTTCTAAAGTGGGATGTTCAATCCACTGAAGAGAAAAATACATTTAATAGTTTATTCGAGTTTTAATATGAAAGTTATAATTGCAGGATATGGGTTTGTTGGCAAGGCTGTTGCCAGCTCATTAAAAGAAACAGTAATACATATCGTAGACCCTAAGTACACCACTGGCGAAATAAATCATTATCCAGATGCAGATGGCGTTATTATTTGCGTAGGTACTCCAGAAACAACCACAGGCGATTGCGATGTCAGTCAAATTTATCAGGTAATGGATCAGATTCCCGAGACTATGCCAGTGCTAATAAAATGTACTGTTCGTCCAGACTACCTAAATAGACTGTTGATAAATTATCCTAATCATAAAATCTGCTATAGTCCAGAGTTTCTACGTGCGGCAACAGCTAACGAAGATTTTGCCAATCAGGAATATATGATACTAGGCGGATTTGATCCTAATTGGATGTGGGAGAATTTATTTAAAAAATCTCTTAAAAACCTAAATAATATTGAACATTGTACACTTACAGAAGCCAGTATGATAAAATATACCACTAATTGTTTCTTAAGCGTCAAAGTAACGTTCTTTAATCAAATTTATGATATGTGCCAAGCTAATGGTACAGACTATAACAAGATTGTTGAACTATTAAAATTGGATGAGCGTATGGGTACAAGTCATATGCAAGTTCCAGGACCAGATGGAAATCGTGGATTTGGGGGTGCTTGTTTCCCCAAAGACACAAGTGCATTTATGCACTATGCAGATACATTGCAGATGTCGCATACCCTAGTGGAATCGGCAATAAAATATAACAAGAAAGTTAGAAAATCATTGACATAGTCACTAAACTTAATTATAATCACTTTAACGGAGAATCTTATGAAAGACTTTTTACAAGACCTAGTAGCACATACACATAGTTTGGGCTTCCTACCTTTGGTCAAGGTAAGTGCAACAGATAAAGAAACAACTATCGAATCAATGGCTGAAGATCGTAGCGTTATTCTTAACGCAAAGACTAAAGAGCCAGTTGAAAACTTGGAAGGTACATTTGGTATGCCTAACTTAAACAAGTTGGACATTCACTTGAAGTGTCCAGAGTACAAAGAAAATTTTACCATTAACGTAGTTAAACAACAACGTAACGGTGAAGACATTCCAACAGGCTTACACTTTAAAAACGGTTCAGGCGATTTCCAGAATGACTATCGCTTTATGAATCAAGACATCATCAATGAAAAATTGAAGACTGTTAAATTTAAAGGTGCTAAGTGGGATATTGAATTTACACCAACAATGGCAAGTATTCAAAAGTTAAAATTCCAATCAGCGGCACATACAGAAGAAAACACTTTCCAAGTCACAGTTGACAATGGTAATTTAGTATTCAGCTTTGGCGATGCAAGTACACACGCTGGATCATTTGTATTCCAAGCAGGTGTTGATGGTAAATTGCGTCAAACTTGGAGTTGGCCAGTTGCGGCAGTTCAAAGTATTCTTAACTTAACTGGTGACAAGACTGTACGTATTGCAGATGCAGGTGCTTTACAAATTACAGTAGACAGCGGTATTGCTGAATACGAATACATTCTTCCGGCACAAAGCAAGTAATGAATAAGAACCTGACCGCAGCACAGAACGATTATGCTTATTTCCTGCCAGCAACGTCAGGATTTTATAGCACGTACATAGGCAAACAGCGTCACGGTAACTATGTGGATCCAGCTCGTATTCCTGCGAGCTTTGGACCTATGGGCATCGAGGCAATGAATTATTTAGATCCCAATGCGGCATTTTATTACGATCATTGCTTGTATTCAGCAGGTCACGCTAACTTAGATCTTAATAAATTTGATGCTGGCGAGGATATGTTCCGCAACCGTAATCGTAGTACTAGTTGGGTATTAGGTGATTCAGGTGGATTCCAGATTGGTAAAGGTGTTTGGCCTGCTGACTGGAAAGATCCTAATTGTCCTAAAGCACAAAAGAAACGTGAACAGGTTTTAAACTGGATGGACACGTTAATGGATTACGGTATGGGCTTAGATATTCCAGCCTGGGTAGCCCGTAGTCCAGCAGGTGCGGCCGCAACAGGTATTAGTACATACGCAGAAGCCGTTCAAGGTACGTTTATCAACAACGATTATTTCATTAACAATCGCAACGGTAATTGCAAGTTCTTAAATGTACTACAAGGTGAAAATCATACCGATGCTGAAGGTTGGTATCAGCATATGAAGAAATATTGTGATCCAAAACAATATCCAGGCCGTCATTTTAACGGTTGGGGTATGGGTGGCCAGAATATGTGTGATGTACACTTGTTACTAAAACGCCTAGTATCGCTACGCTTTGATGGATTGCTTGAAAAAGGTGAACAAGATTGGATGCACTTCTTGGGCACAAGTAAATTAGAGTGGGCGTTGTTGTTAACAGACATTCAACGTGCTGTACGCAAGTATCATAATAGTCAATTTACAATTAGTTTTGATTGCGCTAGTCCGTTCTTAGCAACTGCTAATGGACAAATCTATGTACAAACAGAAATCAAAGATCGTGAAAAGTGGTTATATCGTATGTTGCCTAGCCTAGACAGCAAGAAATATAAAAACGATAACCGATTGTTTCAAGATGCTGTCGTACAAGACAAGCATTTTGCTAACTTTGAAACAAGTCCATTAATGGATGGTGTTAAAGTTAATGAAATTTGTATATATGGTCCCGGCGACCTAAATAAAATAGGTAAAGAAGGTAAAACATCTTGGGATAGTTTCACTTATGCTATTATGATGGGTCATAATGTATGGATGCACATCAATGCTGTACAAGAAGCTAATCGTCAATATGATGCAGGCCTATGTCCAGCTATGCTAGTACAAGAGAAATTTGATAGATTGTACTTTAGAGATGTTATTGATGCCATTTTTGCTACTAGCGACCGTGGAATAGCCGATGCTATTGTTGCAGAATTTAGCCGTTTTTGGATGAGTATTCCCGGAACTCGTGGATATACTGGTAAACGAACAGTCAATGCTAGCACTCAATTCTCCGTTTTGTTTGACGAAGTAGATACAACTCCTGTACAATCAGAAGATGATCCAGATTTTGATGAAGAAGTTATCGATAAATTAGACGAATTGGAAGAAAGTTTACACAATGACACTCCCTGATGAAAGATATCGAGCAGTAGTACAGACTCAAAGATTTTTACTTAGAATCTTAACTACTCCTCGAGTTCCCAAAGCCGTTAAAGATGAAGCAAGAAGTTGCTTGCGGCACTATCCCAGTGAGTATGATATGACTTGTGCGGCGGAAGGGTCACCTGATGTTTTCCAAAAACGTATGGAAGATGTGACACGAATGTTTAAAGTATACGAACAATCAAAGGCAGAAAAAAATGAAAACTAGTCTTATTGTAGGAATGGGAATTGGACAGTTATACAAAAGTGTGCTAGAAGATATAGGACACGAAGTTATAACTGTAGATTCTAATATATCAAAAGGTGCTAATTTACCCAGCGTAGATTCGGCAATCATTGCACACGCACCTTTTGATACTGTGCATATTTGTACTCCTAACTATACACACGCCACCATTGCAAAACAACTGTCGCACCACGCCAAAGTAATCTTTATTGAAAAGCCAGGTGTTAGTACAAGTTCAAGTTGGAGTAACTTGTACTTTCACAATCAAAATGCAAGATACTTAATGGTTAAAAATAACCAATGGCGTAGTAACATAAAAGAAATGACCGAATTTGTTGCTAAGTCTAAAACTATAGAAATTCGTTGGCATAATAAAGATCGTGTTCCAAGCCCAGGCACTTGGTTTACTACTAGAGAATTAGCGTTTGGTGGTGTTAGTCGAGATTTAATGCCACATTTATTGAGCTTGTTTATGGTCCTAGAACCATATTATAAAGCATCTCGTCAAATATCAAATGTTGCAAAACAAAACTGGGTGTTGGAAGATGTGTCTAATACAGATTATGGTACTGTAAATTTAAACGGTGTGTATGATGTAGATGATCATTGTCGTTTAGAGTACGTGTGTAATAATCGCATTTGGATCTTAGATGCTAACTGGCGTACTTTAAAAGAAGACGACCGTGCTATTATCTTTACCTTGCAAGATGATAGTCAGGTTAAAATAGAATTAGGTCTTTGTCCAGAAGAAGCATATAAGACTATGATCGAAGACACACTACTAAGCTATTACGAAGCACCTTTTTGGAATAAACAACTAGAACAGGATTTATGGATCCATCAACAAATAGAAGTTTTATGAACGTAAAGTGTTTACAAACTACTGGTCAAGGTCAATTTGAAGAAGTTGATTACTTTAAACCAGACCCTGCTCCATATGAAATCGAAGTTAAGGCTGTGATGACGGGGGTCTGTCGCAGTGATATCGATATGATGATAGGAGATTTTGGTCCGTTACCACTTCATATGCAAGGTCACGAAGGTATTGGGCAAGTAACACGGATTGGTTCTAATGTTGTGTCAACAAAAGTAGGCGCTTATGTGGCAACACGAGGCGAACCTGCTTACGCAGACTACTATAATGTTAAGATGGATGAGTATGTAGAGATTCCAGAAGCCAATCCAAAATATATCTTAGAGCCAGTTGCTTGTGGCATCAATCTTATCAATCAAGCTAAAGATCAAATCGAATCACGTCAAGCAACAAGTGAAAATACACGTATGCTTATCATTGGTAGCGGATTCCTTGCCTGGGTTGCTTATCATACAATGCGACTAAATGGATATATCTATCACGTGGATGTACTAGGGCATAGTAATAAAGAGTTGTGGGGCAACAAACTGTTATCTAGTACAATTGAAAATTACGATGTTGTCGTTGATCTTAGTGGCAATTATGAACTAGGCACACAGATTAACCTAAATAATAACGCATTGATTATCGATGGAGTAGGCAAAGCTGTTAGTAAAAAAGAAGCGCAGGCTCAACTTTGGAAAGCTGTTACTACTATTAAGCCAAGCCCCCGTAATCCTCAATTTATTGACTGTATGCACTTTGCCAAATATTGGATAGAAAAAGGCTACCTAGAGGTTGATTCTTTTTGGACTAGGTGTTACAATCGTACTACTGAATGGGAACAAGCGTTTGCGGACGGCGTTAATCGTCCGAGTGGTTATAGCAGGGGTTATATTAAATGGGACTAAACACTGAAGAACGACAAGGTGTCGTTTACTTTACAGGTTATGAAGTCGAACATACTATCTGTTATGGTATGTATACACTATTTGTAGTAGGCACGCCGCCTGTTGAAGATATCCTACGTATTGCTGATGATAGTCAAGCAATGCTAGACGAGTCTAAACGTATTAAACATATTTACTTCGGTACTAGCCAAAGTTTTAATCCTAAGGGGATTACATTCCAAGAATATCGAGCGTGGGATGATGTTATTATTCCTTGTTTAAAGAAAGATTACTGGGTGACCTTAGACTTTGATGTCAGTCACTCCGAAGGTGTACTTGAATCTTGCTATTGTGAATATCCAAGATTCGTACCAATGATTAGTGTTAAGTTACCTTACATTAATCAGTTTAACTATAACGCCACACTTAAACTGGATGATCGCACTTGGGGTGCTACAAATTCTGGTGTGTGGACACACCAACTACACGACTTAATGAGTAAAGACAAATATACTTATTGGGATCAGTACACACAAGACGAAAGTTTAAAATGAAAACAGATTGGGCAAAACTAACACCTTATACATTCCCACTAAAAGGAATGACTAAGCCTACAGAAATTTGTGATGTAATGAAACAACTTGGTATTGACAAATATGTTTACGAGCTTCGTAATAATCATACTATTAAGTATGGAATGAGTGCCGATAATGAAAAACTTCACGGAGCAAGGATTTATCGACAAGTAGGACATTTGGCAAGTTGGGGGACAGCTAAAATAGTTGGTAATAATGGTAAACCTTTTTTGGACATTGATGCCGAGTTTAAAAATAGATATGGTGCAAATATCGATCATAAAGACATAATTGTCACTGTATGGGGATTTGATAATTACCCTTGGCGTACTATTAACTTTAGAAAAGAACTTATTGAAGCAGAAAGCTATTTAATTAGTCAATACGAAATGGTTCATCAAGAGAAACCTGTGGGTAATTTGTTTGATGAATCATACTGGAACAATAAAGCCGCACCACTTAAATCAGTATGGGATAATATATTCGAATGAACAATACACTAAAACAAGATTGGCGTCCAAACAAAATGATCTGGGTCACCTTTTAATATGATTTGGGTTAGTTTTAATAAATAAACATAAGGAGACATCATAATGTTTTATGTTTATGGATTATATAACCCTATTACAGAACAACTTTTTTATATCGGAAAAGGTACAAGGGCAAACAATCGTCACAACGATCATTTAACCGAAAGTCGTGGAAAAGAAAATCGACTACGATGGAAACAAGTATGCGATATACGAAAACAAGGACTTGAACCGGGTATTCAAATTTTGATAGACGATATAGATGACGAAACGATTGCATACAATAAAGAGACTGAACTAATCAAATACTACGGAAAACTTATTGATAATACCGGAATACTTACAAATATTTTAGATGATGCTAGGCCGCCTTCGTGGAAGGGCAGAGTTAAAACCGAAGAGCACAGAAAAAATCTTTCAAAGTCGCATATGGGGAAAACGCTGTCAGAAGAAACAAAGCGGCGAATTATTGAAACTAAGACTAAAAATGATTCATTCAAATCGGGTATGGAAGGTAAGTTGCATCGAGAAGATTCGAAGCAAAAAATTCGAGAATCAAAATTAAATGTTCCAATGAGTATTGACAGTAGTATTAAAAAGAGTGTATTATTAAAAGATAAACCGTGGTCTGATGCAAGAAAAAAAGCATCAGAAACTCAAAAGAAAACAGGACCTAAAAAAGGTAAACCCTGGTCCGAAGCAAGAATATTAGCACAACAAAATAGGAAAAAGAATGACATTAATTAAACAGGATGTAAGACCAGCGAAGTTTATATTCGTAACGTTTCAAAAAGAAGGTATTCACTGTTATCCAGCGGCCGCAACTGATCCAAACCTAGCAACAGGAGATGAATATGATGTATCGTTTTTGGCTACTCCTCATCGTCATATATTCCATTTTCGCGTTTGGCTTTCAGTTACCCACAACGACCGTGATGTCGAATTCATCCAGTTCAAACGCTGGTTGGAAAATTTATACAAAGATAGTATACTAAAACTAGATTATAAAAGTTGCGAGATGATGTCAGATGATTTATATGACGTCATTTCACAAAAGTATCCAGGCCGTGAGGTTTGGATTGAGGTCTCCGAAGATGGAGAAAATGGTTCATTTATTAAATATTAAGGAAAGCTATAATGGCTAAGAATTACAAGGACATCAACTATTTCGAAACTCGTCCTGATAT
>Ga0208741_10001130_pt1 | contig 11011 bp, 14 predicted proteins | sample CryBogCBE03Jun09_FD_184576 | JGI IMG/M metagenome (GOLD analysis project Ga0208741, IMG submission 184576) | Freshwater microbial communities from Crystal Bog, Wisconsin, USA - CBE03Jun09 (SPAdes) | ecosystem: Environmental > Aquatic > Freshwater > Lake | place: Crystal Bog, Wisconsin, USA...
CAGCACACTCGCGGGCCGAAAGCTTTGGTTTGACGATAAATTTGGCCGTTTAAATACCGAAGAAAAAGGCCAATACCTTGGCACTTTTGAGGATGAAAAAATATTGGTAATATACAATGACGGTAGTTACGAAATAACCGACACAGAGATTACCCAGCGGTTTGACCCCGACAAAATACTGCTGATTGAGCAGTTTGACCCCAAAAAGACCATTTCCGCCATTTATCTTGACGCAGACAAGAACCAGTTTACGGTAAAGCGGTTTAACATCGAAACAACCACCCTAAACAACAAGTTTATGTTTATTAAGGAAGGCGACGGAAACAGGCTAGAAGCTGTTACTACTGAACCCGAGCCCATATTGGCGGTGCAAACAGGCAAAGGGCAAATGGCCCGCAGCGCCAAGTTTAAAATTGCCAAAATGGTAGAGGTGATGGGCTGGAAGGCATTGGGGGCCAAATTGATGGACTATAGCAAGTCAGTTGAAATGAGTTGGGAAAAGAAACCCGCTGACAATGCTGCCCCCGGGTTGTTTGATTAAAGATAGCTATTCGGTCATTGGGCGATCGATAAGTAGGTACCGCAAGCAGCTCTCAGAAACCTACTTTGCTGCTGTACTATGCTATCGCTTATGGCGTCGATTAACCAATTGGCTATACCACCAAAAAATAAGCTGATTCTACCCGAAGGTTTTTGTAAGTAATGGCATCCAATGAAGCATACAATACCATTACCATGCAAAAATTACGGGTGTTATTTACCCCTGCCTTCTGTGCATTATTATTTGGTTGCGGCTGCGGCAAAACAGCCAGCACCACTACCACCACAGGCAGCACCACCGTGCCGGATGTATACAAAAAAGTATACGGGGCCACCAGCATTACCTCAGACGGGACTTGGATAACCATTAAGTCGACCGGCCTACCGGACCATAAAAGCTGCTACTACCCTACCGGCAATGCCTTGTATGAGGCCTTTAGCGGCACCACGTTCAACAATGTTACGTTTTCAAAAAACGCCAACAGCATCGCTGCTGCCAGTTACACATTTAAAATACCCCTTAACCCTACAATGGCATCCACCCATTCATCGACGCCTTTAGGGCCAATAGGTGTTTCCATCAACGGGGTGCCCTTTTATAACCAATACAATGCCAGCAACAACCCCCTTACGGTTGAAATTGCCAGCTTTGACCAAGGTTGGGCCCACCCCGACCCAGGCTCGCATTACCATTACCACGTGGAGCCGCTAAAACTTACAGAGGCTAAGGGCAAAGACGCGTTACTGGGCTTTTTGTTGGATGGCTTTCCTGTGTACGGGCCTAACGAAAACGGGGCTGTGGTACCGTCCACCAGCCTTGACGCCTACCATGGCCATACCAGCGCAACGGCCGATTATCCCAATGGCATATACCATTACCATATTTCGGCCGCAGCACCCTATATAAACGGAGACGGGTTTTATGGCACAGCCGGGACAGTATCGCAATAAAATAAGCACGACAATACCAACTAGCCAGATGATGGAAATAACAGGCAAGCCATGGTTACTTAATGCCAGCAACACGTGGTTACAAGTGTACGCATTATTGGCCTGCATGTTTTTGGTTGCCTGCAATTTAACGGCCAACAACAACGCCCACTTAACCGCCAGGCAAGTTCCACCGGTGTATTTGGCAGCAAACAACCCCAATTTTAATACCCATCAAGATACTTTATATACTGATAACCAACTATTTAGTGGTTATGTATACCAACTATTCCCGAACGGTGACACTGAGTTTGTAAAAGGCTTTATAAACGGGTTGGAAGAAGGCATACAAAAAAGCTGGCACAACAACGGGCAATTGGCAGAACGTCGGTTTTATACAGGCGGCAAAAAGCAGGGGGTACAGCAAAGCTGGTGGCCCAATGGCCGGCAAAGATTTTCGTACACCGCTACTAAAGACGAGTACAACGGCGAGTTAAAAGAATGGGATGAAAAAGGCATGTTATACATAGATTTTAATTACACCAATGGGCAAGAAGAAGGTAGCGAAAAAATGTGGTGGCCCGATGGCAGTATACGCGCCAACTATGTTATCCACAATGGCAAGCGGTATGGGCTGCTGGGCATGAAGCTTTGCGCAAACCCGATAGATTCGGTGAAAAACATGGATCGTGAAAGGTGAAACGGAAAACGGGAAATGAGAATCGTGAATGGTGAAACGGGAATCGTGAATCGTGAAACGGGTAAATTTTTAAGCCCAAAATACTATAGTGCGTATTTGGGCTTAAGCCTTTTAAAGAGTGTTTAACATGTTTGACCCCGCCCCAACTGCGTGGTGGGCAAACAACATTTAGGCCTTTCCCACTTTCAAAATATTGCTAATATGACAAACAAAAATCAATATCAAAATAGTGGTCGGAGCGTTACCAACATTAAATTGGGAATGTCATGTCTATACATTTCGATTGCCCTACTTACTGCTTGCAAAAACAAACCTGCGGAACTGCCTTTACCGTTTTACAACAAGCCAGACTTTACCCCTGAATGGATTGCCAAAAACGACACCGCCTACCCGCATATACACACAATACCCCCATTCTCCTTCACTGACCAGGACGGGCAGCGGGTAACCGAAAAAACGGTAGAGGGTAAAATATATGTGGCTGATTTTATTTTTACCCGCTGCGGTGGCATTTGCCCTAAAATGACAGACAACATGGGTACGCTGCAGCAGCAATTTAAGAACGACACAGGGGTGCTGTTCCTTTCCCACTCCGTTACACCTGATATAGACAGTGTGCCAGTACTAAAACAATATGCCGCCAAAAAAGGCATCATCAGTGGCAAATGGCATGTCGTAACCGGCAGCCTTACGGAAATTTACGGGCTGGCCAAAAAACAGTATTACGCAGGCGATACCGTGGGGTACTACCAAACGGGCAACGAGTTTTTACACACAGAGAACTTTTTGCTGATTGATCGCCACCGCCGGATACGCGGCGTGTACAACGGCACCCTGCCCTTGGAAATACAACGCCTGGCGGAGGATATTTTAACGCTGGAAAAAGAGAAAGTTTAGTAAAAGCTCCAACGCCAGTCGGTTTTTAACATACTCTGTTTGCAAGTTTTTTGTATGTCCAAATTTTCGGTGCTACAAAAAATATAACTCAAAACCCACCTGAATCCCGGGGTTTGTGCAGGTATGCAATATACACGGCAATTTTGTTGTATTTGAACTGCAAAAATTTTCCAAAATAAGGGAAAAAACCACCTTTTTTAGTAACCCGGCTCATTACAACGCAAGGTATTGCCAGGACCAGTTGTTTGTGAAACTGATTATAATATTACCACCCAACATAATCTGGCGGCTTTATAGCATTTAGTCTTAAATAAACAATCATCTGCGCGCGGTGGTGGGTTTGGTGGTCATTCATTAAATTAATTATCTGCAATTTATTTTTAGTGCCCGCAAAAAAACTTACGGTGTCTTTTAAACCTTTTGGGTCAAAACTTTGTAACACTTGTATTGCATAATCGTAGGTTTTCGTAAGCAGATTAAGTATCGCCGCCTTATCGGTATGCAGGCCATCCTGATCTGTTACGGGGTTTTTGCCGGCCAGTAAGTAAGACGAACAAAGCCAACCAGTATTTTGGGCTAGGTGCAACGCTTGTTCCCCAAAACTCATTTCGGCTGGGGTAGGCTTAAAAACATATCTTTCTGCAGGCATAGCAGCCGCCACTTGTAAAGTATACGTTTTGGAATCGCGCAACTTGGCAACGGCAGCCTGCATAAATAACGAATCTTCGCTTTGGGCTTGCGCAAATAGCGCAAAGCAACACAAAGCCGTAGTAAGCTTTATAAATGGTAACCGCATACATTTAATTTTTTTTTGCAAAATAGCGATAGTTTAATGGCAAGGTGTTGTAAAAAACTGACCGTTAAGCCCCTAGACTTTTATTATCTCATTAAACTCCAACCGTTCGCCATCGGGGCCGGTAATATTAAAAAATTTGCAGCCATGCTGCCAGAATGCCAAAAAAACAGGGGCAGGCTCTACCACGCTAAAGCCTGCTTTTTTCATTTGGTGGAAAAGTGTGTCCACATCGTCCACGTCAAAGGCCATATGGTCTACGTGGCCGTTACCCCGCGCCCTTATCTCTGCAAGTTCAGGCTCGGGTAATTGGTAAATTTCAATAACCATGGCATCCCGCTGCATCATGGCTACATAACCCGTAGCACCGTTTAATTGAAAGGTGGTGGCCATCACATTCTCAAAACCAAGGCGTTTGTAAAAAGCCTCTGAAACCTTAATATCTGTAACGGGCACGCCAAGGTGCTGAAAGCCTTTGATGGGTATTTGCATAAGCGTTATATCGTTTACCAAAATAACAGAAATCTATGCACATTCTTGCGTTGTCCAGTTTTTTCAAAATTGCCTTACCAGCCATGTACAATAAAGCCCAATATGCCTATATTGCAATACCAAACACAGGCTGCATGAAAAAATTAATCTGTACCATTGTCTTGATTACCGTTACCATAGCAAGTTTTAGCCAAGGGCTTGCCAGCAATGCCATCGACTCATTGGTGGAACGGAGCATGAAAGCGTTTGACGTACCCGGCATTGCCGTGGCGGTGATAAAAGACGGTAAAGTCATCCATTCAAAAGGGTATGGCGTGCGTTCGCTAAGAACAAGGCAGCCCATGGATGAAAACACGCTGTTTGGCATTGCCAGCAACAGCAAGGCTTTTACTGCGGCAGCCTTGGGTATGCTGGTGGATGAAGGCAAATTAAAATGGGATGATAAGGTGCGCGATATTATACCTGAGTTTAAATTGTACGATGCCTGGGTTACAGAACAGTTTACGATACGCGACCTGCTTACGCACCGTAGCGGAATGGGTTTGGGTGCGGGCGATTTGATGTTCTTCCCCGACTCCAGCGATTTTACCCTGAAGGATGTAATATATAACCTGCGTTTTTTAAAACCAGTTTCCAGTTTTAGAACCAAATACGATTACGACAATAACCTATACATTGTTGCCGGGGAAGTGGTTAGGCGGGTAAGCGGCATGAGCTGGGATGATTTTGTGGAGCAAAAAATATTTGTACCGCTGGGCATGGCGCACACCGCTGCGTCTTTCGACAGGCTGAAAGACACTACCGACATTATTGACGCGCATGCACCGGTGGAGGGCAAGGTAACTGTGATAGCCCGCAGCCAGATGAAAGTGGGGCATTCAGCCGGTGGCATCAACGCCAGCATCGCTGACCTGAGCAAATGGGTATTGCTGCATTTGGCAGATGGCAAATATGGGGATAAAATCGACAAGCAACTGTTTAGCCACGATGTGCATGATGAAATGTGGACGCCACAAACCATTATACCTATACACAACCCCGGCCCCTATAATACCCATTTTGCCGCCTACGGGTTTGGTTTTGGCCTATCAGATGTAAAAGGGTATAAAGAAGTTACCCATACCGGCGGATTAGAGGGTATGGTTACCGAAATTACTATGATACCCGAATTGAAACTGGGCATTATAGTGCTGACCAACCAGCAGGAAGGGGGTGCTTTCCAGTGTATTACCGACCAGATTAAGGATGCGTATTTGGGCATAAAAGGCACAGACAGGGTAAAAGAGTACGCTGGGTACCGCCAGCAAGCCTTTGGTAACGGTAGTAAAATAGCCGACTCAGTTTGGAATGAGGCAATATTATTACACAAGAATGGGTTAGATAAGGTGGGTTTGTCTACCTATACTGGCATATACCAAGACCCATGGTTCGGCAACATAACCATATCCCTTAAAAATGGGTTACCTTGGTTTGATGCCAAGCGTTCGCCCAAACTAACGGGCCAATTGTTTTTTTACAAAGGCAATACCTTTTTGGTGAAGTGGCGCGACCGCAGCATGGATGCTGATGCCTATGTTACATTTACGTTGGACGAAACAGGCAAAGCGGCAGGCATAACCATGGCAGCCATTTCACCGCTCACAGATTTTAGTTTCGACTTCCAAGACCTTAATTTTAAGCGGATACAGTAGCTTATGCTGCGGGCTTAGGCTGCCGCCGAAATGTACAAGAAGGTATTGGGATAGATCAGGGGGCAAAACGTATAGGTTATCCACCCGTATTACAGCGGCTGTATGGGTTATAACTGGCTGAAATAATACCTTGCCGCAACCAGGTCCTCCAGCGAATGGCCAACCGATTTAAACAGCGTTATTTGGTCAGAGGAGTTTCTGCCAGGTTTGGTTGCGGAGCACAGCTCAAACAGGTCGGCTTTAAGGCTTTCTCGTGCAATAATCCCAGTTTGGAGGGGTATAACAATATCCCCGGTTTCGTGCAAGGCCCCATAATATGTGTCCACAAAAATACATGACCGTAGAATGGTATCGTCGTCAGCCTCGCGCATATCTTTCCGGTACGAGCCCACTAAATCAACATGCTGCCCCGCAACCAGGTATCTACCCAATACCAAAGGAGTTTTAGAGAGTGTAGCACACGAAATAATATCTACGCAGCCAACTACATCCTCTATTTTTTCAACCGCCTCCACCGTAAAACGTTCGCCGACAAGCCCGTTAGCAATCGCTTTCGCCTTGGTAAAATCGCGCCCCCAAACATATACCTGCTCAATCGGCCGTACAGAGGCATGGGCGTAAATGAGGTTTGTACTTAATGCGCCGGTGCCTATCATTAACATGGAAGCAGAGTCGGTTCTTGATAAAAAAGACGATGCCATGGCAGAAACGGCTGCCGTTCTTTTAGCCGTTAAGGCCTTCGCATCCATAATGGCTTTTAATGTGCCGGTTTCGGCATCCAAATAAATGTAGGTGCCCTGTATCGCCGGTAGTCCGCGCTGGCCGTTTTCTGGGTTTACCGTAACAATTTTAACCCCTGCATCCTTACCGCTTTGCCAGGCAGGCATCAACAGCAGTGTGCTGTCAGGCCGGTTGCCTTCATTTTTAAAGTCGTGGTGGTGCCTATTCGGTACTAGCACATCATTGGCAGCAAAAGCTGCTTGCAGTTGCTGCACCAACGCTGGGTAGTGCGTATGGCGGTTAATAAAATCTGCGCCAATGAATTGCAGGCTGCTTACATCCATAAAAACGGGCTTTCATTGGTTGTTTTTTACGGGTGTATCACCGACCAGCCCTGCTGGGCCAGTATAATTAGCTCCCCGTTGCCACTTGGTACAAAGGATACAAAATCGTACAACTGCTCCTTGGTGATATTTCTGGCACGCATGGTGTTAAGGCACTCGGCAATTATCACCCCTTTCTTTTTCAAAGCCAGCAGGTCTTGCTCAAACATGCCGTCTTTCATCAAAGCTTTCACGCCTTCGCCGTGCACCACCAGCTCAATCTTTAGCTTACCTGTAAGTCTGCTATCGCTTAGTGCATTGGCAATATTGTGTAGCGTACCTCTTATTTTGGCACTGTCACCGTTATCAAGCTGGTAAGCCGCTAAATACAGGGATTTGGTTGCAACTGCGCCTGTGTAGGCAGCCGTGTCGGCCTGTTGGGCGTTGGTTTTTTGGCTAAATACTAGGCAAGCGAAGAATACAAAAATGGGCAAACATATTTTTTTCATACAACAGTTTTTACTTGGAAGTGTGTGCAATATAAGGCCAAAAAATGGGCAAATGCCTATGATAACCCAGTCGTGCTATTTTTTAACTGCTGCCAGTGCCTTAAAAGGGCCATATTTATGCTGTTGCTGGCTAAAACTATCTGCGTACGGCCCGAAAGGAAAATCGAACGGCTTACGTTTAATATCCTTCCAGTCGCTATGCTGGTCGTAGGCGGGCCTAGGCTGTGAGTTTACAAAGGCTGCTACATCCCAGGCTTGGCTTGTGCTTAACACAGGCAACGCATGGGTAGCCTGTAAGTACGGCATATTATTTTTAATAAAACCGGCAAAGCCTGACAGCCGGTAAAGCCCAGCACCGGTGTTATAACTATCCGGCCCCCACAAAGGTGGGTAGGTATACTCCAAACCATTGGGGTGGAGTAACCCGCCACCATTTTGGCCATGGCATACGGCGCATTTGGCCTCATATACCAACCTGCCACTGTCTGGCGATGCAGCCCTGTTGATAAAGGCTATCTTTTCAACCCCGCTGCCTACCGGCTTGGTTTTGGGTGCCACGGCGCGCCCAAGCCATTGGATATAGGCAAACATCGCCTGCATTTCCCGGGTGGATGTGTCAACAGGCTTGCCATTTAAACTACGCTGGAAACAATCGTTTATGCGGCAATAAATAGTTTGTACATTACCTGCCCTTGGGTTAAACCGTGGGTAGTTGGCTGCCACTGCGCCAAAATTGTTACCCCAGCTTTTGCTACCTGCATCCAAATGGCAGTTTTGGCAGTTCATCCCATTTGAGGTATGGCCAACCACACCCTTGGGGCCAAAATATTTGGCTGTGTGGGCAATAAGTTGCTGCCCATACAAGAGCAAATTTTTTGTCTCTGGCGCAAGGCTCGTGTCGGTATTTATCTCTGGGGCAACCCACGCATTGTCAACGATCGGTTTTTGAGGTGGCACGGCTTTTACGTTTTCTTGCCGCTTTAGCATAGTAACAACCGCAATAGTTAAAGCCGCAGCAACCAGCCATGTAAAAATAGTGCGCGGGTGTATATTAAATGCCATATGGCCGTTTTGGAGGTAATAAATAATGCTACAATGTTACCCAAATTAATGGCTTGAAATGGTATTTTGGTGCTATAAATTAACAGTTACAGCCAATGATTATTTCCATATGGTTATACCTAAATAAAACTGCAACACAATAGCGGCAACTTTGAGTTTATTGTTGGTATTTAACACCTGTCGGGATAAGGAAAATGGGTATTGCTGCAATCTTAAATTATTCACAAAACAACCAACAGTAAATACTTACTGGCAGCAGCTTTCCGTTATATTGCATAACATTTGCAACGAACAACAGCATGCTTACATTAAAAAAACACCTGACAGGTTCTATATTCAAAACACAGTTTACCATGCTTAATGTCAAACGGCCAATGCTATTTTTTTGTTCAGCAGTGATACTTGCTGGCGGCTTTTCCTGCAAAAAGCTCGCCGCGTCACTTTTTGGCGGCCAAAGCATCGTATTACCGGCCTATACCATTACGGTTCCGGAAATACCATTTTCTGACAGTACCATCCAATTTAACAGCGGCAGCTTTACCACCTATGTTAACACTGATAGCCTCGTACGTGCGCAAACGGGTGGTTCGTATAACATTAACGATGTGAGCAGCATTAAAGTCAGCAACATAGCGTTGACTGTTACCAATGCAGACGCATCCAACAATCTGTCTGCCCTAAAAAGGTTATCGGTTACCATTGCCTCCAGCACAAACACAACAGCGGGCAATATGTTCAGTATCAATATTCCTGCTTATACTTATTCCGCTTTTTCAACAAGCCCATCGGATGCTGCCAACATAGTAGATTACCTACATGGCACTACCGTGGTAAACGTTGTGTATGGCAATATTAGAAAAACCACGGCTAAAGCCTTGATTCTTAAAGCGGTGGTGACTTTGTACGCGAAATGAGCTGAAAAATTGGGCAGCAAACTTTTCAATAACCAGGCCCTTTTCAAAGTATCCCGCCCCCGCATGGCTTACTGAACCCGCTTATCATGTTAACACAGGGCTTCACCCTGTGCTGACAGATACCCGCCCCTTCAGGGCTTACTAAAATTGCTGATTGGTATGCACTTTTTTATGCGCCATTGAGTATGGTAAAAAGGTTGGTTTCAAATGCTATTTTCTACACTAGTTCAGGCTTATTATAACGTCTTCGGGATACTTACCATTGATATACGACACGTTATTGCCAGAAATGATTGCGGTGTTGCCGACTTTGGGGACTTAATCGGAATATTTAAAAAGTAATGTATCGTGCCGAAGGCTTACCGTACCTGGGTAAACTGCTCTGTCCCGCAGCCCTGTTAGTATAAACTCAAATGTACTGTCTCCGTAAATATCCAAATAAACCCAGCCTAAAGGTGCTTTTCTGTCGGCCGCGAGTAATACTTTTTTATTGATACCTTTTCGTGGATTATCACAATTGCTCAAACCAACAAAAAATAAGGGAACAAAAAATATCCAATGACGGCGCGGCATAAGCAGCAATCTTTTAAAAGGTTTATTTATCTACCGAGGGCATCCAAGTTTTTGCCATTCAGCTCCGCCAGCAACTCTTTTGCAGGTACGTTTTTTGTTTCCCCGTTAACAAAAACAACCAGTGAGCGGCCCTCGGCGGCACGCTGCTCCACCAGTTTACGGTTGGCCTCGGTAATACCGTGGATAATTTTTTGAGACAACTCAGAAAGTTCAGGTTTATTCATTTTTCAACACTTTACTTTGACGAACAATTTCAGTCCAAATATCGTCATTTAAGATAACACTATTGGCATTATCCCTGCCTTCGGCCACAGGTATTGGTACAGAAAGCCTGTTATCAACCACCAGCCATGTATCGCAAACCGGCATATACAAATTGATCAAATTGAATATCCCCCTGTAATACCCAAAGCCCCCCACTATCGTTTTAACTTTATCGCTACTTTTAGCCCCTTTAAATACAGGAACATCCATAAAAATATTGTTACGATGAGCATATACACCACCACCGAACAGGAGTTATTAGCCGCCGTAGAAGTGTACCGCAAGGCCATGGTAACGGCTGACGGTGAGGCACTGAACAGCATAGCCAACGATAACTTGACCTATGGCCACTCGGATGCCGATCTACAAACCAAGGCCCAGTTTGTACACTCAATCACCAGCGGCGAGTCAGTGTTTGTTACGTTGCGGCTTGATTGCTTGCATATACAGGTAGTGGGTAACATGGCCATACTGCGCCACCACTTTGTTGCCAACACCAACGACGGTGGCATACCCCGCAGCGTTAACCTGCACATACTATGGGTATGGCAGCACAACAATGGCCAGTGGCAGTTATTGGCTAGGCAGGCGGTTAAAATACCG
>Ga0208741_10001131_pt1 | contig 11009 bp, 13 predicted proteins | sample CryBogCBE03Jun09_FD_184576 | JGI IMG/M metagenome (GOLD analysis project Ga0208741, IMG submission 184576) | Freshwater microbial communities from Crystal Bog, Wisconsin, USA - CBE03Jun09 (SPAdes) | ecosystem: Environmental > Aquatic > Freshwater > Lake | place: Crystal Bog, Wisconsin, USA...
TTTTTCAGGTAGCTGATGGAAAAGAAATGCCTCGACACATCCAGGTGCATGCCGCGCCAGGCGTAGGCGGGGTAGTCTTTTATATCCACCGCTGGCAGGGTAAGTTTTGTTAAGGGTGCGTGTTGCCCCTCTATGCCGGCAGGCAGTAACTGACGAATGGTTTCCACGGCGCGGAAGGCACCGGCGGGCTGGTTTGCAGCAATGGTTATTTGCTGTGGGGTAATGGTTAGGCGGTAACCTTCGCGTTGGGTGATGGTGTTATCTAGTTGTATGGCGATGCTGCCTTTGCCAGACGTTTGCAAACGGCTGCCGGCGGCGTTTTGTACCAAGGCTTGCAGTTGCTCGGCCTCGTTGGCAAAGGCAGCGTTGAACGACACCGTTGTGCTGGCCGTTATGGTGAATGAGCCGGTTGCTGGTTGCAGGAAAACGGGGTAGGGGATGAGCGGATACCTGCTGGCCTGCGCCTTGGCGGTTGTATAGTTGAAACATATAAACACCAGAAAGGCGAAAAAAGCACGCTGCAAAAGTTTCATGTTGTATGTGTTAATACTTGTGTGATGCCATTGAGGCACCAACGAAGATATTTAAGCAGCGTGAATGCATACACAAGTTTTAATGTGCTGGTAATATTTTACTGGGAAAGGTTAATAGGGCAATGGCGTATTTATCTGTTAAAAATGTAGCCTTTGGCGTTGGTTGTTGTAAATTGTATGTAATTTTTGCTTGGCAATTGCAGGGCATTGGCTACACTGGCTACTATAGTCCCTAAAGTCGTTAAAGTCCTTATAGAATCGTACACCATATAAACCTTAAAAATATGCGCCATTTAATACCCATAACCTTTCCGTTAATGATTGTGTTGCTGCAGTCCTGTAAGCCCAGCCTGAAATACCCTTACGCCATCAGGGATTTTAGGGAAGCCCTGCAACCTGCACTGGGGGAGATAGTGGGGAAGGGGATAGTTGGGTATGATAGTGCTTATAGTTTTTTAAAGGCCCATGCAACCGATGGCGAATTACAAAAATTGAGCTATTCTGAACACCCTGTATTACGTGCAACTGCGCTGGGGATGTTGCAATATAGGAAAGGTATCGACAATTTTGAATTGCTTATGCAGCATTTGGATGACACCGCTTTTATTGCCTTTTATCATGTTGATTGGGAAATTACAACTGTTGAGTTTTCTAGAATAGCTGACAAACTGGTTTTAAATAGTAGTTGGAAAAATATGGCTGAAAAAAATAAAACCATTGATAAAGTTATTACAGAACACAATGATTTTAAGTGTGCCTACTATATACTCCGAAGAATTGGAACTCAACAAAAATATTACCCGTTCATTAAAAAAATGGTGGAAAATGACGAGCCTTTTCAAGAAAGAGAGGAGGCGTTATTTGCCCTTGCAAAATATAAGAACAAGGGTGATGTGCCTTTAATAAAAAAGGTTTTATTGAATAATTCTTCCAGGTTAAGTGTAGAGTCGTTCGAACTTATGCAAGAATATCCAGATACGGCCTACCTTGACGTGCTGGAAGATTATTCCAAATGGGGGTTATTTCACAATATCAAAGAAAGGCGCAGATGGGATGAAGGGCAAATATTTTTTGATGCTTTGGCTATATATAAAAATGAAAGAAGTGCAGTAATATTAGGGAATCTTTTGAATGGCCGCCCTTTTTTACCATGTAATCCTGAATATAATGCTGAAATAAAGTTACAACTTATGTATGCCATTAAAAACAACAACTGTAAGGCGTATGCGAAGCTAGAAGCTCAAATACACCCTCTTTTGCCAAAACATGAAGAAATAGCAGGCCCGTCTTATCCCAATACACCAAATACTATAGCTGTTAATATTCCGGAATATTCGCGTTGGTAATTGTTGTTTTGAGATATTGCAATTAAGCTATTCATTTTGCCGCCCTCACTTGGTGCAAGATGGCTCAGAGGCCTTTTGTAACTGTTGCATCCAGCCGGCATGACAAATTAAATGTTGCATTACTTCATGGACAAAGCGCTGCTGTTTAAGCATTACCATAAGCCAACCGATTTGAGTATCCATTCATTAGAAGATAGTTTGCAAACCGCTTCGCGGGTAAGAGGGGAAACGCCGGTAGGGTTGGATGGGAAGGGGTAGATAACATTGCAGATATTTGTTAAGCGGGCTAAGGATTTTTGCTACTTCTGGCAATTGCAAAAGTTTCTGCCACGGTATATAATTTACTCAATCCTGCTTTATGTTCTTCGGGCAGGCTGTAAAATTGCTTAATTTCTGCTGGGGAATATTTGGCGGTTTCAGCCATGCCATTATTTATCCAGTCATTTATTTCTTGTATTCTGTATTCACTTGACTCATCTATAATTGTATGCAATTCGTTGCTTATTGATGGTGCCATAAAATCCTTTTAGCCAAAAGTATAGCGTTCTATCTTCTTCTAGCAAAAGCATCTTTTTTTTAGTTAAAACGGCGTTCTTCGCAAAGCCCCCTCTCCGCGAGGAGAGGGGGTTGGGGGTGAGGCCAAATTTGCTATCTTGCGCGGCAATATGCAAACAGCTTATATAATTGATGCGGTGCGTACGCCCATAGGGCGCTATGGCGGCAAGTTGAGTTCCATACGGCCGGACGACCTGCTGAGCTATGTGATTAGGGCGTTGATGATGCGGAATGAGGGCATTGATATGGGGGCGATTGAAGATGTGATTGCAGGCGATGCCAACCAAGCCGGGGAGGATAACCGCAATGTGGCACGCATGGCCGCATTAATGGCCGGGCTGCCGATGTCGGTTGCGGGTAACACGGTAAACCGCTTATGCGCCAGCGGCCTGCAGGCGGTAATGGATGCGGCAAGGGCCATTATGTGCGGTGAAGGGTTGTTATACATTGCAGCCGGTGTGGAAAGCATGACCCGCGCGCCGTTTGTGATGCCCAAAAGCGAAGGGGCGTTTGCCCGCAAGCCCGAGATTTACGACACTACCATCGGGTGGCGCTTTACCAACAAATACTTGGCTGAACGCTACTACCCCTACAGCATGGGTGAAACTGCGGAAAACGTGGCCAAGGAATGGAACATAAGCCGCGAGGCACAGGATGCGTTTGCCCTCTCCTCCCAAGAAAAATATTTTGCCGCACTGGCCGCTGATAAATGGAGCGATGAAATTGTGGCTGTTGAAATGGTGAACGACCGCCTGATAAGCTGGTTTCAACAAGATGAACACCCCCGCCAGACCAGTTTGGAAAAACTGGCCGGTTTAAAACCGGCTTTTGCCAAAGACGGCAGCGTTACTGCTGGTAACAGCAGCGGTATAAACGATGGTGCGGCTGCGGTGCTGCTGGCCAGCGAGGAAGCCGTTAAGCTGTTTAACCTACAGCCGATGGCAAAAGTAGTAAGCATGGCTGTGGCCGGTGTTGACCCCGCCATTATGGGCATGGGGCCTTACCCCGCTAGCATGAAGGCACTGAAGCGGGCCGGGCTTACCGTGGCCGACCTGGGCTTGGTGGAGCTGAACGAGGCTTTTGCCTCCCAGTCGCTGGCCTGTATGAAGGAACTTGATTTGGATGCATCCATTGTTAATGTAAACGGCGGCGCCATAGCCTTGGGGCACCCGTTGGGTTGCACGGGCACCCGCATTGCCACCACATTGGTACACGAAATGTACCGTCGGCAAACCAAGTACGGCCTGGCCACCATGTGCGTGGGGGTAGGGCAGGGGGCGGCCATGGTGTTTGAGGGATTATAGGGTACTACGTACATTATTGCCGGAATCTTTTTGCCATGCACAATGGGCAGACCAAATTGCTATGGCCAAGCGCCGTCATTTCGCAGTTTCTTGCCATGGACCATCGACCATGGACAATGGACTGCGTACTCTGGACCGCACACAATGGACCAACCCAAATGCCAATGCCAATCCCCATCATTTCGCAGTTTCTTGCTATGGACCATCGACCATGGACCATGGACTAAACAACAAAACATTTCTATATCATAATTTCTTAGTATTTTCAAATCCAATTAAAACTAGCAAAACGACCTTCGTATGAAAAAAATGTTTTTTGTTTTAGCAGGTATGCTCTTCATATCTTCTGTAACCCAGGCGCAAGCAAAGAAAGACAGCGCATCTTTCAGTGATTTTTACGGTAAATTTAAGTTTGAGGCAGGTGCGCCAATTGACGAGGCCACCATTTTATGGAATGGCTCAACCTTGGCTATTTCAACCAGCATGGGCGACGCCACCATGGCCCAGCTTGGCACTGACAGCTTTAGCATGAGCTATGCCGACGGCACCATCTTGTTTAAAAGGGGGGCTGATAAAAAAGTTAACCAAATTGTAATATTGGTGTCTGGCACTTCGCTGGAAGGCAAAAAAGACGTGCCGGGCGAAGCTACTTATGCCGAATATTACGGCAAATATAAGTTTGAGGCCGGTGCACCGATTGACGAGGCTACCATTTTATGGAAAGACGGCAGCGTGCAAATTTCCACCGCAATGGGCGATGCCACCATGGCCCAGCTTGGCGTTGACAGCTTTAGCATGAGCTATGCCGATGGCACTATTTTGTTTAAGAGGGGTGATGATAAAAAAGTAAGCAAAATTCAAATACTGGTTTCAGGCACTACGCTGGAAGGCAAAAAGGATTAGTCTGTACATACAACCTCTCCTTCTAGCGCAATAAATTAGGGTGGGTTTTGCCCCCCAACACAATATTAGGTCCCGCTTCGGTTAACCCCCAGCGGGATCTTTTTTTAAGATACTGCTGTAGCGTATTTGGATGGATAACTCGGGCTTGGTTATCCGTACCCAACTATACCAGTTATGACGCTGCCATATACCAGGAGCATTGGGCTGCTTACGACGTGCCCCGCCACCTGTACCATTTTAGCCCCCAAAGCATGGCATTGTTGGCAAAGCAACACGGTTTTACCATAACCGCCCACAAACCCATGTGGTTTGACAGTTTTTACGTGGCCATGCTAAGCGAACAATACAAAAACGGAAAAGGCAACCTGATTAATGTTGTATGGACTGGCCTGCTTTCTAACCTGAATGCCTTGGCGGATAGGAAGAAATGTAGTTCGGTGATATATATCCTCACCCCCCGGCCCCCTCTCCACGGTGTAGAGGGGAGATGCGGAGATTATGCAGAAGGGGTGAAATTTTTTTTAAGTAATTGTAGTTTAAAGGCCACATTAGCGGTACGATAAAATGCGCCCTTTTTAAATACTTGGCGGTAAAGGCCTGAAGGGCCGGTATCTGTCAGCGATGGGTGAAGCCCATCGACAAAACGATAGCAGGTAACGCAAGCCCTGCAAAGGCGGCATAGAAATACCGTGATTTTGAAAACATACATCTATGCAACTGGGTACAGCCGCCTAACCAATCTAAAATAAATTCAGCGGTATGGAGACGTTCGAAGCAAAAGATAAAAAAGTTCCAGCGGTACGGATAGACAAGGAATTAAACAAGTATGCCAATATTGTTTTGTTTCCTGAAAAGCTGGCAAAGGCAAATGAAATGTTGCAAAAGGCCGGGCTGCCCAAAAAGAAATAGCAAAATTATTTGTGTTGACGTGTGGCTTTTTTTCTGTTGTAATTGCTGTCTGGTTTAACATCTACCAATGTTACGTCCTGAATAGGAATAACTGGTGGCTTTGATGTTTCTGGCTTTTTAGGCTTATTGAACCACAGCAGGTCAAGCTGCTTTTCCAACCCTGCGGATTTAACAATCTCTTGGCAAACGCTTAAGAATTTGGTTTTATCCTCGTTACAGTTGTATGACTTTACGAAATTGTACTTGGTTTTGGTATTTGCTTCCAACGAAAAGGCATACCCGTCATAAAACTCGGCATCACACTTCAATTTATAAGGTGATTTCCAGTAGCCGGAATTGTTTATGATTGATACAAGACGCTTAAACTCCTTGTAAGGCAAGTTGAATTTCTGAACCGTGTATTCATAAAGTTTTGCAGGTGGGGGAGTGGCTTTCTTCAATAGATACTTGTAATAGTTTACGTCAAGCAGTTGAGGGTTTGCTTTGACCAACGAATCGTAGCTCTTTTTTAATACTGGGCTGACATATACTTGTTGTTCCAACGGAAACCGTCTGGATAATATGTGGAAATGATACTTTTCGGTATCGGTCAGCCTGCGTTCGTCAGGATATGTTAGATATCTTTCTCCGTCTATTGTTCCTTTTTTTACTATCATCTCACTTTTTGTCAAGGTGATAACGACCGAAGTATCGTGATACCCAGCAAATGTAAGTCTAAAAACGTCCTTGCCTAATGGCCTCAGGCTTAAATTAGGTTCATCAAAAGCGTTATAGAAAACATAATTGTACGCAGCCCAGAAAGAGTCAAATCTTGAAAAAGTGTTCCTTAAAGGGCAATTGAAAAAGCTGTCGTCGGCGGCAGAAATTTTTTGTGGGTAATTATATCCACCCGGTGGGTAAGTGATAGGCTGGTTGCAATCTGTTGCGGTAATTAGTGTCGCAAACAATATAAAGGTCGTTATCAGTGGGGTTGAGTATTGCATACTTGCAACAATTAGCAGCGTAATGTACAAATAAAAAAGCCATAGACCCATCAGTCTATGGCAATTATTTATTTGCAATAATCATTTCTTTAAAAAATACATCAATATCCCTGCTATTACGGTTATCTGGCCTAACCAAAAGGCAAACATCCATTTTACAAGGTCATTTTTTGCTTCGGATATTTCTTTTTTTACAAAATCCTTAGTAGCAACTTCTGTTTTGTCCTCTGCAATTTCGGCAGCAATAGTTTCTACAAATTGCATCGCCACTTCATCGCTTAATTTTAATTCCTTTCTAAAAAGGTCGTACAACTTTATATTTATTGTACTCATAACCTCATTTGCAATGCAATATACTACTTTTTCAGCGCCGCCGCCATGGTGCTGCCTATTTCAGCAGGGGTGGCAACCACGTGTATGCCGCACTCGGCCATAATTTTCATCTTGGCTTCGGCCGTGTCTTCCGCGCCGCCGATGATGGCACCTGCGTGGCCCATCCTTCTGCCGGCGGGGGCTGTTTGGCCTGCTATAAAGCCAACCACCGGTTTACGGTTGTTATCTTTAATCCAACGGGCAGCTTCAGCTTCCATGCCGCCGCCAATTTCACCTATCATTATAATGCCTTCGGTGGCAGGGTCGTTCATCAGCAATTCAACCGCTTCTTTGGTGGTGGTGCCGATGATGGGGTCGCCGCCAATACCAATCGCAGTGGTTATACCCAAGCCAGCTTTTACTGTTTGGTCAGCCGCTTCGTAGGTAAGCGTGCCAGATTTTGACACAATGCCTATCGTGCCAGCCTTAAAAATAAAACCGGGCATAATGCCCACTTTGGCTTCGCCTGCGGTAATTACACCGGGGCAGTTGGGCCCAATTAAGCGGGTAGTTTTGCCTTGCAAATAGTTTTTAACCTTCACCATGTCTTGCACGGGTATACCTTCGGTAATACAAACCACTAGGGCAATCCCTGCCTCGGCCGATTCCATAATGGCGTCTGCGGCAAATGCAGGCGGTACAAATATGATGCTCACGTTGGCACCGGTTGTTTTTACAGCGTCGGCCACGGTATTAAATACGGGCCTGTCCAAATGGGTGCTGCCGCCTTTGCCGGGCGTAACGCCGCCTACCACATTAGTGCCGTACTCAATCATCTGGCTGGCATGAAAAGTGCCTTCTGTACCGGTAAAACCCTGTACGATTATTTTAGAATCCTTGTTAACTAAAACTGACATGGAGCGTATTTTTAATTGTGGGCAAAAATAGGTGAAAACAGTTAATATCGCTGACCACGATTTTGTCCTGATTTACCCGATGGCCCAGAGGTGGAGTAAAAAGTGTTAGTTTTTTTTTCATCTAGCGGCCAACAGCGTTTTTGAACGAAGGTTTTCGATTTCTACTAAACGGGGAATCATTACACCTAGCTACGTACTAGCAAAAATCAGTATATTCATTAAAATCAGGCCAAAATCATGGTTCTACCGCAGCATCTCATCCATATTACGGTCGTTGGATATCTTGCCCTTCATCTCCAGCATCCGCATGTCTTTGGCATCCTGCAAAAAGTCTGAGGCGAAGATAAATCCGTTCAGCCGCTCGTTTTTATTGAATATTATTTCTTTGTTATTCCCTTCCCACTCCTTTTTGCCTTGGTATAAATACACAATATGGTCGCCAATCTCCATCACACTGTTCATGTCGTGGGTAACAACAATGGTGGTAATATTGTAATCGGTGGTTATTTCCTTAATCAGCTTGTCAATCAGCAGGGATGTTTGGGGGTCTAACCCACTGTTCGGTTCATCACAAAACAGGTATTTAGGGTTCAGTACAATAGCCCGGGCAATACCCACCCTTTTGCGCATGCCGCCGCTTATCTCGGCCGGGTATTTTTTATGCGCATCTTTTAAATTTACCCGGTCAAGCACTTCGTCGGCCCTTTTTTTGCGTTCTGCCAGCGTCATGTTCGAAAACATATCCAGCGGGAACATCACATTCTGTTCAACCGTCATGGAGTCAAACAGTGCCGATCCTTGGAAAAGCATCCCAATTTGCTGCCGCAGCATTTTGCGTTGTTCTTCCTGCATGCCGGTCATGTCCTGGCCGTCAAATAAAATGCTGCCTGCGTCTGGTTCAAAAAGGCCCACCATGCATTTGGTCAGCACCGTTTTGCCGCTGCCGCTGGTGCCTATAATCAGGTTGCATTTGCCCGTAGCCATCACGGCGCTGATATCGTCCAGAACAACTCTTTCGCCAAAAGTTTTCTTGATGTTGCGTATTTCTATCATTTCGGATGCAAGATAATTAAGATTGGGGCATGTTGGTTACGGATTACCAGCGGGTAGTAAAATAGCATTTGTATGTTGCCGCCCCAGTTTTTACGAAACCGGTTTAGTAAATAATGTTAGCCCGCCAGCACCGGCTATTAAAAAAAGTATTGATATTTACCCTGCATAAAAGTAGTACAAAACACGGTTATGCGATTGCTGTTTAAAACCAAGCTGCCAATTTTTACAAACATTTATACCACTATAAAACGTAAGCCATGAGTACAATATTAAGCCAGGTTGAAGCTGCGCCTTTAGCCAGTTTGGATGAATGGGAAGAGGATTTGCTGAAACGCTACCCAGACCCCGAGACCATTGCCCAAGGTAAAAAAACAGAAGAGTACCGCAACTACGACACACCCGTGCGCGACACGGTTCGGGAGTTTTACCGCTTAAACCACACGTACCAAACCTACGATTTTGTGGTACAGAAAAAAGCCGATTTTTTAAAGTTTGATAAAAAGGAAATGTCTGTTTGGGATGCCTTCCAATTTTTAAACCAATTGGTGGACGACTCCGACCCCGATACCGACCTTGACCAGATGCAGCATTTGCTACAAACATCTGAGGCTATACGTGCCGACGGCCACCCCGATTGGATGGTGCTGGCAGGCTTGTTCCACGACATGGGCAAGGTGCTTTGCCTGTTTGGCGAACCGCAATGGGCTGTGGTGGGCGACACCTTCCCCGTGGGTTGTGCTTACAGCGACAAGATTGTGTACCCTGAATATTTTGTAAACAACCCAGACTATACCCACGAGGTGTACAGCACCAAATATGGCGTGTACGAGCCCAATTGCGGCTTGGACAAGGTGCAATTGTCATGGGGGCACGACGAATATGTGTACCACATGATGAAAGATTACCTGCCAGAGCCTGCGTTGTATATGCTGCGCTACCACAGCTTTTACCCACAGCATAAGGAGCATGCGTACGGGCATTTGATGAACGCACATGACCATGAAATGTTTAAATGGGTTGATTTGTTTAACCCGTACGACCTGTATTCAAAAAACCCAACACCGCCCAACTGGAAGGAATTAAGGCCTTACTATGAGGATTTGGTGGCGAAATACCTGCCTTCAACTGTTAAATTTTAAATGCTACTGTAGTAAAATAACTAGCCCCCCGCCGTTGGTAACACAACGGCGGGTTTTTTTGTGCTTGGTGGGTTGGTGTAAAAGTTTGTGGATAGTTTGGCTGTGGTATATCCGGTTTTCAACAGTATTTTTGGGCCATTATACTACACTAACATGGCAACCACAAAAATTAAAGTAAACAGCAACGGCTCACTGCGTATTGAGGGCGATTTTGAAATAGTTGACAAAACAGGCGCACCGTACGACCTGGCGGGCAGGGAAATTATCGGCATTTGCCGCTGCGGCCTTTCTAAAAACAAACCTTTTTGCGATGGCTCGCACAACGGCCATTTTGAGCATGATGCAGTAGCGTTTGCTTTACCGCCTAAAAAGCAATAATTGCAATGGTTTAAAAAGTTTAAAAACCCTGCTTAGCAGGGTTTTTTTATGTGTTGTTACAACCCCGGCGCTTATGGTTAGCAACTCCAGCCGTTACGGCTGGCTTTGGCTAACTGGGGCCACCTTGTTAGAGTGGTGCAAATTGCTTGTTTATCCATTTATTAACACACGGTGCCAAAATGCTTTTTTTACTTATACCAACACTCCCGATATTCGCAGTTGGAAAGTTTTTACTATGGAATTGTCGTTTGATAACACCGAGGTCGCGTTCGCTTATAAGAAAGATTCAGAACTTAAACATGCCCGCTGGCTGCTGAAAACCATGCACTATAGCTGGTTTGTGGCGGTGGGTACCCGCATAACACCGTTTTTAATGAAAACGGGGCTGCCGGTGCATGGAATGATACGTGCCACCATTTTTAAACAGTTTGTGGGCGGGGAAACCTTGGAGCAAACCGCCGAGGCCGGCAAGCTGCTGAGTGGCTACGGCGTGCAGGTAATATTAGACTATGGGGTGGAAGGCAAGGAGGGGGAAGATAATTTTGACCGAACTGCCGATGAGTTTATCAAGGTGATAAATTACGCCGCAACGCAAACCAACATACCTTTTATTAGCATAAAAGTTACGGGCATTGCCCGGGTAGGGTTGTTAAACACCTTGAATGATGCGCCAAGGT
>Ga0208741_10001132_pt1 | contig 11006 bp, 19 predicted proteins | sample CryBogCBE03Jun09_FD_184576 | JGI IMG/M metagenome (GOLD analysis project Ga0208741, IMG submission 184576) | Freshwater microbial communities from Crystal Bog, Wisconsin, USA - CBE03Jun09 (SPAdes) | ecosystem: Environmental > Aquatic > Freshwater > Lake | place: Crystal Bog, Wisconsin, USA...
CTTTTTCTACAGTTACTTCATAATTTCTTTCTAAGAATTTATTAATTATTAGTTCTTCGGTCATGGTATGGGTTTCTTCCTTTTATCCCTATATTAAGGGTTTTCTTTATGTATTTTTTTCTTCTTTCCAACTCATCATTAATATCAGAATGTTGTAAATTATAACCGAACCAATTCTTAATGGCTCTGTCTAATTCTTCATCATTTGGTGATAAGATTAACTTACATAATTCTTTCAATTTATTTAAATTAATCTTTAAATCGGTTGCTTTGTCAACATAGACAACCGTTGGTAAAATAGAATCAATACCTAATTTATAGTGCCGATTTAAAAAATTATAAATCAACGTGTCGTTCGTCATTGTATAATGAAAGTTGAAGAGATTTACCCTCAGCTTTTCTAATATGTTCAATAACTGACTGAAGGCTTTTTATATGTTGTGGGCCCATAATTACTTCATCAAAAGCACCAAACTTAGATTGATAACCCAACACATAAAAGAATGCGTGAATTAACCTTTTCCAGAAAGGCTTTTTAGTTAAGTGAACTTGTAAGTAAACTTCACCTGAATTATCATCCTCAAAATATTGGAATACAATTTGATGTTCAACGCTTGAACAATCACAAACCAAAAGGTCTTTTACAAAATCTACATGCATAATATTTAATTTTTTTTATCCTTCATCTTCCATCGAATCTAAGTCGAATTTCACATCTTCTTTAGTATGATATGCATTCACTATATCCAGATGGTAATAGTCACTTAATATTTCTCTAGCTTTATCTTTAGCTTCAGTTTCACTATCTGCTTCAATATCAAGTTCAACGTCAAACTTAATAGTTCCCCAAACTCCGTATGTCGCCATAATTTTTAATTTATAATACTAAAGTTAATGTTTTTCTTTTCAATGTCAACACTAACAACACTAATTAATACTTCATCGCCAAGTCTTATTACTTTCCCAGTATTTAAACCAATAACTCGGTAATTTTTCATATCAACATTATAAGTGTCACCACCAATTTCAGATAGCTTAATTAGACCCTCACACTTGTTTTCAATAATCTCAACAAATATTCCATATTCAGTAACCGATGTAATAATACCCTGATATACATTACCGATTCTTTCACTCATGTATATTGTCTGCATGTACTTAATGCTGTCTCTTTCAGCTTTCTGAGCCTTTCTTTCACGTTCTGATAAGTAAGTACACCTAGACTCCAATTTATCCATTTTAGGGGCTGGTTTAGCCTCTAAATAACGTGCTAATAGTCTATGTACCATTACGTCAGGATAACGTCTTATTGGGCTTGTAAAATGCGCATAATCCTCAAAACCTAACCCATAGTGACCAATGTTTTTCATTGAATACGCCGCTTTCTTCATTGACCTAAGTACTAAGTTTGAAACAATGTTTTCTTCAACCTTACCCTTAACATCTTCAAGTAATTTATTCAATGACTTAGTAATCTCTTGAGGCGTATTAATCTTAATGTCATACCCAAATTGTTTAATAAACTGTTTAAGTAAACCAAGCTTTTCTTGGTCTGGTTCCTCATGAACCCTATTAACAACTGGATAACCATTTTCATTTAAAAGATGAGCAACCCTCTTATTTGCTAAGAGCATAAATTCTTCAATCAATTGATTAGAATCCTTCATAACCTTAAAAATAAGGTCAATTGGTTTATTATTCTCATCCAATTTGAATCTTATTTCTTGCTTATCAAAAGTAATTGAACCTTCACCAAGTCTCTTTCTTCTAATCTTCTTAGCGTAAGAATCAAGTGCTAAAACAGCATCTTTAATTTCCTTCGAAATTTCCACGTCTAATTTACCCTCGATTATTTCTTGCGCTCCTTCATATGTAAACCTATGGTCCGAATTGATGATTGTTCTACCGAACCATTCTTCAATAATTGAACCATTCTGGTCAAGTGTAAAAATCGCTGAAAAACATAACTTATCTTCATGCGGTCTAAGACTACATAATCCATTAGAAAGCCTTTCTGGTAACATTGGAACAACTCTATCAACAAGATAGACGCTAGTACCCCTACGATAAGCTTCCTTATCCAAATCAGTATCTGGTCTTAAATATTCCGATACATCCGCTATATGAACACCAACTTGTAACTTACCATCAACCCATTCAACTGATAACGCATCATCAAAATCCTTAGCATCAACTGGGTCAATTGTAAACGTCAATACATTACGCATATCTTTACGTGAAGCTATGTCTGAAGCAGTTATTTCACTGTCAATAGCTTCAGCTTCGGCAATTATGTCTGGCTCGAAGTCATATGGTAAATCATATTCATGTAATATAGCATGTATTTCAACATCATTATCGCCAGCTTCACCAAGAACCTTTAATATTATACCGTTAGGATTTTTAGCATTTGACTTCCATTCAGTAAGCTTCGCTATTACCTTTTGACCATCAATAGCCCCATTCAATTTTGATAAAGGGATGAACATATCAATAGGCATCTTATTACTATCGGGTATAAAAAACGCATGTTTTTGTGATATTTGTATTACACCGACAAATTCATCCCTAAATCTATTAACAATTTCAGTTACAACACCTTCAAACTCACGACCTTGACCCTTAACTACTTTAATTTTCACAGTGTCCAAATGCAAAGCTCTATTTGTATTTGTTTTGTGAATATATATGTCTCTAGGTAGGTCACTACTAACCAAATATGCTGAACCACTTGCGTTCATACTTATTTTCCCCTCAACTACTTCCCCAATCTTAATCATATTCCAATTTAATTTTTATGTTTTCTAACCAAAATTTTTCATCCCATTCATCTGGGTCTTCATTATGGTTACATTTAGTTACGTTTAATACCAATTCGGCAATATAAACACCATTTTTTGATGGTAATTTTTTATATTCTTTACCAGATAAAAAATACATCAATGAATTACTAAAATTGTTTTCATTTATATATTTACGTAACCATTTTTCTTTTACAAATAGCAAGAATGAACCAAATGGACATATTGTAAAATATATTTCACTTCTTGATTGTTGTTTGCGACCAGCCATATTGTCTATTAATGTAACTAAATCATCCATACTGCAAATATACACATTATTTTTTATACTAACAAAAAAAACCCACATAACGTGGGTTTTGTAAGTTTAATAATGACTTCCTTCGACAACTGTTATCTTAAAATCAATCCCTTTAAGTTTTTCACCCCATGCGGTAAAGCTTGGAATATGTTCCAATCTATCATCCCACATATGAAGTTCCTTAATTGATGGATAATCTTTTAATATCCTACCAACAGTATACATCTTGAAATCCAAAGTGCTACCGCCAGAGTTAAAGAAATGACCATCAAATGTCAATCCCTTTGATTCCAATATAGTCTTAACATGTGTTGACAACCTAGAAATTCTACCAGTTAACAAAATAACCATAGTATCTTCCCTAGCTTTCTCCATCTCATAATCAGCTATTACGCTTGATATTAAAGGTATATCAAAGATAGCTTGGTCAAGAGTCTCAGGTCTACTCCACCAACCTTTATGCGGCCACTTAGTACCTGTTTTTTGCTCATAAAGTGCCTTATTTTCAGTAGTTGGTAATGGGGTATCTGCAATAGTACCATCAAAATCAAAAACCGCCAACCTTGTTATTTTCTTTTCCATGTAAAAAATTTTATTATTCTTGTTATTAAATTCTTGTTTTTCTTATCATCCATCAACGCCCCATATATCCTTTTACTAGCACTACCTATTAACTCTTTCGTCACTGGACCATGAGCATTTATTGTTTGTTTTAACGCACCATTAATTTTTTTAATGTCCAGAATCTTCTTACGTTTCAATTTTTCAATCGTATCAATGTTAGAAGACTCATATTCATCAACAATAGCTATAATATCGTCCAAATTAGGTTTAGATTTCGCTAATTCAAGTGAAATCTTACTTTCTAATCTACCCTTCCTTGTTTTTAAAATGTCAAACATAATGCAAATGTAAAGTATTTTTTATTACTAACCAAATTTATTTTAAAAATCCACTAGCTGACCATTTACTAATCGCATCTTGTCTTAAATCTTCTATTGACCGAATTTTTGGTAATTGAACATTACTAAAAGCTTCCATACCTCTAGCTAATTCTTCTGCGGCTCTATCCACACGACCAATTTCTTCACCAGCAATTGACCCATAATTAAATTCACCAAAGTTAAGTAAACCTCTTGGTGCTAATAATGGTTGTACAGCAACCAAATCCATACCTATTGTTGTAGCGGCTACTCTAGCTGCTAATGGAAAATAAACACTAAATTTAAACTCCCAATAGGTTTTAAAATCAAAATTTCTATTCTTTGAAAGAATCCAGCTCTTTATATACCATTTGAGTTGTTTACGGGTTAGTCCAAATATCTCATTTAACTCAGATACTAAATTAATAGAATAAATTACTTTATTATCTTTATCTTTGATTTTATTATCTACAACTACAAATTCTCGATTTAAGTAACGATAAATTAGTTTTTTCACTCATTAGGATTAACTTCAAATGTTATCGACCCAAAATGTCTTTGGTCTACTGCGTTTTCATATCTTGCGGATACCGATACTATAGGTTGAAAATTATGGTTTTCAATAACGATAGGTATTACTGACATAATATATGGTGCATATACGTATCCAGCTCTTAAGTTAGCTTGAATTATAACACCATTATTAAACCAATAAGGCTTAAAATTAAAGTTTTTATCCTTACTTAAAATCCAACTCTTTATATACCATTTAAGTTGTTTCTGAGTTAAACCAAATACTTGCTTTAATTCAGTAGCTAAACTAACTGATGTTACACCAATAATAAAATCTAAATTATCTGGTTTTTTAGTTGAATATAGAAAACCATTTTTTATGTAGAAATTTTCATTTAAATATCTATGGATTAGTCGTTTCATTTTGGTTAGTTGGTAATACTGTTATTTCAGTTTCTATATGCTGTATTCTAGCTGGTAGTTGAACATTAATCGTTACTGTATGGTTTTGTTGATTATAATTAACATTTACGTCTTCAATGGTACCCATTAAATTATTCATTATGTTATTTCTAATCTCAGCATCTATTTCTCTTACTAATGTAGCCTCTAGTTCGGCAACTACATCAATACCATAAAAACCTTGTAAATCCTGAATCATCTCAGAATTAAAAGTATTTGGTTTTATTTTAGTGTTCCAATATCTTTTAAATGGAAAATTTGCATTTTTAGATAATAACCATTTTTTAATGAAAAATTTAAGAACGTTACGTTTTAAACCAAAAACTATTTCAAGCTCTTTTGTTAGTGTAACACTAACAATTATCGTATCAGCACGGTTATAAACTATATTTTCTTTAACATAAAAATTGGTATCTAAATACTTTAATATGTATTTGGTCATTAGTTCAATGAAAAACCGATACTGTTTGTTTCAGTATCATCATTGTTTTCGCTAAGTTCATCATCCTCAGCATCCACAATGTTTATCGACTCTATGATGTCACCAAGAGCGTCATATACAGAAACATCTAAATCATTTGTTTCTGGATTAAAATTGATTTCAATTTTATATTCACCTAAATCTATTATTCTGTTATCCATAATTTTATTTTTTCACTCCGACTTAATTGTTTAATTCTGTATTCTTCTTTACTCGCTTCACTTCTATTTTTAGCTGTGAAAAAGGCTTTTAAAACAACTGGTAGTCGTGCTCGTGTATACTTTGCACCCTTTCCAGAATTATGTTCTAAAAGCCTTCTATTTATGTCAGTAGTTATACCAGTATAAAACGTGTTATCAGAACACTCTACTATATAAATATACCACATTATTGTATCGGAATAAACCTTTTAACATCCATTCCAGAACTATCTTTCACAATATCAAAAAACATTGAAACTGGTCTGGCATATATTGAGCCGAATAATATTGATTTACAAATAACTAAGTTCTCTTTAGTTTCAGTATGCGTAGCTAAACATATTACTTCATATGTTCCGCCTTTATAATGTAAATAACGTTTACCAATCTCTGGATAAACTACAAAATCTTTACTAACCATATTTTATTTTTTTATTGTTTTGTTATAAAGTTCCTCAACTAATGTAACACTTTCACGTTGTGATGAATGTAAATAGATTCTACACTCATCGAATGTAAACCATTTGAAATCATCCATTTCTGGAAATGAAAATAAAGGTGTTTTAACAAATGACTCACATTTTATATCAAATGTAGTAAAATCAAAATCATTTTCTGATTCCAATAAAACAAATGGATTAACAATTTTCTTCTTTGTTTTATATGTAACAGCTGGTAGTGAATGTATAACCTTATATGATGAAAGATTAATATTTGTCTCCTCAAATGTTTCACGAATAGCTGCCGCCAATAATGATTCACCTTCTTCAACAGTACCTTTTGGAATGCTAAATAGTTTTGGTGAATGATTAGTTGGATGACCAGCTAAAACTTTACCCTCTTTGTTAACTAAAAATATACCTGCTGCTATTCTCATACTTATAATAATTGTGAACCCAATGAATAATTGTCTAACTCGACAAGACCCTCTATTGTACTAACCATAATCATCACCTCACTAACCACACCCATCATTTTATGAGGTTTTAAATTAGTTATGAAAGGTAATGTTAAACCTTCAAAATCACTTGGCTCAAATTGACTACCAAGATTAGTCACTGAGATTTTCTCATCAGATTCTTCAACCCCAAATAAGACTGTTAATTTTAACATTTTGTTACTCTTTGGAATACGTTCAGCCTTAACTACTTGTCCAAATTTTATCTCTAATTTCTTTTCAATTTCAAGAAACTCAGCGTATTCTATTTTTTCCTTTGCCATAATATCTTTTTGCAAATATACAACTTATTATTTATTCTTCCAAATAATTTCAGATATGTTACCATTTTTCATGTAATATCTGGCTAAAATAAAAAAATAATCACTTAAACGATTTAAGTACTTTATGATAATCGGGTTTGTTTCGGCTTCAATACAAGCAACTTCAGCTCTACGAGCAATTGTACGACAAACATGTATTAAAGTTACCTTTTCATCACCCCTTGGTAAAATAAAATTCTTAAGAGGTGGAAGTAATGCGTCTAAAGAATCAATATTCTCCTCTAAATTAGTGACATCAGCGTCAGTAACTTCAATTAGTTCAGTATTGTTATCATTAATAACCATAGAACCAGCATTGAATAAATTCCATTGAAGTTTTTCGAACATTAAATCATCATCAAACTTACTTACAAGTAAACCAATAAATGAATTTAATTCATCTAAAACACCAACAGCTTTAATTCTGTTATCGGTTTTAGGTACTCTGGTACCACTAAGTAAACTAGTGGTACCATTATCACCTTTTTTTGTATAGAGTTTAATTCCCATTATTAATAAGGATATTCATCATATTCAGAAAATACTCTCTTACCGTATTGGTAATTCTCGTTGTAAACGTAATCCTCTTGAACTACGAATGTAACGTCACCAGCTGGTAAATCAAAAGCGGTAACTTTCTTGTATTTAGGTTTACTTTCTTGAGCTTTCTTTCTACCACGCTTTTTATCTGTTGGTAAAAGTAAATTCTTAGCTATATTGTTGATAGCATCAGTTATTTCATCTCCCTCATCTTCAATTTCAACCTCAGTTTCACGAACATTAACAATAACTGTATTGAAGTCTATAACTTCTTTAATACGGCCAATGAATATATCATTTACGTAGAAACCACTAGTTAATGAATTTTCACCATAATTAGTTCTAGGACTTATCTTGGCATTCTTCATAAATGGTTCAAGTTCGTTGTTATTTTCAATGAAAACTTTATATTTACCCTTCTTAACAGAAGCATTAAATACTGACTTGAATTTCATTGGTGATTCTTCTTGTATATTAACTTCATTAACAACAGTCTTAACAATATCAACCGTAATTATCTCAAGCGTTGAAATGTATTTAATACACTCATCCTTTAATTCAGGAATCAAAAGAACATCATTAACAATTTCCTCAACAATTTCTGGTGCAAGATTGTCAAAAGTTTTTAAATACCTAACACGGCTTGGCCTGTCAATTAAATTCGTATCAACATACAAATTATTTGTTGTCAATATGAATACCCTTCTATGAACGGAATTTAAAGCACCATCCATAACTGTTAAGAAGTTTTTTGAGTCTTTGTAAATCTTCTCATACTCATCAATAAACACAGTTATATCTTGTGGAATTGAGTTAATATAGTGCTCAGCACCTTCAATTTCAGAAGTAACCAATATTACAGGTTGGTGAAGCTTATTTGCGATAATTTTTGATGTTACTGTCTTACCAGTACCTTTAACACCGTTAAGTAAAATACCTAAATTACCACTTTCAGTTTTATTGTAGTACTTAAGTATCCTCTTGATTAATGACTCTTCTAAACCATATATTTTATATGGAAATTCGAAGGCATCAGATACTGGAATCAGACTAAATCCAAATATATCACTATGGCGTAATTCATAGACGATATTTTCCAATTCAGACATAAAATTCTCTTGTCTATCAACTAGACATAACCCATTAAGTTTTTGAACCCAAACTTTTTCTGCCATTTTCTTTAATTTATTTTGTTAATAATTTTTTTGCGATTGTAATATTTGAGTACTCTTTATTACCTGTAACCTCAGCCCCCATCCATCTTAATGGTTCAAACTTATTTGCCTCTTCCTCAGATTCAAATTCAACTTCAACCACAACTAAGCCATCGTCATATATATCAATGTCAATATGATTTGGTTTAGTCATTGAATAACGTTTTTTATTAAGCTTAAGTTTACATTTATCAAATAACTCAAGACCATCTTTTAAGGGTATTTCATATTCATACTCATCACGCACTAATTTGTCAGTAAACTTAATACAGATAAATGCTGATTTATTATTGATTATTCTAACTCTAACTTGTTTATTCTTGGATGTTACAATATAACCTTGTTGAATAAACTTAACTGGTTTACCATCATAAGGTACTGTACCAGCGATTAAAAATTTACGTTCTATCTCTTTACCCATTAACTAATTTTAAGCAAATATACTAAGATTATCTCATTGTTGCAAATAAAAAATGGGATTTTTTTAAATCCCATTTAATGTTGTATATTCGTTATTAATAAAATTAATGTGTTGTGCTTTTCCATCCTTATGGATAATTACATGTGATTGTAACCAACTACTTGGACCAATATTATAACCAACTCTAAGGGTGGTGGAAGTACCTACGGCAAGTGCACCGTCTTTACGACCTGGTGAGTGATAGTGGCCGACAACTATCTTAGTATTCAATTTTCTAAATTGAAGTAATGAACCTCTACTACCATTTGAACCAACATCTCCATGCTGACCAAGCTCCCAATTTTTAACTCTATACGTATCACTACGACCAAGTGTTTTAAACTTAGGAAAATTCTGATTAATGATTTCAGGAATAACACCCTTAACATTATGTGGGTCTTTACCGTATTGTTTTAATAACATAGCGGAATACTCCATATAAACTAATGAGTTCTTAGTTGTTGGTTGTTTTTTCCAATCCTCATTTGTTAACCATCTATCTAAGAAATCGTCATGGTTACTTCTAACAATTACAACATTATCAAACTTTTCAAAAACCTTTAAGCCGTTTAACATGTTATTTATCTCCTTTTCCAGAGAATTAGTTCCTTGTATTTCTTTACCATATTGAATAAAAGGATTTTTCATCTCATGATGACTAATTGAGTTACCATCAAACACATCATGTAAAACAACATGTTTTGGTTTAACAATATTACATAAATCAATAGTCTTATCTAAGACTTCTTGGTCATGATGACCATAATGTAAATCACCTAAGATAATAGCTTCAATATTTTCTATTTTAGTGACTTGTCCATCCGCAGTCTTAAAAAATAAGTCGGTAAAATCACCAGTTTTATCATTCGCCGTTACTTGTCTAACAAAGAATGTATCAGCATCTTTAATTTCAACAATAACAAACCCTAATGTGTGGTGAAACTCACCTTTTTTACCTGCTTTAGAGTCTGTGTAATTTTTTAACGTACATGCACCAGTGGTGAGCATCATCTTTGGCTTATTGTTATTAAGCACTGGTATCATTTCAAGCTGCACTTTTGGTGACCCAAAAACACAAGAATTAATACCTGACATACCCTCAAGTCCCGACATTGGATTGATAGCGGTTGGTTGAATTTTAATATCTGACATTATTGAAAGATATTTATGAATATCGTGCCTATTTGCGTCTAAATAAGGTAATACTTCATCAGCCCAAAAATCAAATTCACTGTCAGTAAAAACTGATGTTGGATTTTTATATCTACCAGCAATAACATGTATATCAGCACCGATAAAATCAGCATATGCTTTCATGTTATCAAAAAATGGTGTGTGAATATTAGTGTTGTTTTGAGCCCAAGTTACTAAGAAGCGTTTTTTAGTTTTATCGGCTTGTCTTTTTTTAGCAATTTCATATTGCTCAGGTTCAATATCAACTTTTTCTTTAAACCCTAGGCGTTCAGAACACCACTTTCTTACAGTTCTTTCGGATTTACCAAACATTTCCACTAGTTTATTCATTCTAGTATCCCATGGTAATTCTTTGTTTTGATAAATTTGTTTTGCTTCAGCAATAATTTCTTCGGTTAGTTCTTCAAATTTCATATGTGTTTAATTTATTTTGGTTACCAATCATCATAATCAGTTAAGTTTATATCCAATTCTGGAACATCAACACGGCCAGCGGTAATTACTGTTCCAATACTAGTTGGTACGAATTTTATCCAAACGCCACCACCAGCGGCACCAAAAGCACCATTTTCAACTTTGGGAAGAGTTTTTAACCATTCCTCATACTTTTCAGCTTCAGTTTTACTTAATTCGAACTTGTATTCTTTAGTTTTTTCC
>Ga0208741_10001133_pt1 | contig 10991 bp, 6 predicted proteins | sample CryBogCBE03Jun09_FD_184576 | JGI IMG/M metagenome (GOLD analysis project Ga0208741, IMG submission 184576) | Freshwater microbial communities from Crystal Bog, Wisconsin, USA - CBE03Jun09 (SPAdes) | ecosystem: Environmental > Aquatic > Freshwater > Lake | place: Crystal Bog, Wisconsin, USA...
ATATTTTGCTTCGTTGCTCATATTATTTACTTAACAGGCTTTGAGAAAGTAGGTTCACTGTAAATCAGTACCCAATCTGGTTGCGTCAAAAATAGGGATAATAAAAACAAAAGCGGATGCACCAACTGGCACATCCGCTTGTTCTTAGATTTATGAGATTTAAGCTTACTTAATTATAACAGTTTTTGTTGTCTGACCATCTTTTGAAGTGATGCTTACAAAGCAAAGTCCTTTTGCAGTTGCTGCACTCAGGTCAATTGAGTTGACACTGTTGCCACCTAAATGATTGATTTGTTTGCTAGCCAAAACCTGACCACCTGCACTAATTACTTTTACAGAGTAGATTCCTGCAGATTGATTGCTCAACTCAACATTTAATGTCTTGTTGATAACAGGGTTAGGATAAATGTTGATGGACTTAGAAGCACTCATCACATTAGTAACCTTAACAATGCTGCTGTAGTTTATTTTACCCGTATTATCAACTGCTTTGATACGGTAGTAATTTACACCCTCAGAAATTGTTGCATCCGTGAAGGTGTAGCTATTGGCACTCTTATTTTTTGCAGTAATAGCACCTACAGCGTTGAAGTTGGCACCATCCAGAGACCTTTCTACTGTGTAGCTCTTCATATTTTGTTCGCTTGTAGTTTGCCAGCTGATGGTGGCAATCTGATTTTTCAAGCTTGCCTGAACACTTGTAAAATGAAGTGGAAGAAGTGCAATTCCTTTCTTACCAATCATAAAGTAGCCAGTCTTGAAAGTGCCAGGTAACTCAATTACAACAGAATCTGCTTTACGATCAACACTTAAAGTTGGGTATTCAGAAAAGTATCCTGCTCCATTGATGTTTGCATAAACAGTAAAATCACTACTTACAGTATCTGCATTTACACCACCGTTTGCAACTGAATCATACCAGCCAATTTTAAAGAAAATAGGGCTTGTACCCGCATCATTTCTTGTAAAATTCCAGGTACTCTGTACTACGTTTAATATTTCTGTTGAATCAAATACGAAATTACCTGTAACACTTCCATCAGAACTAAGCATCTCATAATTGGTAACAGTCACTGAAATATTATCATCAGCAGATTTGACAGCCATTGGCGAAAAAGCATGAATACTATCGTACCCTAATGGAATAGTGTACCATGCATTCTTTGGAATGTTATTAACTTGTAATAACCCTTGTCCCTCACTACCCACTAAAGCATCGGTGATAACAAAACTGTGACCCGAATAATTGCCCCATCCCTTGTTTAAAGTCATGTGATAACCAGCATCTACAGTATAAGAACCAGTATCGCAATACAATGGTGTGTTTAAGGTTATATCCGAAAATATTTCTACTTCATTTCCACCAGCTGCATGCAAAGTAATTGGGCCAACGGTATTGTTATTTAAATCCGGAACCTGAAATACCTGACCAGCAGTATCCGTAGCAACAAAATAAACATTACCACCAACTGTAGTACCATCTGCAGTACCAAAAGATTTTACACTAGCAGAATCAATGATGTCTGTAGAGGCATACAAAGAACCCGTACCCTTAAGGATAGTATCTGTAGAATTGTTGGAGAGGTAAAAAGCTCCCGTATTATTCAAATTCAATACGCCTTGTGTATATAAGGTATCAAAAGTTTTAGTGGAATCACTGATGGTAAAAGAACCACCATATATATCCAGATCTCCACCAATAGTTAGGCTGGTGTTACCTGCACCATTGCTTCCATTAACATTGCCCGCCAAAATAATTAAGTCATTACCAATTGTATAAGCTCCTTTTTTTGTACCTACAATGCTTCCAGCTTTTACTGTAGCAAGGGCAGGTGCATTGATGGTAACATTATTCGGTTGAAATGTAGTTGCCAATTTAGGCAATGCAGTTACACTGTTTGAACCGTCACCAATAATTACATTAGCAGTAGTATCATAAGTAGTGGTTGCACTACCAGGTATTGCTGCTAAGTTTGCCAGTACTTGTATAGTACCTGACACATTGAAAATACCAGTAAGTGTGGGTGCTGTTTTAGAAGCATAAACCAATGTACCACCATTCATAATATTCATAGTGTCTTTTGCACTCACCGTTAATTTACCTCCAGATATTGTTACTACATCGCCGCTATCTATATATGCATTTGAAGTATTGGTGATAGTAAGACTATAATAACTCATTGGAACGATGTGCTGTGGCGTTGTACCCTTGTAAGTAATGGTACTTAATGTATCAGCAAAAGAAGCCATACCTGGATTGAAATTGCCAACAATTGTAATTGTTCTTTTAGGAATTACCCTTGTTGCTAAAGAATCGTTGACACTGATCAGATTTCCGTAAGTGCCCGCCAATATGTTCAGCGTTGCCTTCCCGTCATACGCAACTGTACTTGTCGGTTTCAACGTTCCCAATTTTACGTTTAAGGTATCTTGTAGAGTTAACCATGACGAATCGCTCACTCCGATAGTAGTTGCTGCAGCCAACCCACCAACAGGTACAATCAGGTTTACTCCCAAAGAATCTACTACTTTACTAGCAGGCAATGTACCAGCCTTTGCGCCGGTAACTGAAAACGTGGAGGGAAGTGTAACTTTTGTAGACCCATTGTTACCCGTAAAATAGAAGTTGCAACCTGCGGTTGTAAAGTTTGCAGGGTTTGTACCAGTACCATCTGGGTTTGTGCCCCAACTAGTTACTGCATCGGGCGCACCCTTGCCATCGTAGTAATAAAAAGTGGTTTGCGACGAACCTACTTTAGGTATCAGCCACATTGCTATCACAGCAATGGTAATCTTTGCTATTCTCATAATAGCATTTTTTGTAATCGTTGTTGTCATTGTTGTTTTTTTGTTGTTAAAGTGTGTTGTTATTAAAAATTTACGAGCCGAATATAGCCTTTTAAGTTAGTTATTGTATGTTCCGAAACCTTTCGGAACAAGTGCTAAATCAATGTCCCTTTGTAACAACAAAAACTAAAGTTTTTTCCCTTTGGTTCAGACTGCCCCACAAGTGTTGCCCAGCCAATCATATTTCTACGAAAACGATTTAAAGATTAGCCTGCTCAAATCAGTCATTCTTCCACTTGAATATTGGCTATGGTGTTAGCACCACAAACATTGGTGTCAACACCATAAGATTTGGTGTTATCACCCTAAAGTTTGGTGTTAGCACCACAAACATTGGTGTCAACACCATAAGATTTGGTGTTAGCACCCTAAAGTTTGGTGTTAACACCACAAACAAAGAACACTTGTATTTTAAGCTTACCCTTTTCTTTTTAGCTAGAAAGAAAATACTGCTGCAATCACCAACTGCGTTGCCTTGTCCGTAGGCTTTGCATCCTTATCCAGATAAACTGTATTCAGGTTGCCCTTATTTGTTTGATCAAACTTCACTTCTTCTTTCAAAGCAATTGGCCCTAGCTTTTCGTTCAGCGTCAGCGTAAGAATACTATAATAACCCGGCAGATAAGTAAATGTATTGATGCCATTTGGAGCTTCGGTCTTGTCCATGTACTCATATCTTCCACCGATAGTAAAAACGTTGTTCAACTTTTCTTGCGCATACAATACCGCACTTGTGTACGAGTTTACCGCTGCCAATGTATCTGCTTTGTACCTAGTGAAATCCAATCCGAGTTTCAATCTTTTATTTAACTGATAACGTGCTTGAAAATTGGTATGCGACCCGTTTACAGTTTGGGCTTCACGCCAGTAAGCAGCACTCAATTGCAAATCCTTCAGCGGATTCACAAATAATTGTGTAACAAAATCCGATACGCCATAAGAGGGGGTAGACGATACATTGTCTGCCGGTGCCTTGGGGTCTATGGTGTTGTAAAAGCCAGCGGTGAGGCTCACTTTATCCGAAAAGATGTAAGTAGCTTTCACGCCAGCAGCCCTAGGGTTTGTGAGGAAGTTTTGCTCCCAAGATTTAGACATGGAATAGTTAAAATTATCAACGGGGGTTATCTTCTCAAAACTTTGATACTTATACATTGCTCCAGCAGCAAAAGATAGTTTTTTGTTTAGCTGATAAGAAACGTATAGGTTTTGCAGGTGATAAGAATTTTGAGGATCCACAGGCTTCACGTCTGGACGAGGGCCAAAAGCCAGATCGGTAAAAAAGGTAGCCTTGCCATAACCCTTCTGAATCTTGAGGTCGAATACACCAAAATCCAACGAATTTTGTTTAGTACCCAGAATATCTTGCGAAGGGATATTGGTTTGACTTTGTGCAAAGTCGTACTTATAATAAATATCGGCAGAGCCAGATATTTTGAGTGTAGATGAATCTTTATGATGCTTCTGGGCATTCAGCGCGCCCACAAAAGCAACAGATAGTAATAGAAACGACAGACTTTTTTTCATAAAAAACATTTATTACTTGAAGAAAAAATAAATAGAACCAACCAACAATTACTAGAAAGAGAAGATGGCTGCCAAAACAAACTGAATGTCTTTGTTGGTAGCAGCACCGTTTTTGTCTAGATAAGGGGTGTTGAGGTTGCTATTATCTGTCATATCATATTTTATTTCTTCTTTCAAAGAGATGCCGCCTAGCTTTTCCTTACCTGTGAGGGTGATGATGTTGTAATTTTCATTCACAAAAGATTTTGTAATGGTATTTTGTTGGGTTTGTTCATGCTCAATTCGTACACCCAAAGAGAACATTTTTGTGAATGATTTTTGTGCATACAAAGCCACACTCGTAAAATTATTAAAGCCATTGGCAGCTTGTGTAGTACTGTCGCTTCCGGTATAATTATTAAAATCTAGTCCCAGTTTCAAACCCTTTGCCACATGATAATGCACTTGCAGGTTTTCGTGCGTGCCCTTATTGCTTTGCCCTTCTTTCCAAACGGCTGCACTCAGGTTCAGGTCTTTGGTAGGGTTCACAAATAGCTGAGCCACTACATCAGACAGTCCATAATTGGGATTACTAGCCACGGCATCGGCACTGTTAAGATTGGTAGCATCAATAGAATTGAATAAACCAAGAGACAAAGTAACCATATCAGAGAAAGCGTAATTTGCTTTTACGCCCACACTTCTGGTAGGAATCTTCCTAGACTCCAAAAAAGCATTCGAAGCCAGATAACTAAAGTTGTCAGCCGGAGTTAGCTTTTCGTACATATCGTAACGATACATGATTCCCGCAGAAAGGGCTAATTTTTTATCTACTTGATAAGAAAAATAAAGATTCTGAAGGTAATAAGACAATGGAGAAGAGCCATTATTGTCGATGGTAGAGGCCGCACGCGCACCAAAAGCAAGCTCCGAAAAGACAGAAGCTTTGCCAAAGTCTTTTTTCACACGCAAATCGAGCATACCAAAGTCGATAGAGTTTTGTTTGGTTCCCAAAGCATCCTGACTAGGGATAGTTGTCTTACTTTGAGCCAGATCATAACGATAATAAACATCGCCGGAACCAGAAACCTGAAGAGAAGTGTCTTTTGCGGTCTGCGCATTCACCAAACCAAGGCAGGAACAACCTAGAACAACTGAGCATAACAATTTTTTCATAATAGAGCAATTTTTGTTTAAAAAAGTTAGAGAAAAGTTTTAGTGTTTAAGTATCACAATGCCTAACAGTAGATGATTACTATCAGGCATTGTAATTATTTTATGAATGAATTATTTAATAACCAAAGGCATTCTTTGTACCGATTGATTGTTTTCTAGCACAGTTAAGTAATAAACGCCTGCAGACAGATGCCCTACTGCCAATGAAAGGGTATTGCTTCCTGCATTTACAGAAAGGGTTGAATAGACAACTTTCTGTCCAATACTATTGGTAATCTGGAAGGTTACTTTATCTCCCTTGAAGGAATTGTAGGTAACCATTAAATCTTGTCCTGCCCGTAAAGGGTTAGGATAAACGTTGGTAACGGAACTCTTGGTAAGTTTCAGTTCAACAGCCTTTACACTAGAGTAAGAGAAAGAACCGTTTCTGTCTACCGATTTCAAACGATAGTAAACTGTACCGTTCAATGCACTCACGTTATCAGAATAAGTATAATGCTGCGCCAAAGTAGCATTGCCAACAGCATTGATAGCCCCACTTTTAGCAAAGTTTTTGCCATCAATGCTCCGTTCAACTTCAAAATGACTGGTGTTAAGTTCGGTAGCAGTTGTCCAGGCAATTGTTACTTTATTACCCACTAAAGCGGCATCAAAAGAAGATAATTTTACAGGCGTAACGACTGCATTGATTGTTTGAGGATATTTTATTTTCCAAATTTTTTGGAAGAAAGTCTTCATGGAATCACTGATTGAAGAAATGTGTCCTGGACAACCATGTGTTTCACCAGGAATTTCCCACCAGTCGTGTGTCGCACCCACTGCTGTGAGGGCGGCATCCAATTGAATACCGTTGCTTACAGGTACAGTCTGGTCGGCGGAACCTTGAACCATATAAGCAGGAAGGGAGTTTGCATTTAAACTAGAGAAATTATACAGTCTATCTCCTGCACCAGAAGAAGACATCACAGGAGAAGAACCCCAACAATCGGCAAAAGCAATCACATTTTTAATGTTTGGGGTAAAGCCATTGTACCAAGAGTTGCCATCGGCAAAAGCAAAGTTACAAGAGAGGTGTGCACCTGCCGAACCACCGCCAAAGTACAGCATCTCGGGATCATACTTATACTTCGCAGCGGTTGCCGGATTCCTGATCCAGTTTAAACAAGAATCCGCATCTTTTAGTGCAGCAAGATTTGCAACAGCTGTATGTCCACCACCTTCTGTGTAATTAGGAGCAAAACAAACAAAACCAAGCGTCGCAAAATATTTGCAGAAACTAACTACATAAGACTCTGTTTTGGTTCCACTGGTTTGAAAACCGCCCCCGTGTAAAAACATCAGAACAGGGCGTTGTGTATTGGTATCGCCGGAAGGCAAATAAACATCCACATTGTTGTATTTTGTAGATGCCCCATACTGAACTGTCGTTGCAGCACTTGCAGAATACTTTACAGTAAAGTAACTATTGGGATCAGGAATAACATTTAAAGCATAAAGAGAAGTATTTGTACCATCAGTTACTGTTAGATTATAATGCCCAACTGCAACAGTAGCATCCCAACTGATTTGACCAGTAGTTGCATTAATGGTAATGCCCGCAGGTGCACCCACTAATGAGAAGGGGCCAATACTACCTGTAGGAGCAACAGAATATTGCGCCTCACTGTGATAGGCAATGCCACTAGCAGGCGAATAAGCAAACTGTGCCCTTGTAACAGCGGGGATTATTCCGAATGTGAGAACTACTAAAAACGTTAAGGCATTTTTCAGGAGCTTTGTTGGAAGAAGTGTAGCATTTTTCATGGTAGCAAATTGTTTGAGCGTGATTGTTTTATTAAACTAGTTAATATGTCTTCAAAAAAGACAAGCAACTGTAGCTGTGACAACTTTTTGATTGAATGCCCTTAGTGGTTGAAGTAAATAATCGGTGAATTATCCAGAAGGCTCTTTGTCAGGTATAAGTTAGTAGGATCTGTTGGGTAGCTTTACCCATACCTGAACAAGGTTTTTATTATTAAAATTTGGTTTTATATCCCTCTGTTACTCTAAAAAAACACATCCGTTTGATAGAAATGACTTTCTATCAAACGGATGTGCATTAAACTTAAAAAATAGATAACTTATCCCTTAAAAAGAACAAGGGTTATTTAAAAATTTGATGGTATTAATATTATGATCACTAAAAAATTGGTGCGCAGTTGTCACACAGTTTAATTGCTCATACACAACATTTTGCTGGGCAGAATTAAGGGCTGCTGTTACCGGAAAACCTTTTGGATTTGCTTTTATGGCAGTAGTCAATCGTGTATAGTATCCGGGAAAATGATTCTTGGAATCGAGTAGGTTGTTTGCCTTTATCTCGGCAAATATTTGTTGGGATAAAGCCACACTGATTACATTATTTCTTGCAAACCTTTCGGGATACAATGGCGATGCAATATTTGTGAAATAGGCACTACAGATGCCTTTACTTTTCAGTGTACCCGAATTGGCAATGGCGTTTGCATCACCAGCTTGCCCCATCAGACTATTGTTATCCAATTGTTCTAAACAAAAAAATATAGGTGTATTGGTAGCAGACAAAGCAGAACCCGCAGCACCACCTGCTGCACAATAGGCTACACCTGCCTTGAAACCAAAATAAGAAGATACAGCTATAGAAGCACTACCACCATTGCTTTGTCCAATTGTATATCTGGGCAAGCTATGATTGGTGAGCCCTCTGTTGCAAAAGGTATCTGTGATTGCAATGAGGTTGGCAAAATCTGCATTGGTATTACTGTCAAGTGTAGTGGTGTTCCATCTAGGTGTACTACCTCCGGTTTGTAACGACACTTCCTCTGCTTCGGTAGCAATCACACCAAAACCATTTGCTATCAAATCTTTTATCATGGCCACAGGTTCATAATTATCCACCCAATAGCTTGCTGAGCCACCAGCCCCATGAAACAAATAGACAATACCCTTATTGGTGGGCGAAAGGTTGTAATAAACATTTTTAAGAATGTCTCTTCCCCTTATTTTTTCATGATTCATTGTATAATTGACTGATTGAAATAGAGCAGTAACAGTAACATTTTGTGCAGGCATGATAAACCAGGTGTGCCATTCATTTTTTCCTGCAAAAACAGAAGTATCGCCAGTCCACTGCGTGAAAGTTTCACTGTTAGAACATTCCCTGCTCCAGATGTGTACAGTATCCCCTGTATTATAGGTGGCACTTCCATAGCCATTATTAACTGTAACAGTATATTGACCGTTGCTAACTGCAGGATTATTTACCGAAGTAGGGGTACAAGAAACTGCAATAATCAGCAGACATAAACTAAAAACAAAACCTGATGCAATCGACTTCATATCATTTAAAAATTAACTACTAATTAAAACTAAGAGGAGAAGAAGCCAAAGAAAACCTATTATTTCCTTCAACTTCTTCCCTTCTTATTTTTTGTGGACGGATATTATTTATCCCCCTTCTATTATAATACTTTTGGTGCAGCCGCTATAATCTCTGCACTTACTCCTGCCTCATATTTCTCAAAATTATGGATGAACTGTGATGCCAAATCGGCTGCAACAGCATCATAAGCTGCTTTATCTGCCCATGTGCTCCTGGCATCCAATATTTCTGATGGTACATTGGGGCAAGTAGTAGGTACTTCCATTCCAAATACGGGATGCGCCTGATACTCTAGTCCTTCCAATTCGCCATTTAGTGCAGCAGTAATCATTGCACGGGTATACGGTAGCTTCATTCGTTTGCCCACACCATAGCCTCCACCGCTCCATCCGGTATTAATCATCCATACATTCACTTGATGTTCCCTTATCTTTTTACCCAGCATTTCGGCATAAAATCCGGGATGCAACGGAAGGAATGGTGCACCAAAACAAGTACTGAATGTAGCTTTTGGCTCCGTTACTCCAGCTTCTGTACCCGCTACTTTAGCCGTATATCCACTGATGAACTGATACATTGCTTGCTCTGGAGACAGTTTACTGATGGGTGGCAAAACACCATACGCATCACAGGTCAAGAAGAAAATATTCTTTGGCAATCCACCAATGCTCGGCTCAGCAGCATTGCTGATATAACTGAGCGGATAACTTACCCTTGTATTTTCGGTGATTGATTTATTTGTAAAATCAATGGTTGACGTCCCTTCTTTGAAAACAACATTTTCTACCAAAGCCCCCAATCTGATGGCATTAAATATCTCCGGCTCTTTCTCCTCACTCAAATCAATACACTTTGCATAACAGCCTCCTTCGAAATTAAAAACAGAGTTATCTGTCCAGCCATGCTCGTCATCACCAATCAGTTTGCGCTCGGGATCTGCACTCAAAGTTGTTTTTCCTGTTCCGCTCAATCCAAAGAAAACGGCAACATCCCCATCATTGCCAATGTTTGCACTACAGTGCATACTTAGAATATGCTTTTCGTAAGGAAGGATATAATTAAGAATGGTAAATATACCTTTCTTCATTTCGCCTGTATATCCAGTGCCACCTATCAAGATTATTTTGTGGGTGAAGGATACGATAGAAAAATTATTTTGTCGCGTACCATCTATTGCAGGGTCAGCCAAAAAAGAAGGTGCTTGTATGATATGCCAATCAGGTACAAAATCCACTAGTTCTTCTTCCTTCGGGCGAAGAAACATATTGTAGCAAAACAGGTTGCTCCAAGGATCTTCGTTGATGACCCTGATCTTTAATTTGTGCTTTGTATCGGCACAAGCATAGGCATCACGTACCCAAACAGTTTCTTTGTGACTAAGAAAAGTCAATAGTTTATTTTTCAGTTTAATGAAATGGTGTTCATCAATAGGAATGTTGAAGCCACCCCAATCCACCGTTTTTTCGGTTCTTTCATCTTTCACAATAAACTTGTCTTTCGGGCTTCTTCCTGTAAATACACCCGTGTTGATGCACAAGGCACCGGTGTCATTCAATACACCTTCGCCTCTCAAAAGCGTTTGTTCAACCAATTCATCTGGCCCAAGTTGATAATTAATACCTTCATTTTTTACCCCGATGCGTTTCAATCCTTTTAAAACTGCATCAACTTTACTTGTAACTTCCATAATGTTTCATTTTGCGGTTAATAAAAAAAACTTGATGGCAAGCCGCTATGACTGTGAATTAAAAAACCGTTCATGTATGGCAAATAAGTAACCATTTGGATCAGATTATGCATCTGCCATCGCCATGAACAAGCTATATTTTTATGATTTATTTACTCTATTTGCTGCCTTAAACAGACCTATTTATTTTATTTATAAGCCTATTTATTCTTTAAACAGGCTTGTTTATTTTATTTATAAGCCTATTTATTCTTTAAACAGACCTATTTATTTTATTTATAAGCCTATTTATTTTATTTATAAGCCTATTTATTCTTTAAACAGATCTGTTTATTTTATTTATTAGCTTGTTTATTTCTTTAACAGGCTTGTTTTTTC
>Ga0208741_10001134_pt1 | contig 10989 bp, 10 predicted proteins | sample CryBogCBE03Jun09_FD_184576 | JGI IMG/M metagenome (GOLD analysis project Ga0208741, IMG submission 184576) | Freshwater microbial communities from Crystal Bog, Wisconsin, USA - CBE03Jun09 (SPAdes) | ecosystem: Environmental > Aquatic > Freshwater > Lake | place: Crystal Bog, Wisconsin, USA...
GACCAGCTATCGCTTCTCGTTCAAATAAATCAAAGTTGAATTGTGTTTCTTCCATATTGTGTCAAATTTAATCATAATTCAATTTGACACAGTTGGATGAACAGAGTCTAATTCAATCTTTCTTATGTCATGTTCCCAACTTAAACTTGACTTTCTCCAATAATATTTTCATTGTATCAGATGTAATCTTCGTTGTATCAGATAAGATCTTGCTTGTATCGGATATAATCTTCGTTGTATCAGATAAGATCTTGTTTGTATCGGATATAATCTTCGTTGTATCAGATAAGATCTTGCTTGTATCGGATATAATCTTGATTGTATCGAACATGATTCTGCCCCAAATCCATATAACTTTGCCTCGCTTCAAATGAAGCAAGAAAGATTTTGCCATGAAAAAAAGCTTCGTTTTACTTCGTTGTATTGCCTTTATGCTGTTGGTTGCTTCTTGCAAAAAGAACGTATCAGCAACACCTTCCAACATCGATACACTGCCCGCCACTACTTCAAAAGTATTTTATGATTGGGGCAAATTTGTAATGGGTGCCGACCTCTCTTTCTCCAATCAGGTGCAGGATTATGGGGGCATTTATAAAGATTCGGGTGTATCGAAAGACCCATTTGTAATTTTTAGGAATCATGGAACGAATACGGTGCGGGTAAGACTCTGGAACAATCCTCAATGGATGGCATCCTACAACAACGGACGGGTTTATAGTGACTTGAACGATGTAACAAAGACAATACAAAGAGCGAAAGCAGCAGGAATGGCTGTTTGCCTGGATTTGCATTATTCTGATACCTGGGCCGACCCCAACAATCAAAACATACCCACCGCTTGGGTGGGATTGTCCCTCGCCAACTTGCAGGATTCTGTGTATCAATACACTTTGTATGTGTTGAATAATCTTAAAGCTAAAAACCTTACCCCAGAGATGATTCAGATTGGAAATGAAACCAATCAAGGGATGCTTTGGCCAATTGGAAAAGTAGTAAATAACGATTTTACCGCCTTCAGTAAGTTGTTGCAAAGTGGCATCAAAGCCGTACGGGATTTCTCTTCAACTTCCTCTATTAAGCCATTGATAATTCTTCATGTGGCACAGATTCAAAATGCAGATTGGTATGCTAATGGAGTCATCCAGGCAGGTGTTACTGACTTTGACATACTGGGTATCTCGCATTATGCAGATTATACCACCCTCACTTCTATGAGTCAGGTGAGTAGCTATATCAGTTCATTGAAAACGAAATATAATAAGAAGATTATGCTGGCGGAAGCTTCCTATCCGTGGACTTTGCAAAATGCCGATAGCTATGCCAATATAGGTAATGCTGCATTTGCAGGTTATGCCATATCACCACTTGGGCAGTACCAGTATATGAAGGATCTTACCCAGCAAGTGATCTTAGGTGGTGGTTCTGGAATAATGTATTGGGCACCAGACTGGATTAGTACTTCGATGAAGGATAAATGGGGAACAGGCTCTAGCTGGGACAACAATACCTTCTTTAATTTCGGCGGAAACACACTACAGGGAATTGATTACATGACCTTTAAATACACTTTTTAATCTTCATCAATTACTTAGTAAACTAATCCTTCCGAAAAATACTATTACATCCTTCTATTTTAAAGCACTTTTATTTCGATTTGAATAAAAATGTATCTCATTATAAAATAAAGTTTGTAGATAAAAGACCATTCTATTATTTTCGCATTCCCCACATAGTCAATAGGGTATTAATATTTTCATTTAATCAACATAACAATAGATGCAAAGTTTCCGCACCGAATTAGAGAATCCTTTAGTAGAAAAGGATATCATTGAATTAGAACAGAAGATCAGGGCTTTCCGTGAGGGCAAGATTCCTGATGAAAAGTTCCGTAGCCTTCGTTTGGCACGTGGCGTTTATGGTCAGCGTCAACAAGGGGTACAAATGGTTCGTATTAAGTTGCCTTATGGCAAAATGACTTTTGCTCAATGGAAGCGTATTTCTGATGTATCCGATGAATTTTCTATAGGTAATCTACACCTTACTACACGTCAGGATGTTCAGATTCACTATGTGAGTCTAGAACGTACCCCCGAATTGTGGAGTTTGCTGGAAGAAGAAAGCATTACCATGCGGGAAGCTTGTGGTAATACGGTGCGTAATGTTACTGGTTCTGATATTGCAGGTGTTGATCCCGAAGAACCTTTTGATATTACACCTTATGCTCATGCTATCTTCGAATATTTCTTGCGCAAACCTTTCGGGCAAGAACTAGGACGTAAATTTAAGATAGCTGTTTCTAGCAGCGAAAAGGATACTGCACTTGTTTTCATGCACGACTTAGGTGCTATCCCTCGCGTTAAAGTAGTAGATGGCAAGGAAGTTCGTGGCTTTAAAGTGGTAGTTGGTGGCGGATTAGGTGCACAACCTTTCCTTGCACATACCACCCACGAGTTCTTGGAAGAAGACTTATTAATCCCTTACATAGAGGCGGTTATTCGTGTGTTTGACAGAAATGGGGAGCGTAATAGCCGTCATAAAGCGCGTATCAAATTCTTGATTAATCAAATAGGTATCGATGCTTTCAATGAGTTGGTGGCCGCTGAACAAAAGGCTGTTTCTGTAAAGACTTATAAAATTGATAGAAGCGCTCATTCAACAACCGTATTGCCTTCTGGTGTACTTCCTGCTGGCGATATCAAAATAAAGAATCCTTTGAACTTTGAACTTTGGAAGAAAACAAATGTGAAAGAACAAAAGCAAAAGGGTTATTATCTGGCATTTGTTCGTGTACCAAACGGAAACATTAGTACTGAGATTAGTCGCAGATTGATTGAAAAATTACAGGGAGTTATTGCAGATGATGTACGTGTTACCATCACGCAAAACTTACAGTTCCGTTATATCAAGCCAGAGCATCTGGAATATGTTTACAGTGTTTTAGAAGCAGAGAATCTAGCCGCTCCTGGTTATGGTAGTGCTGCTGACATTGTTTCTTGCCCTGGTACCGACACTTGTAACCTTGGAATCTCTAACAGTACAAGCTTGGCTGTGGTATTGTCTTCTTTGATTGAAGATGAGTATCCCGAGTTATTGCTGAATGAAGATATTGCCATCCGCATCAGTGGATGTATGAATTCTTGTGGTCAGCATGGCATTGGTACTATTGGTTTTCATGGTAGCTCTTTGAAAGTAAAGGATAAAGTTGTTCCAGCTGTTCAGGTGTTGATAGGTGGCGGAAACCTTGGCGGTGGTGAAGGTCGTATTGCAGATAAGGTATTGAAAGTACCTAGTAAGCGTGCGCCAGAAGTAGTTCGTTATGTAATTAACGACTTTAACGCCAACAAACAAGGTGATGAAACTTTGTTACAATATACCTTCCGAGTAGGAGACAGGTACTACTACGAATTATTAAAGCCATTGACAAATACGGCTACATTGGAAGCTGAAGAATATATTGACTGGGGTCATGTAGAAACTTTTGCTACTGCCATTGGTGTTGGTGAGTGTGCTGGAGTGATGATTGATTTGGTTTCTACTTTGATTTTTGAGGCAGAAGAAAAGATCGATCTTGCAGATTCCAGCATTGAAAATGGAGCTTATGCGGATAGTATTTACTATACTTATGCAGGCTTCATCAATACGGCAAAGGCTTTGTTGCTAAACCATCAGGTGCAGTGCAATACCCAAACAGGAATCTTGAAAGACTTTGATGCGCATTTTACTGAAAAAGGATTGTACAGTGGAACAGATAGCTTCAAAGAACTTGTGTTACAGATAAACAAGAATGAGCCTAGTGCTGAGTTTGCACAAGCTTATTTGCAACAAGCAAAGGATTTTGTAACGTATGCAAGAGCATATAAAGAAGAAGCTGTGACAGCGTAAATTTTTGTGAGTGATATTCAAAGGCTGCTTCCTGTTGGGAGGCAGCCTTTTTTATTTGTTATTCTTTCTTTATCTCTTTTTTACTGGTTTATTTCAGGAAAAGTAACCAATAAACTATAAGTTATTGAGAATATTCACAAGGTTATTGGGGGTTGATGAATAGTATGCTGAGTTTTATTTGAACGTAACTCCCTATTTCATATTTTTTGTACTTTTTTGTTCTATTTGGTTGATTTAAAATAAAAGAAGCTATACTTTGCACTTCCAGCCACTATATTTACACCCATTAAAGTTGTTGCTGGTAACAATTGCCTTCAACAGTAAATCTTAAAAAGAATAAAAATGAAAAATAAATACACTATACTGTTATCAGTTGTAATGCTAGTAAGTTTTGTGGCATGTACAAAAAGTAATAATTCTGCTCCTGTCAATCCTAATCCCAATATAACCATCAACGGTAACAGTACGAGTTTGTTGGGGCTATCTAAAGCATTTTATAGATCTAAGCTAAATAATGATAGTATTATAATAGCTAACTCTAGTGTAACTGACAGCTCTGTAATCAACAATCTATCAAACACAAATAATATCAATAGTTCTGCAAATTTTTTGATACTGTCAATCTCTTCAAGTAATACTATTTCACAGAGTACTTATTCTTCCAGTAGTATTGTATCAACTTACTTTCAGGTAAAAGGCACCATTTATAAATCCCTTCCGCTATTACCAAGTTCAATCACAATCGACACACTTAACAATACATTTGTATCTGGTAGTTATAGTTCTACAGTAGCTAATGTTACCAATTCATTAGATGTTTCTACGCCAACACTTACAGGTAGATTTAAAGCATACTTTTAAAAAGTAGAAGTGACTACTTTCTATTTCAATACTTGCAACGCCTTAATTACGGTGTTGTCAGTTTGATTTTCTACCTCGTAGTATCCTTCTGTTTGGATTGTCTGTCTAGCCATCAAGGCTTGCATACGTTGTAAAATTGTATTCTTCTCGCTAGGTGTCACTTCAGATAAATCTATGCCATCCCTTTGTAGAGCAGTGGCCTTTAGTGCTTTCCACTCCTCCTCTCCGGGTTTAAATTGTTGTTGCAATTGTGCTAGGGTCGTTATACTTTTAAACTTGGTTTTGTTGGTTAAATAATATTTATAAACAAAACTGTGCAACGTATTCCTAAAATAAAACCTAGTGTAGGCCACCGAAGATTTAGTGGTATCAATCGGAACAAAAATGTCTGGTGTAATGCCGCCGCCACCGTAAACTGTATGTCCACCAGGCGTTTTATAGGCTTTCCCTCTGGTATTGCTGCTATCAGGTTTTAGCATCTCGCCATCATGATATCGGTTCATCAATTCCTCATCATAATCTTTCCGGCTCTTGTTATTGTATGGCTTTTGAATGTTCCTTCCCAATGGTGTAAAATATCTTGCAACCGTAAGCTTTACGGCACTACCGTCGCTTAAGTTAAAAACTTCTTGCACCAATCCTTTCCCAAAACTTCTCCTCCCAATAATAGTTGCCCTATCCCAATCTTGCAATGCCCCACTCAATATTTCGCTGGCACTTGCCGATGTTTCATCAATCAATACTGCCAATGGTCCTTTTTCGAAAAGCCCTTCTTTCCTACTTTTAAATTCAGTTCTTGGCGACTCATTTCCTTCTGTATAAACAATCATTTTATCTTCATCCAAAAACTCATCTGCAATTGCTGTCGCCTCCGAAACTAGTCCGCCAGGGTTGCCTCTTAGGTCTAGAATCAATTTCTTCATCCCTTGTTTCTGTAATTTCTCCAAGCTTTGCATAAACTCCTCATACGTTCTGTCGCCAAATTTATTTAGCTTGATGTACCCCGTTTGAGGGGCAATAATGTATGCCGCATCTATCGTTGGTACTGGTATATTCCCTCTGATAACCGTAATATTCAGTTGCTTCCCATCTCTCAAAAGTGTTATTTTCACGGACGATTCAGCTGGGCCTCTCAAGGTTTTTCTTATTTCATCTGTTGTTATTTTTTTGCCCGTAAGGTTGATGGTGTCATTTGCTTTCAACAACATATCACCCACTTGCAAACCTGCTTTTTCGCCTGGGCCATCCTTTATTACGTTCATCACATTCACCGTATCATTAAATAGTTGATACTCTACACCAATACCTTGAAAACTTCCCATTAGGTCATCATTGAAATCAGCTAAATATCTGGAAGGAATATAAGAAGAATGCGGATCGAGGTGAGAAAGCAGGTTATCAATCACCAATTGACTGATGCTATCTGTCTTTTCGGGGTCAACATATCTTTCTTTTATCAGGTCTAGTACTTCTTGTACCGAGTTCTTCTTGCCACTACCCATAAAGATGGCGCTATTCGCTTTGTCGTGCAGCTGATAACCAATCACCATCCCCACAACCATCAGTGCCGATAGAAGGAGGGGTAACCAAACCTGTAATTTTTTATTAGCCATAGTAATGCGTATTCGTGACGGGGTTAAAGGCGGCAAATATATCTGTAATAGAGCATTGACATAGCGATGCACATAGAACACAACGAGGTTTTTGGGGTAGCTTATATTATTTCATAGGTATAGAATACCGTATCCGAGCCAACTTTTCCGAATAAAATAAATCTATCCCTCCAATAGTTAATACTATTAAAATGGTAACACGTAAATTGCACCCCTAAAATATTTGTTATGACAATAGGCACTTTTTCTTATCCGATTCCAACGAATGAACCTACTTTTCAGTATGCCCCAGGTAGTCCTGAAAAGGTTGCTTTAAAAGAGCGATTGACTGCTTTGAAGCACGATACCCTCGATATTCCTATGTATATAGGTAGTGAAAAAGTGTACACCAACAAAAAAATAGCCATTAACCCTCCCTACGAAAAAGATTTTTTGCTGGGACATTTTAGTGAGGGAGACGAAACACATGTGCAACTTGCCATTGATGCTGCACTCGCCGCCAAAGCAGGTTGGGAGGCAATGAGCTGGGAAAATAAAGCGCATATCTTTTTGAAGGCAGCTGAGTTGTTGTCTACCAAATATCGCTATCATATTGTGGCTGCCACTATGTTGGGACAAGGAAAAAATGTGTATCAGGCAGAAATAGATGCTGCTTGTGAGTTCATAGATTTTCTACGGTTTAACGTCCACTTTCTTAGTGAAATATACAAGCAACAACCCATTTCAAGCCCTGGAATGAACAATAGGGTAGAGTGGCGTCCTCTGGAAGGGTTTGTGCTGGCAGTAAGTCCGTTTAACTTCACGGCTATTGCGGGTAACTTGTGTGCCAGTGCTGCTATGTGTGGCAATGTGGTTGTTTGGAAGCCTGCTTACACGCAAGTATATTCTGCCAATATTATCATGCAGGTTTTTAAAGAGGCAGGGCTTCCAGATGGGGTTATCAACCTGATTTATGTGGATGGACCAGTGCTTGGTAAGGTTTGTTTCTCGCACCGCGACTTTGCAGGTGTTCACTTTACAGGTAGTACAGGCGTATTTAATACTATGTGGAAGTCGATTGGTGAGAACATTACAAAGTACAGAACCTATCCAAAAATTGTGGGAGAAACAGGTGGTAAGGACTTTGTAATGATTCATAAAAGTGCTGATGTAGATGTGGCCGTAACAGCATTGGTTAGAGGTGCATTCGAGTACCAAGGGCAAAAGTGTAGTGCGGCATCTAGAGCTTATCTGCCGAGCAATATTGCTGAGGCAATAAAAACTAAACTGGTTGAGACATTGGCCACCATAAAAGTTGGAACCCCAGAAGACTTCAGCAATTTTGTGAATGCAGTGATTGATGAAAGGGCTTTTGACAAGATTGCCAACTACATAGAAACGGCTAAGAATGACCCTGCCGTAAAAATAATTGCTGGTGGAAAGTATGATAAATCTGTTGGGTACTTTATTGAACCTACGGTAATTGAAGCATCGGATCCTAAGTACAAGACCATGTGTGAAGAGATATTTGGACCAGTATTAACTATTTATGTGTATGAAGCGGAAGCGTACGAAGAAACTTTGCATCTGGTAGACACAACCTCGCCTTATGCTTTAACAGGAGCAATTATTGCCCAGGATCGTGTGGCATTAGAACTTGCTACCAATAAATTGCGTAATGCTGCTGGCAACTTTTACGTAAACGATAAGCCAACCGGAGCCGTAGTTGGTCAACAGCCTTTTGGTGGTGCAAGGGGAAGTGGCACCAATGATAAAGCTGGTAGTATCCTCAATTTGTACCGTTGGCTGAGTGCCAGAACAATCAAGGAAGTTTATGTGCCTGTTACCGACTATAAATATCCTTTTGTGAAGGAGGCGTAGGGAATACCAGTTCAAAAAGCAGCGCAGGATTTAAATACCGAAGGCGCAAAGTAGAATTTATCATGTTCAGATAAATCTGCTTTGCGCCTTTTCTTATGGGTCAATAAAAACCAACTAAACATGCCTCATTCGAGAGTTGACCATAACATCTTTCTATCTTCCAAAAAATAAATAGCACACCAGTATTGAAGTGATGATGCCCACTAGATCTGCCAGCAACATTGCCCCGATAGAGTAGCGCGTATTTTTGATGGAAACAGCGCCAAAATAGACAGATACTACATAAAAAGTAGTGTCGGAAGAACCTTGTAGTATACAAGCCAGCCTACCTGAAAAAGAATCGGGGCCATAGGTTTTCATAGTGTCAATCATCATCCCCCTTGCACCGCCACCACTCAATGGTTTGATGAGCGCCGTAGGGATACCATCCACAAAACGGGTATCGGCACCGAACAATGCAAAAAGGTTCTTCATGCCCGCAATAATGACTTCGAAAGTGCCGCTACTGCGCAATAAACTGATGGCGACCAGCATGCCCACCAGATAGGGAATAATTTTGATGGCCGTTTCGAAACCACCTTTTGCACCAGCCACAAAGGCATCGAAAATGTTTATCTTTTTGTACAGTGCCGCAACGATGATCAATAGAAAAATAAATAGGATTAATCCATTACTCAACACGTTGGAAAAAGACTGAACCCCTCTAACGGAAAGGCTGGTGAGGTAGACCACCAAACCAGCTATTGCCGCCGATAAACCCAGAATCCAGCTAAGAATAATGGGTTGCAGCAAGTTTATCTTTTGTTTAAAAGCCACAATCAACATGGCAGCGAGGGTAGCAACAAAAGTGGCAATCATACAAGGCACAAAAATGTCTGTAGGATTAACCGACTTCATAGAAGACCTGGCTGCAATAATGCTCACCGGGATAAGCGTAAGTCCGGCAGCATGCAAACAAAGAAACATAATCTGCGCGTTGGAAGCCGTAGTTTTGTCCTTATTCAGTTCTTGCAAACTCTCCATTGTTTTAATGCCAAAGGGGGTAGCCGCATTGTCCAATCCCAGTAAATTTGCAGAGAAATTCATCATCATATAACCCAAGGAAGGATGGCCTTTGGGAACGTCGGGAAATAGTTTGGTAAAGAAAGGGCCAATTATCTTAGACATAAAGCGGATGCCACCTGCTTGGTCGGCAATACTCATAAATCCCATAAACAAAGCCATTACACCCACCAGATTGATGCATAAATCAACTGCCGACTTACAAGTAGGTATCACACCATCTACTTTCAGAGGGTTGGCAGCATCATCGGCTTTGCCAATTACCATCCAGCTAAAGATGTCGGAATTGCCGAAGTAGACACACTTGAATAGTGCCACGCCAATTGCTACAATGATAAATGCACTCCAGATTCTACTTAAAGCCACTTTTTAAATATGAGTTATGAACTATGAATTATGAGTTCGAAGATAGTGGTTTCGGGTTACTGTTTAATCTTTTGGTATATCAATCAACAATTCTGGATTGATGGAATAGTGCTTCTATTAAAATGATATTTTGATGTACGGAATAAGCAATGAGCCATTCATTAAAATATAAACAATTCAACCCAAGATTTTTTAGTGAAAGGTTATTACAAATTTTAGGATTCAAAGATTGTAGTAATGTCTTATTTAAGAATAGTTCATACTTATTTAGCCATCTTATACCCGAACCTCGTGTATTTGTTTTTTCTATGAATGCAATTAATTGTGTTAAGCTATTGGATGCAGTTAAAGTGTATTTAATCTGCATGATGGGTTTTTCTTATAGCATCATGGACTTTGTCCAAAGTTAACGTTCCGGTAGAGCGTCCTTTAGTAATCATATTGGTGAGGGCTTGTTCAGATAGTGGTTTGCCGGGCAAGAAATACGCACCTTCCATATCCTCAATCACAGATAGCTTTATATTGTTTTGTTTGGCATAAGCCATCAATTTCTCTATTTTGTCGGAACTAGCTTGCTGAAGTTGTAAAAGCATGATATAACTTTTTATGTTTCAAAGATAAGATAAATAAGTACCGCATTATATAAACTACTATCCACACGCCACAGACAGTGTTGCTATTTATTTCTTTAAATACAGTCCAATTATCATCAAGGCGAGGGTTAGGAATACGCCGATTACCCATTTGAATTGGTCAGATATTTTATCTTTCAGTTTAATCTCTAGTTGAAGCAAATCTTCTTTGATAAGACTTTTATATTCGCTTGCATTCGTTTTTACCTCGTCAACAATCACTTCATCTATAACTTCCACAAATTGCAGTGCTTTCTCCTCAGTGAGGGATAAATCATTCCTAAGAATATCGTATAACTTTATTTGCGCAATGTTCATTAGTAATCATTTATTTCGGTGAAGATAATACTTTGGCAATTGGTGGTAGAAATAATCATTACTTAATATAAAACCAATCATTTGCTGCATCATTTATAATTTTTACTATCCACGAGTCAGAGACAGTGCGGCAGTGATACACTGCTTTGACGGGGCAGTAGATGGGTTAGCAAACTAGCTTTCCTCTATTGGAATGTTTTTTTCTTTACAATACTTTTCAATTTCTTCATCATTCAAGAAATAGCTATCACAGAATTCATCTAACTCCCTTTCTGTAGAAGAATAATATCTATCAGCTGCAGTCATTAATTTTTCAGTCTGTTCAATAAACTTTTCAAACTCTTTATTCATTTTACAGAGCTTATCAATTGTTTTAAAGTCTAACTCTCTAAGTT
>Ga0208741_10001136_pt1 | contig 10973 bp, 9 predicted proteins | sample CryBogCBE03Jun09_FD_184576 | JGI IMG/M metagenome (GOLD analysis project Ga0208741, IMG submission 184576) | Freshwater microbial communities from Crystal Bog, Wisconsin, USA - CBE03Jun09 (SPAdes) | ecosystem: Environmental > Aquatic > Freshwater > Lake | place: Crystal Bog, Wisconsin, USA...
GGCAACCACCTGAGGCGGCGAGACCAAAGCCTGCGGCTGAGGTGGAGGTGGTGCTGGTGAGACCACAACAGGTGGTAGAGGCGGAGGCGGCGAGGCCACGACCGGCGGTGGCGGCGAAGCCACGACTGGCGGTGGTGGAGAGGCTGTAGCCGGCGGTGGAGGCACTGCGGGCGCGTTGGGCGGTGCGCCAACGTCCGACAAAAGGACGAGCTGGGGACCCTGGCCACTCTCCCGACTGGCAAACGAGACAGCCGCCCCTCCGTTCAAGTTGTCCGGCGGCACACCGCCTGCCATATTTCCGCCGAGGCCGGTGGCGATGCCGTCGCTCCGGAATCGTCGCACAATCATAAACGCCACTTGCGACGCACCGTGCACGTACTGAGTCACGTTCACCATCTTCACCGCACCCGCATCTCCCGGCCGCACCGTCACGTGCCCGACAATGTCGACACCCGTTCCGAGGTTGGTCACAAAGTTGTTCCCCGTGCAGTTGATAATGTTGGACATGGTGGCGTTCAGTGCAAACGGCAGACTGCTCCAGGAAGACGACTCGTTAACGTTTGAAGAGAGCCCAAAGACGCTCATGTTGAAGGGGGACGTGGCAGACGTGGACTGCACCGTGAGCTTCAAGATGGCTTCGTTTGCCACCGCCGTCCCAGAGAGAGCAAAGGAGACGATGGCCACCGACGTGGTGGTGTGGTTCGACGTCACGGATGTGCTCACCACGAGGCTGGTTGCGCTCCCGCCTGCAGCCGAGTTGATGTTTGAACCGGCAGACACCGACGTGTCTGCGTTCGTGTTGAGCACGGCGAATTGCTGCGGCGCTTTGGGAATCATAATACGCAACAGACCGAAAGCCGGAAGCGCGTACGAGACGGTCTGGTTCACCGGCACCATCCGCGTCACCTCACCAAACACCGTCGGCGAGAGCTCGTGAAACACTGCGTACGAGCTGTTGGGAACGCCGAGACTGGCAAAATTGAACGCCACTCCCAGGTCGGTACCCGTGACGTTGACGGTGGGGTCGGGTTTGCTCGTATCCAGCGGTGCATTGTTCAGCAGGAAGACGTGATATGCGCCCGGATCGCTCACAGCGACACACTGCGTCATCAAGGTTCCGGGGTACGCGGTTGTGTTCAGCGTGCACGTCACCACGGGCTTGCCGCCGCTCAGGTGCTTGGAAACCATGGCGATGGCTTCGCCCGCCGCGTTCACGTCCGCCACCTGGTACGGACCCCAGTTGTTGTTGGTAAACATGGCCCCGCTCTTGGTCACGCCCCCCAGAGAAGATGGGCTAAAGTCCGCCTTGAAGACGTATGCGTTGAACCCAGCACTGCCAACTGCCAGAATCTGGTTCGCGAGCATGGAGGCTTCGAACGGCGCGTCGGCGCTCGACGCATACGTGTTCCAGTCCGCGTTGGTGTGTGCCTGGTGCTCGGTGATGTACATGGGCAGCGACGTGCCGAGCGTGGCGTTGATGCCCGCGGCAAAGGTGTTCTTTGCAGTGGCGTACAACTCCTGCCCCGTCTTGCCGTACGAATGGAAGCTAAACGAGTCAAAGTTGTTCCAACTCGAGTTGGAAACGCCCGCGTACGCGGGGAAGGTGAGGTGCTTATTCATGACGCTCAGCTGCGAGTAGATTGGCGTCGTCGCGAGGTTTGCGCTCAAGGTGTAATCCGCGCTCGCAAAAGCGGACGCCATGATGTTTGGCGTCTTGCCGCAGTCCTGGAACGCGTTTCGGATCGCCAGCGGCCTGATGGTGAGCTGGTCCAGCCACGTGGTGTTGACAGCGTTGCACCCCGCGTTCAAATCCGGTTCGTTCCAAAACTCAAACGCAGTCACATTCATTCCACACGAAAGCGTGGACAACACGTATTGGTGCTTGTATAGCTCCCATCGTTCGCCCCAGAACGTGGCGTTGCCGGGATCAAAGCTCGTAAAGGCAAAGTTTGAGCAGGTGAGCCACTGCGTCGCCAGAACCGGGATGCCCGCCTGATTCATCAGCATCGTTGCGTTGTACACATTCCCCTGCGTCGGCGTGGTTGAGGGCGTCGTGTTGAGGTTGCTCGTGATGACGGACCACAGCGGCGGGTTGGTGTACTCCACCGTGCGACCACCGGACCGTCGGAGCTCGGCGACGGCGGACTGGAAGGTGACGAGCGAGGTGACATTTGTGCCATTCAGGTTTTGGCCCCAGCTCGAGCCCACCAGCGACTGAAGCGTTGCTGAAGTTCCGAGGCCGTTGAAGCCAAACGTCCGAACCGAGTTGACACCCAGGTACTTGATAAAAGTGACCCAAGACTGGTCCACGCGATGCCCCAGGTTGACCCCAAGCACGCTCGCGCTCGTGCCGGTCACTGTCGAGCTGGCCGTGAGCAACACGTTCAAAGCGTGCGCTTGATAAAACACCAAAAAAAGAGCCCACCACGTCATATGTTTCGACGGAGAACGGCCCGAAATATACGCACGAGTATTTAAGCGACGGACGCGTCGTGTGTGTGATGCTCGAGCGACAGAGTGCCATACCCTATTTTTTCATTTGGCTCTGCAACAAGCACTATCAAGCGCGTGACCCGCAGTTTGGAAAGACAATCACTGCCGAGCAGTACAAGACCTGGGCCGAAATTCGAGGCGTTAGTGAGCCGAGTGCGGCAGAGTTTCTTATTTGGCACAGCGGCCAATGAGGGTATGGTTCTCAAAAAGTATCAGAGCGCGACTGGCGGCCTGAATGCAGCAGGCCGTTCCTATTACAACCATCAGGGCAGTCACCTCAAGGCGCCCGTCACGCACGTCACCGGCCCGAAGAGCGCGGCGCGCCGCAAGAGTTTTTGCGCACGCATGGGTGGCAACCCGGGCCCGATGAAAAAACCGAACGGCGAGCCGACGCGCAAGGCGTTGGCGCTCAAAAAGTGGCACTGCCATTGCAAATAATCTATCGTAATACAGGAAGCAACTCGCGGAGGTCCCCAAAGCGGCGCACGTGCGACGACGTCCGCAGGTTGTACTCCTTCATCAGCGAGTAGTGCAGGTACAGGCGCTCGCGCGCGCGGCTCACCGCCGTGGCCGCCACCTTGACGCTGTTGCGGCGCAGCCGCATCACCACCACCGTGTGCCACCCGCCCCCCTTGGCCTTGTGCACGGTGCTCACCTGCACCCCCTCCCCCGTGGTCCCGCGCTTGTACGCATTGATTTTAAGGTTCTGCAACTGCTTGACCGCCGCGTCAACCTCCTTGTTGGTGGCGCACAACACGATGGTCTCCCCAACCGTCGCAGTGCTTGGTCGCTCAGGACGGCCGATGCACCGCTCCGCCGTGATGGCGTTGAAGACGTCGGCAATCTGGTTGTGGTAGCGCCACGTCTGCGACAATGGCAGCATCTTGGCGCCCGGAAAATAGCTGTCCCGGTTGCCGATGGGGTCCACGGAGCCCATGAAGCCGTTGATGGCCTGGTTGCTGTCGCCAGCCAGTACGATTGAGGCGTCGGTGCACTCTTGAAGGATCTTCACCATAGACGCAGATGCATCCTGTGCGGCACGGGCGCGTGTGAGGGCAGGGGGTGCGCGTGGCTGACACCAATCGCACCTGTGCCTCATCGCAATAGATGCGCCGCGCGCCGCGTAGCCGCTTAAAGGTGGCCGTCTCCAACAGCTCCGGCAGGGCGTCGTGGTGCGCCAGCCAGTGCAGCACCACCTCGGTGGTGACGCTCCACTCCCCCTCCACCGCCTTGTCGTACCACATACGGGCGACCGACGGGTCGCGCTCCAGCAGCTCGGCGACGCTGGTGGCGCCCACCGCCTCGGCGCGCGCCGTGAGCTCGGGCGGCGGGTGCTCCATCGTTTTGAGCACCGCGCCGCTCTCCGAGAGTGCATCCCACGCCAGCTTGTGAAACGTCGATGCGTGCACGTGCTCCAGCTTGTGCTTGGCCAAAAACGCGCGAAATTCGTCACAGGGCACCTTGTTGAACATGAGGTAGATGGTTGGCTCCGTGGACGCCTTGGCGAGTTTTTGGAGCAGCGTCGTCTTGCCGCTGCCTGGCAGCGCCGCCACCACAATCACCTCGCCGGGCTGCGCCACGGCGTTGGCGGCGACGATGGCATCCACTTCGGCTGCAGACATACGAGCGCGAAAGAATGGACGTTCGGGGCATAAGTGCGTGCGATTCGCTCAAGTCGCCCGCGGCGCAGGCCCCCGCAGATGCTGGACAAGAGCGCTCGTCGCATACGTCGACATGTGTGGCGCGTAGCAAAAGTGCGAGCAGTCGCAGCATCCCTGCGCGCGCTTGAGCGGCGTCTCGTACGCGCAATAGTCCTCTTCGTGCAGCGCGTGCTGTCTGTTGGTGTAATCGTACCACGGCAGCACCTCTGCAAACACATTGTGCGCGATGGTGTTGAACCGCTGCACGGCGTTCGTCCCGCCGGGAGAGGGGGAGCACACGCACGGCTTTCCCGCCGTGTGCGCCTGCTCCCACGTGCTATAGGAGCCCGTTCCCGGGAAGTGCTGCGCCGACGTTTCTCGGAACAGAACGCGTCGCCCGGCCGCAAGGGTCGCCAAACGTTGCATATCTTCGGCGTACGCCGTAAAGTTTGTCGTGTCATAGTGCAATCCGTAGTTGACGACGAAAACGTCACCCAGCGTGAGCAGCGTCGCCACGCGCGACTCGACGAAGCGATGCACCTTTGTAAAGACGAGCAGCGTCTGGGTGTCTGGAAAGGCGAGGACTCGGGTATCCATCGGCAGCGGCTGCCCCTGGTTGCCCCAGGAGGCGGTGAACCACGCCTCCCAGAACTGCGCGGTGCGTGCTTGAAATTCGGGGTCGCGCAGCTGGCGCACGTGCAGGTCAATCTTTCCGCGCCCGCTTCCTCGCTCGGTGTCGTCGATACGGATGGACCGAATGCCCTCGCGGTGGCTGTCGCACTCCATCCAGTCTATGATGCCCTCGGTGATTGAGTCGCCGATAAACACGAGCGTCTTGTTACGCAGCTCGTACAGCAATTGACCGAATGCGCCCGCCTGCGTCGCGCCAACGCCGCCCGGCCAGTCTTCGTCGTTTGGTCGCGACGCGCAGCGCGCCCTGGAGAGGTGCGTATGGACGACGCAGGCGGGCGTTCGTCCACACATCACGTGCGGCATCGTTTCCCCCTGCTCAACCGCACCAAATGGAACCTCGAGCCAGATGCCGTTTAAACAGAGCGGCGGCATCATAGCCGCCGCAGAAACGACGCACAGGGCCAAGATGTGCCTGCGCATACAGCGTCGAGGTGAAAACTGGCTAATATATTTGACCACGGCTGCCAATCATGCAATGATTCGCCAACGGCCCGTCTGTCTCGCAAAGCCTCGCGTGGCGGCGCCCAAGCGCCCCGCGTACGTCGCAACGGACGAGCTTCGGTCCAAGCTCTCCGAAACTCGCGTGCTTTTCGTGGAGGACACTCGGGTAAAGCTGGATATTTCTTTACAGGTGGCAAGCGAGTTTTTGGTGAGCGTTGCGAACGCGCACAAGCGCACGCAGGAGGCGGTGCGCGAGTTTCTGGAGTCCTAGGCTGCCGCCTCTTCGGGCTGGCGGCGCTTGCGCGTCTTGGGCTTGCTGTCCGCGACGAGCTGGTCCAGCATCTTGCCGAGGGAGGCGCGCGTCGCTCCGTTGCTCTCCCGGCAGTAGGCGATGAAGAGCTCTTTCGCGGTGTCGCACATGGTTTGCAGGCGGGACAGCTCCGTCAGCCGCGCCTTGCGGTGCTGGGCCGACGCCTTGAGCCGCCGCATGTAGTCGTCGTGCGTGAAGGGCTTGCACACCGGCGCAAACTCGTGCACCGTGCGGTAGGTGGGGCCCGCCTGCAGCGATACGCCCAGCATGTACTGCAGGCGCCAGCGCCGGTTGTACGACTCGGCGTTGGACATGCGCTCGCGGCCCGTCGAGACGGTGGCGCTCAGCGTGCGGAAGTAGGTCAGGTACCTGTAGTAGTCCGAGAACGAATGGCTCGCCAGTATCATCCGCCGTGTAATAGCCCCAAAGCGCTCGTCGTGCATCTCGATGCAGGCCAGGTCCTCGTTCGGGTCCGTCGGAGCGGCGGCGTCGCGCTCCGCGAGGCCGCGCCGCACCGCCTGGCGCGCGTCCTCGTCCAGTGCGAGGTAGTGCGGGTTGTGCAGCGCGCTGTTCTTCACCACCAGCTTTCCGGTGGTGAAGGAGAACATGCAGTGGCACAGGACGCACATCATCTGGTCGCACCCCGAGGCGTGGAAGACAGCCGCCTTGCAGCGCGGGCAGGGGCGCGTTTCGGCGCGGATGCTGAGAATCGTCTCTTTCGCCCCTGGCGTGCAGATGTGCGTCACCCCCTTGACCTCGTGGCAGTCGGCACAGAAGACGGTGTGGCAGGTGTGGCACGTGGGGTCGCCCGTCGTGAATGCGCCGGCGCAGCCTTCCGTGCCGCAGGGGAACGGGCGATTGTGCGTGTCCATCACCATCACCGAGTTTCTGTCGAACCATTCGTTCCGAACGAAGGATGGCGGGAGAAAGTACTTCCACCTTGGCTCGTGCGACTCGGCAAACGCGGGCATGGTGGCGGGGTTGCCGCTCAGCACCACGGCAAGCGGCGAGACGTCGATGGCGTCAAAGATTGCGCGATACAGAGAGATGGCCTTGTCGAGCCGGTAGTTGGCCACGTCCGCCGCGATGTAGGCGAGGAAGGCATCGACTCCGTCCGTGGCGAGGACGTCGGCGGCGGCCAGGTTGGCGCGCGTCTCCTCGCGCCCCAGCACGCAGCTCCCCTTGCACCCGAAGGGCTTGTACTGGCAGTCCTCGTTGCAATCCAGGCGCGGCACGCAGTGCTCGCGTGCGCTGAGCACAAACGACACCATGCGCCACATCTGGTCCGCCCAGCGTTCGGTGCTCCACGCGCGGCCGGCGATGCGCGCCGAGAAGGCTTCCATGATGAGGCGGGATTTGCTCATGAGCACCGACACAAAAACTGAATCCCACGCACGGGCGCTGGTTGGAGTGTCCGCCATGAGCTGGCTCTCCATGGTGTGCAGCCGCGTCTCATCCGCAGTCAGCTGCCGGTTGAAGCAGGCACTGAGGGTGGCGGCCAGCGCGCGAAACGCACCCCGCCGCGCGGCGCTCGCCTCCACCACCGCCTTGCGCGCCTCCGGGATGTCCTTTTCCGCCAGCTCCTGAAGGCGCTTGGCGAGCGGGAGCAGCCGCAAACGCGCATCCTCCACATACTGCGCATCCTCCGCCTCGACGCGTGCGGCAAAGAGGCGCGCCAGCTGCTGTTCGCCGCCTCGGCCAAAGGCGGACACCACCTCGTCGTCAGACATTTCCCGCACGCACTGGCCAGGGCACTTGGCGACCGAGGTGCAGTAGGCGGAGACATACTCCTTGAAGCACGGCGCGCACGCGCGCACGCCGCACTCGCAGGTGTACACCGGTGACTTGGATTCGCCGAGACAGATGGCGCACGCCATGGGAGGGGCGGAGAATGATGTCACATGACGCGCGGATCGTAACGGTCGAACGGTCCCTCGATTACAGGGTTCGATTGTAGATGGTTGTCCACCACACCCCGCACGCGTTGCACAAGGTGCGCGGCCCGTTCGGCCCCCGCCGCCACAGCGGCGTTCTGCGCGTCTTGCACCGCTGACACACCCCCGGGCGCCTGGGCTTGAGCTGCAGCGGCGGGGGGCGTGGCGCCGGCGGCGTGTGCACCGGGGCCGGTGGCGGGTGCACCGGGGCCGGCGTCGGGTGCACCGGGGCCGGTGGCGGCGTGTGCACCGGGGCCGGTGGCGGCGTTGGCACCGGGGCCGGCGGCGGGAGCTCCATGGTTTCAATCCCACGCTCGCTTGGGAAAAGAGCCAAGGCGAGTTCGAGAGGGGAGACGTCCATAGAGGCGCGTGAAAATGACTGCTCGGGCAATCGACGCCGAGCGACAGTTCGGTCCTCATGCGTTCGAGGGCTCATATTCCCACGCTCCGAGACGATGCGGCTCGTCATTTTGGTCGAGCCGGGAGGGAGCCGGCACATCCTGACATACACCAACGGTGGCTTTGCCCCGGCTGAACAGACACCCGACGCAGTCGCCGCCTTTCTCGCATCGCCCGAGTGGTCTGACGCCCAGACGCCGCGTTGCGTTGCCGATGTCACCCTGTGCACAACGCCCGAAGTGGCTCTGCGTGCGACGCACAGCGTCACGCCGCTCGGCCCGGACCAAGACCCGTTCGAGCCCTTTTTCAACACGCAGCTGGGATCGGCTCACTGGAAATACGTGCCGCTCGAGCAGGAGCGCGTACGAGGCGAGTTGGCGGCGGCGGCGGCAGACCTGCCAATCACGGAGGAGCAGGCGCAGGAGCTGGTCCGCGAAAAGCGGGAGGCGGAGCGCGACTGTGACGAGGACGAGCGCCCCGTGGCGCGCCCCAAGCGCAACGACTATGCGTTCAACAAGGGCCTGCACGAGGCGCTGGCGCGCGAGGGCATTCCGTACACCGACTACCTTCGGTGGCGCAGGGACTATCGGCCCAAGGCCAAGGGCAGCACCCGGGTGCGGGTGTACTCGGTGGAGCCCACGGCGCCCGGGCAGACTCCGTTTTTTCTCGCCACCGACGTGATGGCGCCGAGCGACCAGCGCTCGGCGCACTCCATCTGGGCGTGCGCGCCCATCGCCAGCCTGCCGGCGGATGTGCAGGCGGAGCGCATCGCCATCATGTTTGCCGCGTCCCCGGGCTTCATCCCTTTCCGCGCCAGCTACATCACCGAGGAGAGCGAGCCCCTGGCCACATTCACCAACGTCCACAGCCTGCTGGGTCGCTTCGGCCTGCCAAACACCATCCGGGTGCGCGACGTGTCGGGGTTTTTCGACCACCGGCCGCACACCGAGGCGCTCGTCTTTGAGGGCGGCATCGTCGCGCTCCTGAACGAGTGGCGCGCCATGGACCCGGCGCATCGTGCCGGCCGCATCAAGGACCTGGCGCACGCGCGCATCCAAGCCAACACCGCCGTGCTCAAAAAGCAGCTGGGCGAGGAGAAAGAGTGGGACGGCGCCTACGTCGAGGTGGCTGAGGCCGGTGAGGGGGATGAGGAGGATGGCGTTCCTGACAGCGAGGGCGAGGGCATCGACTTGGATGAAGAGGAGGAGGAGGACCCGGACGAGGACGACGAGGAGGAGGATTCGTTCGTGGCGCGCGACGACTCGGGCGTCGAGGAGGGGCAGGAGGATGAAGAGTCCGAGGCGGACTCTGACGTGTCCGATGAGGAGGAGTCGGAGTGGGAGTCCGACTAAGGGGGCTGCGCCCCCTTAGGAACCCCGCCGCGGCGGTGGCAGTAGTGATGTGTATAAGACGAATGTTGCGCGTAGAGTTAATGTCCAGCACGTGCTTTGTCTGCAAGCGCACGAACGCGGCCGTCATCGCCACCCTGTGGAACCGGCAGGTGGTGACGTGCGATGAGTGCCACGCCAACCACCGGGGCGTGGGCGAAGACCGCCTGGGCTTGAGCCTGGAGTCGCAGCCGCTCGTCCCGAAGCTCGATCCTGCCATCAGGCGCGCCCAGAAGCTCGTGCGGGAGGAACCCATCCGGTTCTCGGGGAGCAAGCGCGCGCGGCCCGCTGCGCGTCCCGACATGCAGGAGGCGGTGCAGGAAGCCGAGGCGGCACTGGCGCAGTTTAAGCGCGCCCTCAAGCTGCTGACCGAGCCGAGCGACGAGCCGCAGCCCGTGTTTGATGCCGCCATCCGCCGGGCCGCAGCGCGCGCCGAGATGCAGCCACTGGCGGTGCGGGGCGTGGGCCACGCCATCCGGGCGCGCGCTGAACAGGTGCCGCCGGGGTCGGCTATTATTTAGGCCACGATCCAGCGTGTAACAAATGTACAAGCGCAAAGTCAGCGAAACCACCAAGAAAATAGTCGCCGCGCGGCAGGGCTGGCGATGCGCAGCGTGCAGCCAGCTTCTGAGCCCGTTTTTCGAGGTGGACCACATCGTCGCCCTGTGGCGCGGTGGGAGCAACGACCCATCAAACTTGCAAGCGCTCGACCGCGAGTGCCATGCCGCCAAGGGTGCCCGAGAGCGGCTCGAGCACCAGGCGCCGCCCCCTGATGTTGAACGCGAGCAGACGAGCGCCATTCGGTCAGCCCAGATGTTCAACGCCCTCTTTGAGCCCTGGGCAGGCGGCGCTTTCCCCCTTGCGGTTGCCAAACGCTTGTGCGCGATGCGGTTCGGCACCGCGTTCGACGAACGAGCGATTGCGGTCGAAGTGTCGCCGTTTATGGTGTACCCGCCGCACTGGGCCTCGCTCTACGTGCAAGCCGGGATGGTGCCTCGGCGGGAAGGCCCAGTGCTGCAGGCGGTTCGGCTTCGCAAGGAGAATCGGACGGTGTCTACGCGCGCTGTGTAGGAGTGCACTTTTTAATTCGTAGCGTCTCTGCACTGGAGTGCCTCCACTGTGTAATGTGTGTGTCCACCATCTCATGTGTACCCTCAGAACAAGCTCCGATGGTCAAACGCCGGGGCATCCTGGACATCCTGGCGCGTCATGCCCTCCCAGAAGCCGGGCACCTTCTTGGCCACGATGCACCTGAGGCAGCCCATGTAGGCAAAGTCACCGTTCCTCGTGGTGCAGAGAGGGCACAAGGTGCAAATAACATCCTTCCACGCCTCGTCCGACGCCTCGCAGCACTTGATGCAGGCGAGTCCCGCCCAGGTCATCCCGCCCTCCACCTCGGACGGCGTGATGGTGTGGCTCGGGTCAACGGCAGCCAGCTGGCGTTGAATGTGCGCCGGCGGATGGGACTTGCCTCGCGGCACGGCGTCAGGATGAAGCGGCGACACGACGGTACCAGCTGAGTTCGGACGGGGCGGGACGACCACGACAGCGGCTGGGCTGTCACCCAGGCCGGGAAAGAGTTCGCCGAGCGACACAGAGATGCCATGCAGCTGGCTGAACGAGTCGTCAGCGCTGCCCGGAAGGAAGACCTGCGGCGACGTCAGGTGGGGAGGTG
>Ga0208741_10001138_pt1 | contig 10948 bp, 7 predicted proteins | sample CryBogCBE03Jun09_FD_184576 | JGI IMG/M metagenome (GOLD analysis project Ga0208741, IMG submission 184576) | Freshwater microbial communities from Crystal Bog, Wisconsin, USA - CBE03Jun09 (SPAdes) | ecosystem: Environmental > Aquatic > Freshwater > Lake | place: Crystal Bog, Wisconsin, USA...
GCTGTGCCTGATAGCACGACGCGCTCTGAACTCTGTACCTGGACGATGGCGACTTGATGGGTGATTTGAGCGAGTAGTCGAACCGCACGTGTTGCAACTTCATCAGGATCATCTGCACCTGACATAAATGTCTCGATCGCACGTCGCTCTGCCGTCGAGAGCGGCTTGATCTGGGCGATCTTATCTACGAAGAGTCGGTAGCCAGAGTTCGTTGGAATTCTGCCAGCACTTGTATGGGGCTGGGCAATTAAGCCAGCATCTTCAAGTACTGCCATCTCATTTCGAATGGTCGCTGGAGAGACACCTAAGCCATGACGTTCGGCAATAGCTTTAGAGCCAACCGGTTCTTCCGTGGCTACGTACTCATCTACGATCGCGCGCAGGATCTCTAACTGACGTTCATGCATGATTTGCGAACTCTACTAGAGGACCAATTCGCGCACGATTCGATCTGCGATCAGCCGCCCGCTTCGCGAAAGCGTAAGGAGCCCTTGCTCCCACGGATCCTGCTCAAAGTATCCCTGAGCTACAAAATCTTCGAGCGCGGTTCGCTGAGCAGGGTTGAAACTGTCGATCGATAACCCAGCAGGAAGCCTGAGCAGGAGCATGATCTCTTCGCGAGCCATCTCCTCTTCAGTGAGAACCTCATTGGCCTGCATCGGTGCATGGCCTTCTTCGATCCGTTCGCGATAGGCAGTTGGGTGCTTCACATTCCACCAACGACGACCGTTGATGTGAGAGTGCGCACCAGGGCCAATCCCCCACCAATTCGCACCTTTCCAATAGGCAACGTTGTGGCGACAGGAAGAACCAGGCTTCGACCAGTTGCTGATCTCATACCATTCAAAGCCTGCCTCGTGAAAGAGTTGATCAGCGAGGAGATACTTATCCGCAGTCTCGTCATCATCAGGAATGATGAATTCACCACGTCGCACTTGTGCCGCTAACTTCGTGCCATCTTCAACGATCAGCGCGTAGGCCGAGATATGAGAAATATCTTGTGAGAGCGCTGCTTCGATACTCGCTCGCCAATCATCCATGGTCTCACCCGGAGTTCCGTAGATGAGATCGAGCGAGATCTCATCAAAACCCGCTTCCCGCGCCCAACCCACTACCTTCTCGATATTGGCAGGGTTATGGGTTCGATCTAAGACTTGAAGTACATGCGAGACGGCAGATTGCATGCCGATTGATAACCGGTTAATTCCCGCTTCTCGATATCTCTTAAGCCGTTCGAGTGTGAGGGTATCTGGGTTCGCCTCCATCGTGATTTCACAGTCAGGTGATAATTCGAAGTGATCAGCAATTGTTGCAATAACTCGACCGAGATCGGCTGGCTCCATCAAACTTGGAGTGCCTCCACCGAAGAAGATCGTTGGGACAGTCTTCGCGTCAGAGAATGCTCTGGCCATCTCAATCTCTCTCATCATGAGATCGATATAACTGTGAGAGATCTCAGTCAGTGAAGATTCAACCTTCAACTCTGCTGGAGTGTAGGTATTGAAATCACAGTACCCACAGCGCTTCACGCAATATGGAATGTGGATGTAAAACGAGAGATCCGAGCTTGCAGCAACTGGCGCCACGACTATTTCTTCGCTTCCTTAGACTTCTCATCATCTGTGGTCAAAGCCGCGATAAAGGCCTCCTGCGGAACCTCTACTCGGCCAACCATCTTCATGCGCTTCTTACCCTCTTTCTGCTTCTCGAGGAGTTTGCGCTTACGAGAGATATCTCCGCCATAACACTTGGCGAGAACATCTTTACGAATGGCTCGAATCGATTCACGAGCGATGATGCGTGAGCCAATCGCCGCCTGTATTGGAATCTCAAATTGTTGGCGAGGTATGAGTTCGCGTAACTTCGTTGTCATCATGACGCCGTAGGTGTAGGCCTTCTCGCGATGGACGATTGCGCTAAAGGCATCGACCTTCTCACCTTGAAGCAGGATATCGACCTTCACAAGATCGCCCTCGGCTTCTCCGATTGGTTCGTAATCAAGCGAGGCATAACCACGAGTTCGAGATTTAAGTTGATCGAAGAAGTCAAAGACGATTTCCGCGAGCGGAAGGGTATAGCGAATCTCTACTCGATCTTCTGAAAGGTAATCCATTCCAAGAAGTGTGCCGCGACGCTGTTGGCAGAGCTCCATGATCGCGCCAATGAACTCTGATGGTGCAAGGACGGTCGCGCGGACGATTGGTTCTTCGACCTTCATGATCTTGCCATCAGGGAATTCACTTGGGTTGGTAACGATTAATTCATTACCGCCATCATCGGTCACCGTATAGACGACGTTTGGTGCAGTCGAGATAAGGGCAAGGCCTGCTTCACGTTCTAACCGCTCACGGACGATCTCCATGTGCAAGAGACCGAGGAAGCCACATCGGAATCCAAAACCAAGCGCGGCAGAGTTCTCAGGTTCAAAGACGAGTGCAGCATCATTGAGTTGCAACTTATCGAGCGCCTCACGCAGCATCGGATACTCAGCACCATCGAGTGGGAAGAGACCGGAGAAGACCATTGGGCGTGGATCTTTATACCCTGCCAACGCTTTATCTGTAGGACGTTGATAATTTGTGACGGTATCGCCGACGCGAGATTGACGAACATCTTTCACGCCAGTGATGAGGTATCCAACTTCGCCGACGCCAAGACCTTTGCTCGGTACTGGTTCAGGTGAAATAACGCCTACTTCAAGCATCTCGTGGCGAACGCCCGTTGAGAACATTTGAATCTGATCGCGGGTAGAGAGGTGTCCATCAACGACGCGAACGTACGTAACAACGCCACGGTATGAGTCGTAGACCGAGTCGAAGATCAGCGCACGCGCTGGCGCTTCTGGGTCGCCAACTGGGGCTGGAATCTGCTTCACGATTTGATCGAGAAGTTCTTCAACGCCTGCACCAGTCTTACCTGAGACGCGTAGACAATCTTCTGGTTCGCAGCCAATTAATTTCGCAAGTTCTTGGGCAAATTTCTCGGGCTGGGCTGCGGGTAGATCGATCTTATTTAGGACAGGAATAATGGTGAGGTTGTTCTCCATCGCCAGATAGAGATTAGCAAGTGTCTGCGCCTCGATACCTTGAGCGCAATCCACGAGCAGTACTGCACCCTCGCACGCCGCGAGTGAACGTGAGACTTCGTAGGTGAAGTCGACGTGACCCGGCGTATCAATCATGTTGAGGATATATTCCTGGCCATCGATGCCAGATCGCCAAGGCAACCGCACCGCTTGTGACTTAATGGTGATTCCGCGCTCGCGTTCGATATCCATGCGATCGAGGTATTGAGCGCGCATATTGCGCTGCTCTACAACTTCAGTGATGCCGAGCATGCGATCGGCGAGCGTGGATTTACCGTGATCAATATGCGCGATGATGCAGAAATTACGAATCTGCGCAGGGTTAGTCTGAGAAGGTTGCGGCGCTTTAGCTAATGGAATCGCAGGCATGCTTACCTACAGTCCGTGGAGTTCTGGGAAATTACTTAGCGACTTTATTGGCTTGCTTAGCAAGCGATGACTTCTTATTTGCAGCAGCGTTGGCATGAAGCACGCCCTTGCTCACAGCAACATCGAGAGTCTTTGATGCAACACGAAGTTCTTCCTTGATGGTGGCAGCGTCGCCGGCAGCGAGCGCATCCTTGAAGCGGCGGATCGCGGTCTTGAGGCCTGAGCGAGCTGACTTGTTGCGTGCCTGAGCCTTCTCATTGGTCTTAATACGCTTGATCTGCGACTTGATATTTGCCACGTGAAGATTACCTTTTCTAAAAAATGTATCCGCGCCCTTGTGGACTCGGTTCTCTACCCTGTCTCCAGGAAGGGCAAAGGCTATCAGCCAAGGGGCGCTCCCCTCAAACTGAGGCTAGTGTGCAGAGTTAGCGAGACTTAGCCAGGGCAATATCGAGGATGCAGCGCTCTAAGGCGTAAAGCGGCTCTGCGCTGGCCCCCTTGATATCGGCATCTGCTTGGGCAAGTTTCACTACCGCCGCCGAGAGGGTGGTGGGCGTCCACCCTTGAAGTTGCCTACGCGCCTTATCAATCTGCCATGGTGGCAATCCAAGGCTGGAAGCAAGATCGAAGGCCTTTACTCCCCTGCTCGCTCCTGAGACCTTTGCCAAGGTGCGCATCGAGGAGGCTAAGGCCGAGATGATCAGAACAGGATCGACACCGGTCTCAAGCGCCTGTCGTAAGGTGATCAGCGCTAAATCTGTCTTCCCATCTAGCGTGGCATCAGCAACGTCATAGCCTGTTGTCTCTACCCGGCCCTGATGAAACTTCTCAATATCGGCTACATCAATCGTCTTGCCAGCTGCCACATCTGCTGCCAATTGGGAAGCGGCGCCACTCAACTCTCGCAGGTCCGAACCAAGTGCATCAACCAGGGCTTGCAAGGCATCGACTGAGATCTTTCGCCCAGCCCGAGTAAATTCATCATGAACGAATTGAGCCTTCTCGCCATCCTTCTTAATCGCATCAACGGCGATGATCTCCGGCTTCAACTTCTTCACCTTGTCCAGCAGCGCCTTACCTTTTACTCCGCCCTTATGCCAGAGGACGAGTGCGACCGTCTCGTCGGGGTTGGAGAGGTATTCACTAATCTCATCTTGTAGATCAGCGGCGAGTTCTTGAATCTCACGTAAGACGATGACGCGATCTTCACCGAAGAGAGAGGGAGCGAGTGCATCCGTGATGGCACCGAGTTCGATCTCTGAACAATCTAACTGCGTCACAGTCGCCCCAGGAATCTTGGCGATCGCAGCAGAGATCGCTCGGTCAGCGAGAATCGATTCGCCACCTTGAATCAGCGTTAACCCCACGAGATATCCCACCACTTCTTACGTTGTGTGCTGATCTTAAGGTCTGCGTCAACAGCAATCGCTCCATCTCGGTCAGTTCGGTAGACGGCGATCCCTCGGTTTAAGAGTGCGGCGATCGTTGACGGCGCCGGGTGGCCGTAAGAATTTCCCACCCCCACGCTGATCAGGGCGATGCGTGGTTTGAGCGCATCGACAAGTGGCAAGTATTGGTAGGCCGAGCCGTGGTGACTCACCTTCATCACGGTAACCGGCCCGAGGGCGTTGAGTAAGCCACTTCGAACGATCTCCTCTTGGGCTGGAGGCTCAGTATCCCCGGATGTGAAGAAGGTGAGCCCTGAGATGTTCACAAGCAAGGCAATACTTGAATTGTTAATGCCCGAACCATCGCCGGGGAGTGAAGGCAGATTAAGTTTCTGCGTTGTTGGCCATAAGGCAAGAATCTTTACTAGACCCTTACTGCTTTGAAATTGGGTTGATTGGCCTTGAGTAACAATGCTGATCTGCTCACCACGCAGCAACGAGATCGTCTGCTGATACTCAAATGCAGGTTGCGGATTATTTGAGATCCAGACTGCACCGATATGTCTATTTCTCATGACCCCTGATAAACCATTGACATGGTCGGCGTGAAAATGTGTAAGAACGAGCAGCGGAACATCACGTATATGCAGAGATGAGAGGCAGTTATCCATGAGATCTGGATCAGGCCCGGTATCAATCACGAGTGCAGATCCTCCGCCGAGATTGATGACCGCGCCATCACCCTGTCCCACATCACAGTTCACGATCACCCATGACTCTCCAGGCCACCCCATTACTGTGAATACATGAATAGCTACCGCGCTTATAAGAAGAAATATGAGAGTCTTAAAAGCCCGTCTAACAAGTAAGAGTGTCACCCCGAGGGCGATTGCCGCTCCGGTAAAACTCTTCGGTACCTGCAGCACTGGAACCGCACCGCAGGTATGCGCAACAAAGACGACCCACACTGAGAAGGGCTTACATATGAGTAGAAGCAAATGTGAGATCCCTGCTGAGACGGGTGATAGGAGCGCTGCGATGAAGCCAATAACTGTGATCGGTCCTACTGCTTCAGCAACGAGGAAGTTTGCTGGCAAAGCAATCAAGCTGAACTGCCCCGAGATTGCAATAATCAGTGGCGTGCAGAAGATTGTTGCGGCCATTGGTATTGCTAGTAACTCAACCACTTTTTTATAGCGAGTAAATCGAGCGAAGAAACCCGTCAGAGTCGGCGAGAGAATGAGGATGCCTGCAGTTGCACTTACTGAAAGTGCGAAGCCCGGGTCGATCGCCTGAAAGGGATCAATGAGTATGAGCCCACCGATCGCTAGCCCTAAGGCGGGGAGCGCTGAAGTGCGCACACCACGAGCTCTACCCAGCAAGAGCACAGAGGTCATGACGGATGCCCGCAACACCGATGGTGAAGGACGCACAAGGAAGATAAATGCAATGAGCACAAGGGCGGTGATAATGATCCGAGTGCGCAGTCGACGCACAACGAATTGAAGACCCCACAATAGGAAGGCGGCAATGATCGCAAAATTCTCACCACTTACCGCTGTGAGATGCGTCAGACCAGAGCGTTTCATATCCGATTGGAATTCGGGGCTTTCAAGGGAGGTATCGCCAAGTACTAATCCAGGAATGAGTGCTCCGCCTGCGCCACCGATCGAGAGTGAGCTCCTTCTGAAAGCAGCACGAATTGATCCTGCTACTCGATTGATGGGGTCGCTCTTTCGAAGTTGTTGAAGTGTCGACCGAGCAGAGATCAGCGCCGCGACTCGTCTCTCTGTCGTAGAAAAGATGGTTCCATTACCTGTGATCTGCGAGCCTGGCAAGAAGTGGACTGCCTTACTGCTTGTAATGCGCACAGGTAAGTGAAGTGAATATTCAACGCCATCGATTCGACCCTGATTGAGCACTGCAAGAAAAGTTGTGCTTGCCTGTTTGATATGTGACCCAATCACTTTGCTTTTGCCCAGTACAGGATCGGTCTCAACCGTTGCGATAAATGTGATCGAATGGGCCGAGTGAAGTGGTGAGTGGGCTAGTGCCTGAAGGCGGATCAAACTTCCTGCACCACCAACCAGAAGGGCGACTACTAAGAGAAGATAAGAACTGCGCTTGCCGCTCCTAGCCATATCGCTAATCCCACTAAGAAGAGAGCTAGATGCGAAGTTGAGATTTTACGATTGCGAATTTTGCTTTTCCAAAACCTGGAACCTTTGCGATTCCATCGATCGAGGTGAACTTTCCGTGTGCATTGCGATAAGCAATGATCTTCGCCGCCATTACCGGACCAACTCCAGCGAGGACCTCAAGCTGTGCGGCAGTGGCAGTATTGATGTTGACGACCGCAGTGCTGCTCTTTCCGCGCTTGCTGCCTACCTTCGTTGTGGAGGTAATTACCGGCGGCGCTCCCACCACAATCTGCTCTCCATCGACTAAAAGATGTGCCAAGTTAATATCGGTCAACGCAACACCTTTGAGCGCTCCCCCAGCGGCGGCAATCGCATCAGCCGCCCGTGACCCCATCGGGAGCGTATAGATCTGTGGATGAAGCACCTTTCCTGCGACATCAACGACGATCGTGGATGGGGTTGGAGTGGCGGGTGCCATAGGCGCGAGTGAGATCGTCGGCTTGGGCGTCGGTGAGGCATTTCCTTGGGCGAGCGAGAAGAAGAGCGCCCCAAGCGCTAGGAATCCGCCGAAGATGATGTAGAGATTGCGACGTTGTACTTCACTTAACTCAGGAATCTGAAACATGGGGCGAAGGTACTTCTCCCCAGCGCTCACTTCACTGAAGTGAATCTTCTCCTGTTAATTAAATAACGATGTTAACAAGTTTTGGAGCGCGAACAATCATCTTCTGGATTGTTCCACCCGCAATGGCGGCAGCGATCTCGGGATTGGCGAGAGCTAGCGCTTCAAGTTCGGCATCGGTGATATCTGGTGAGACCTCGATACGATCCTTAATCTTGCCATTCACCTGGAGGATCACCACAACCGAATCTTCAGTGAGAAGTGCTGGATCGATGGTTGGCCAACCTGCTAGCGCAACCGATGGCTTATGGCCAAGGAGTGACCACATCTCTTCAGCAGTGAATGGTGCAACGAGTGAGAGTGAGATCGCAATCGCCTCTGCTGCTTCGCGGACTGCAGCATCTTGTGGACCACAACCGCTATCGATCGCCTTTCGAGTCGCATTGACGAGCTCCATCGTGCGCGCAACTGCAACGTTGAAACGATACGTCTCAACAGCTAGAGAGATATCCCGCAATGATTTATGTGTCACCTTGCGGAGTGCGAGGTCACCAGTGGTGAAATCCACTCCCGCAGCGCTCTCGACATCTTGAGAGATACGCCAGGCGCGATTGAGGAATTTGAGAGATCCCGATGGTGAGACATCAGCCCAATCGATGTCATCTTCTGGCGGTCCAGCAAAGATCAATGAGACACGGACTGCGTCGACGCCATGAGTGTCGAGCTGTTCAGAGAGGCGGACTAAATTGCCACGACTCTTTGACATCGCCGATCCATCCATCAAGACCATGCCCTGATTAAGTAAGCGAGTAAATGGCTCGGTGAAATTCAAGAGCCCGATATCGTGTAAGACCTTGGTGAAGAAACGTGAATAGAGCAGGTGGAGAATTGCATGCGTAACGCCACCGACATATTGATCAACTGGCGCCCACTGTTCTACTAACTTCTTATCGAAGGCTTGAGCCGAATCATCTGGGTTGGTGTAGCGCAAGAAATACCATGAAGAATCAACAAAGGTATCCATCGTGTCGGCATCGCGCTTTGCTGGCTTTGCGCATTGTGGGCAAGAGACATTGACCCAAGAATCTGCTGCCCCAAGCGGTGATGTGCCCGCTGGCTTTAAGTCGAGTCCTTGCGCACTTGGAAGTTCAACGGGGAGCTGCTCTTCTGGTACAGCAACTTCGCCACAGCTCTCGCAATGAATGATTGGAATCGGGGTTCCCCAGAAGCGCTGGCGCGAGATGAGCCAATCGCGGAGGCGATAATTCTTCGCAGCTTTACCGAGTTTGCGATCAGCAAGCACGTGGATGATCTTTGTAATCGCATCGCTCTTTGAAAGTCCGTTAAGTTCTCCTGAGTTGATCAATGAACCTTCACCGACTGTTGCAATCCCGGTCTCGTTTGGATCTTCTTCGCCAGTCTCAACAACAACGCGTACAGGCAATTTCATCGCGCGAGCAAAATCTAGGTCGCGTTGATCATGTGCAGGAACAGCCATGATTGCGCCTGTGCCGTAGTCAGCAAGGACGTAATCAGAGGCCCAGATCGGCAACTTCTCGCCATTTACTGGGTTGATCGCATATCTATTAAGGAAGACGCCGCTCTTTGGGCGATCCGTCGCTAAGCGATCGATATCACTGGCTGCCTTGATCGTCTCGAGGTACTTCGTGAATTCAGATTCAACACCAGTGCCTTGTGCAAGTTCGGCAGCAAGTGGTGAATCCACCGCCACAACCATGAAGGTGGCGCCGAAGAGCGTGTCTGGTCGAGTGGTGTAAATCGTGATTGGTTCGCTGCGGCCTTCTATCTCAAAGGTTACTTCTGCACCAATGGATCGTCCGATCCAATTGCGCTGCATCTGTAGAACCTTTTCAGGCCAGGCACCTTCGAGTTGATCCATATCGTCGAGTAAGCGATCGGCGTAATCGGTGATCTTGAAGTACCACTGGTTCAACTTCTTCTTCGTGACCGCGGTATCGCAACGTTCACACAAGCCAGCAACAACTTGCTCATTGGCAAGAACGGTCTGGCAGTTTGGACACCAGTTAACGGGTGAATCTTTTCGGTAGGCCAAGCCCTTCTTGTACATCTGCAAGAAGATCCACTGATTCCATCGGTAATACTCTGGATCGCTCGTATGAAGAACGCGGTCCCAGTCGAACGAGCAGGCATATCTACGCATCGATGCCTTCTGAACTGCAATATTCTCGTAGGTCCATTCGCGTGGATCGGATCCGCGTTTGATCGCTGCATTCTCGGCAGGAAGACCAAAGGAGTCCCACCCGATTGGATGCATGACGTTGTAACCCTTTTGAATCCAGTAACGAGCGATAACATCGCCCATTGCATACGCTTCCGCGTGGCCCATGTGGAGATCACCTGATGGGTAAGGGAACATATCTAGGACATACCGCTTCGGACGTGGATCGTCGGCGCGGCCGGATTTAAATGGTTCGATCTGATCCCAGATAGGAAGCCACTTCGCTTCTACGCCATGGATGTCATATGCCTCATGCTCTGCCATTGACGCTACCTATCCTTCCCAACTGACGCCGGTGAGCTCTTCGCTCACTTCCCAAAGATTGCGGGCAAGGGTTTGATCATAGGCGAGAGCTTTTCCATGAGTGAACTTTGGCGTGCCCCGCATCTCCCCCAAGCCATTCGGGCCAAGGTAAGAAGCGCCTAAGAGATTTGGGTAGGTCGCAGCACAGAGGGCAGGGTAGGCACCTTCCAACGGAGTCTGCGCCAAGAGCGCGCTCGTTGCAATCATCGCCTTCGCTTGAAAACTTCTGCCAGCCATCATTGGGCCAACCTTTTGTAGATTGGTATTTGCCCAACCAGGATGACACGCGATTGAAAGGAAATCCCACTTCTCACGTAGGCGAAGACGTTCGATCTCATTTGTAAAAAGTAAATTCGCTAACTTGCTATCACCATAGGCAGACCACGGCGAGTACTTTCCTTTACCGAGGGCGCGAGTACGGATCTCTTCTTTACTGTGATCGCCAAAGGTTCCGAGTCGATGAGCTTGAGATGCCATCGAAATAAGTCGTCCCTTAATCTGAGATTTGATAAGCCCCGCGAATGCGAAGTGGCCAAGATGATTGGTACCAAGTTGCATCTCAAAACCATCTGCGGTCAATCGATATGGGATCGCCATTACTCCGGCATTTAATATGACAACATCAAACGGAGTTGTAACCTTTGCAGCTGCTTCACGCACCGAGGCGAGATTGGCTAGATCTAATTCGAGCAGATGTGCAGCACCGCTCTGCTCTTGGGCGCGTGCACCCTTCTTGAGATTGCGGGCGGTGATGGTAACTTCGCCACCTTTTGCGGTGAG
>Ga0208741_10001142_pt1 | contig 10933 bp, 19 predicted proteins | sample CryBogCBE03Jun09_FD_184576 | JGI IMG/M metagenome (GOLD analysis project Ga0208741, IMG submission 184576) | Freshwater microbial communities from Crystal Bog, Wisconsin, USA - CBE03Jun09 (SPAdes) | ecosystem: Environmental > Aquatic > Freshwater > Lake | place: Crystal Bog, Wisconsin, USA...
CAGCAGTCTCACCAATATCGCCGTCGTCCGTAAGAAGCTCAATTTCAATATCTGGGCCTTCGGTTTCTGCGATTCCTTGGGGTGCTTGGTATAAGCCTTTATCTATTGCCATGTTAAATATCCCTATCTATATTTCGTCTTTTGCTTGGGGGCATCCGATCAACACAATGCGCATCTAAATTTCCACCCATCTCTGCTATAAAACTTTGTACTTCATCCATTGTAGGTGGCTCTACTGGCCCTCTACTTTTAACTCTTTGTGCCTCAGCTAATAGAAACTTATTGCACTGTTTACACCTTTGGCGAATCGCCCACCATTTTTTTACACCTTTGATAAGGCTTTTTGATGCTAAGACGTGACGCTTAATTGCCACAAACTTCCACTTTAGTCCAACATAAACTTTATCTATTACGCTCATTTCTGGGCTAGTAAGTCGTATCCAATTAGGTGTTAGGCGTTTTACTTCCTGACCATTCTCTTTTGCAAACTGCAAAACGTCTCTATACATTATAATACCCCGCTCCACGTTTTGACTTGAACCATTTAATTTCTTCTGGTTCATCACTTGGTAATCGTAAAAACCCACCTTGCCTAAAACGCATCAGCGCTAAAGTCATCGAGTCCACTAAGTCATCGTGTTCGCCCGAAGGAAAGGCAGCTACTTCATCAATCAGCTCTTCAGCCCAGCGTGTAGCTGGTGCCCATACTTTACCAGATGCAAAGAAATCTGCAACTGAATTTAATCTCGAAATCTTGTCCTGACCCTTCCCCGGACTGAATTCACCAACGGGTATCCCCATATATCGCAGCTCCTGTATGAGAGGTGCTCCAGCCGCTTTTTTCTCAATAATAAGAGAGTCCGGTTCATACTCGGTATAAAGTTCGAGCGCTTTTGCTTTGAGTTGCGGGAATTCCAAGCGTTCTTTAAATGAGTCCAAAAGTATGATGTTGGGTAAGTTATGGTCTTCTTCGTTGTAGAAAACGCCCCAAGTCGTGCAAGTCGAAAAGTCATTGACCGTCTTTTTTTCATGTGCTGTATCCCAAGACTGGATTAAGTATTCGCAATGCGGTGGGTGTTCAGGCTCCCAAATCTTCCACCATTCCCGTTTTACAATAGCGGAACTGTCGCTTGTAGGCTGCTGCATGTACTGGGCTTGCCACTTACTATTAGGCAATTCAGTGTGTAAGGCTTCTAGTTCTTTAAGACTCCAGAACTCAGGCCATAGGGGTTTACCCGAATCTAAAATAGCTGGGAACTCAATAACCTTCCACTCATCTCCACCACGTTTTGCTGCTGACTTCATTACCTGCGCCGTCAAATCACGCAAGGACCAACGAGTCATAACAATTACGATAGCGCCACCAGGCTGCAAACGCTGACGGGGACCGGAGGTAAACCACTCATACACTTTATCGTAGACTTCTGGGTTAAATGCTGCGAGAGCAGCTTCCTGTTCGGAGTGTGGATCGTCAATGATGAGAAGATCAGCGCCTTTACCAGTAACAGCACCGCCCACACCAATAGCGAAGTAATCACCCCCAAAATTAGTATTCCAACGACCTGCCGCTTTGGAGTCGCTTTGTAATTCAATGGTAGGAAAAAGTCGCTTATACATCGGATTATCCACCAAGTTCCTAACTTTACGTCCAAAGCCCACAGCAAGCTCTGCAGTGTGAGACGTCTGTATAACCTTTTTATTGGGGAACTTACCCAGAAACCAAGCCGGTAACAAATACGATGCAAACTCCGACTTTGTGTGCCGGGGCGGCATGTTGATAATAAGTCTTTTACAGGTTCCATTAGCTACCTCCTCGAACGCTTCCGCCATTCTCTCATGATGTCGCCCATGGATAAAGTCAGGCCAAACATGTCCAACGAACTGCATAAAGTTACTTTTTACTACCTCTCGATCATCCCGAGTTTCTAATTCTTCAAGGATTTCAAGAACTTCTGCTGCTTCGTCCTTAGGCAAACTAGCTAAAAACTCATCACGCTCCTGTTTTGGCAGCGCTCTTAACACTTCTATGGGGTCTAAGACGACTTCAGTCATCTAATTGGGTCTTTTCCGGTGTTTTATCCAGCTTTACCGTGCCTAACGCATCGTCAAGGTCAACAACTATAGATTTTTTCTTTACTTCTTCTGGTTTTACTTCCTCTACCACACCCATATAGCGAGATAATTTCTTAGCAAGCTCGGTTTTTAGCTCATCTGTGGTTTTATGGTTAACACTAATTTCTAATTTATCTGCAAAAAGACCCAACTGGGTGAGGCGGCCTAGGGATTCTAGTGCTCTTAAGCGATCAGCGGCCTTTTCCCCGTCGGATTCTTCTACTAACCTAGTGGTTACGTATGTTTTTAAACGTATTGTGTCCTCAACAATGGCGTTGTTGTATTTCTGCAACAGATCATCCATCCATAAAGCTGTTTCTGTGTTGAACGGTCGACGTTTTGCAACAGGACTTCCCGTAGCTTGTTTAGCCGCTTCTCGTTGCGCAGCCATCATTGCTTCTTTTGTTACTGGGTGCCCATTGGCGATAAGGAATTCTGCTGTATTAAAAGCAGCTCTAGTTCTTTCAACTAAAGTTTTGGCTTCCTGCGGGGTTAAGTCCACTGGAATTGGTACGGTAACTTCTGGTACTACATGTATCTGTTTTGTCATAGGAGGAAAGTTTGGGGGCACTCCGATATGAACTGATTGTATCACAGCTTTTTTGGGGGCCGTAGCCCCCGTGTATTACTTCTTCTTAGGTTTGAAGAAATCTTCCCAAGTTGAGGATATAGCATTAACCCAAAACTCATAGGCTTGCTTAGTACGCTCGTTTAGTTCTTCAAATTTTTTGTACTGCTCTTCGAATGAAAACATTTTTATTTCCTTTAGGTTGTTAGGTTCCGTTTGGGAACCTTTTGGTTTTGTGTAACGTATTACACAGTTGTTGCAATGCAGCAATTATACCTGAAATTTTGCAAAAATATTTTTTGGATTTTGATTTAAAAAGATGACGGGGGGTATTGGCTGGAATTTGTGGCATCGACTGTGCAAAACACAGTACATAGTAAGAGGTGTGGATGTTAGTTATAAATTTTGGGGGTGGGGGGTCGCTAAGCCAGCTAGAATAATCTATATATACATGGTGCAAGCTAAGCCGATTCAATACGATTTGACAACGACAACGATATGTGAGACAATGGTTACATCAATTAGATAACTGATTGATTCCGTAGTAATACGGATTACTTAATACTTACTTATGAAATGGATTTAGATTATGAAAACAGCAAACAAAACCCCAATCGCTAACATGGTTGATACATTGGCAAACCCTAAAGGGAAAACCGATAAGAAACCCGTTGCAATTCCTGACATTCAAATCATCGAAATGGCATCAAGTGTAGCGGAAGCATATACAGGCTTTATGAGTGCTAGCGATTCACTTAATGCCGTTGTCCAATCGATTGTAAAAACAGGGTTCAAACCCGTAGACTTACGGAAAGCCAAAAAAGATTCGATTGAGTATAAGCAAACCACGCAATTCAAATTAACCTTCATTGATACTGTAATGGCTAAGGGCATCACTAAACGTACCGCAGGGGATTATTACGAATTAGTAGCTAAAGCAATCAAAGGAGATAAGGAGATCACTAGCACTAATCCGAGATCAGGTAAGGGTAAGGGCAAACCCGCTAGCCAAAAATCCACAGGCGGGAATGACGATAATGCTAAAATGGTTTCCGCTCTATTGAATGTTTGGAAACTCTCCGATGTTGCTACTGAATCACTTACCAAAATAGAATCAAGTATTGATAATGGAATGAGTTTAATCGAAGCCATTACGGATTACCTAGAATCAGAGGGAATCGACCTATCAAGTAACGAAACAGAGTAAGCAAACCCTGTACCACTTAACCCGCTTCGGCGGGTTTTTTTACGCCCTCATTTTCTTGAGGGTTTTTTATTGTCTAAACTATCACTACTATCATAAAAGTTGGTGTGTCGTAGTAAGCCGTTGTGTGTAGCTACTTGGTATAACTTAGTGGTGCGTAATATAACTGCACAAACAGCACAACTTGCACAATTATTCCAGACCACTTGGAAAATTCTCTAGCCCATATGGCACAAGGCTCGCAGGGTTTTATTTTTGTATTATTCCTATATATATTTATTTATGAAAAAGTTAGTAGTAGTAGAGGTGTTACTCAATGAGCTACGTGCGTTTTCTCTCCAGCTTTCTCATTCGGAAAATAGTGGAAAAGAAGAATATTCGTGCAGAATCAATGTTTATAAGGGGGTATTATTCCAGTGCTTAAAAAATAGGCACTTTTTGTGCAAGTTGTGCAAATACAGTAAAATACACCACGTATCACCATATACCCCAAAAAAGTCGAGTTTCCGTAAAGTTACGGATTGCGTTACTCTGCGAGTAACAAATTAAAAGCCAAAATCTCGTTACTCATATGGTATACTTTGACTACTCAGAAACACCCATTCTGATACATCATTGAACATACAAAGGACTAACAATGAACAGTCAAAAACAAGACGTAAAAGACGCAATTCTTGCAATTCGCATGTCACCCGAGCTACTAAAGCAGTTAAATATCCTGTCAAGGCAAAAACACATAGGCACAGCAACAATGGCAAGAGGAGTGCTAGTAGACTACTTAAGACAAGAAGCACCTAACGCATTACTCAACTCAACACCACACCCAACTACCCCAATCAAAACAGGTTTTAATAAGCCAAGCCAGCAAGATACAAACTACGACTCTACATGGGATTGATAATGGAACTGAACATCGTGCAACATATTAAAGAACTGAGGCGATTGCTGAAAACTACTTACACCCAAAACCAAAAGCTAAAGCTAAAACAAAAGCTGACAACTGTCACAAAAGTTTCTAAGCCCGAAACAAAGCATAAATTAAAGGGCATAGTGGTGCAGATCAACGGCAGAGAAATGACGCTCAAAGAAATAGCTGAGCAATACCATCTGAACATTAAAACAGTCCAAGCTAGATACAAAGTAGGCAACAGAGGTAAGTTACTAACTAGACCATCTAACCGAGTACAACAGGAACAAGCAACACAAGGATCGGCGGTCTAACGACACCACAAAACATACTTAGTGTGACTTGACAAACATAGTGTAAGCTGGTATACTGTATCTATTAGTGGTAGAAGTATGTATCGAGTGGGACAAAGTGATTCCGTAGCGTTACGGAAACCTAGGCGGTGAGAACTCCCTAACCATTCGGTGCATTACCACAGCTCTTTAACAATCAGGTAAATGCCTAGTTACAATGCACTAGGTGTAGGGTAGGCGTAGGTAGCAGAAGTATTCAAGCTAAGGTTGTGGGATAACAGACCACTGCAAGAGGTATGCGAAAGGCTCAGAGTTGCGGGTCGCCAAAAAAGATTTATCAATAGCAAGCATATTAGAACCGACAAACTAATACATCGAACACCGAGAAGTAGCCCTACGGCAAAGTTATATAGAAAGTTATGGATTTCGTTTGGTTGTTGCATATGCACGCCAAGCCTTTAATTCCCCTGACTTATCACACTACTATAACCAAGCTCTGACCTTAACCCCGAACAGGACTGCGAGAAAATAGCAGAGGTCGAAATAATTTAATAACCAAGCAAAAGATTTAGAGGGTAAGTTGTTTTTGTTTTTTGAATTCAGCTTACCTCACTAAGTTTTTTAACCAAACCCGTAACTTTACGGAAAACCCAAGAAAGGAAGTCGATATGTTTATTTTATTTTTAGGTGGGCTGTGCTTATTAACAGGTGTGTATGGGCTGTATTGCTCAGGTGTACATTCCGTTTTATTACTCTCGGTTATTTGGGGTGCAATCCTAATCGGGTACTGGGTGGGAAAGGAATTGTAATGAAAGACTTTTTAAATATATGTATGTTGGCGATGGTAGGCGTAGTGTTTGCCGTCTTTTTTATAGCGTTGGGTAACTATATAGCAAAGGCTTTGATATGAGATGCCGTAAGTGTGATGACAAAGTAGCAAAGAAACGTTGGGACTTAGGCTATAAGGTTTGTATGCCTTGTGGTGATGAGATTGCCAATAGAGTAGTTAGAGGGTTTACAGTAGCAATACCTTTTAACAAAGGTGCATATCAATATATCCATAACCCCAAAGAATTATCAACAACTAACCCGAAGAGAACGACATGAGTATTAGAATTTTAAAAGGTAGTCGAAGCCGTAAAACAAAGGCAGAGGAAGCGAACGAGAATAGTATTACGCACCTAATCAAAACTTTAGTAACTACACAGGAGAAACGTGACCTGATAACCGAGCGTAACCCCTTGCATTATATGTTTGGGGAGTATCTGAAGTGCCGTAAGTATGATGAGAAGTACGAAGACTTTATTAACCGCCAATATATTGGAGAACCAAATGCCAACAAAAAAAGTACACAAGAAAGTAGCAAAGCAAATGCCGTTCGTGCCTAAGGATAAACCCTATGTGCCGACAGTACACCCACAACAGGCAAGACTTGACGACATCAGGGTTATACCTAGCCTAGTCACGCCTAGTAAATACATACCGATAGGGAAATGATATGCGAAAGAAAATAATAGCCAAGAAGCAACGTAAGGAATATGAATCTGTACTTGACCCCGCACAATACATTCATAGTAACAAGACACACCGCACAGTAAGCGAAGCGTTCAGAGATGCGGAGTATGCCTGTTCAGTTACTCGGTTTAAAGATGACTGGCAGTTAGCGTGGGAGTTCTTAGGCAATTCAATCGTGGGATTCTGTACAGTATTTGGGTTGATTGCCTTTCCTGTATTACTTATTGTGTGGTTGACTAGGTAGGTATAAGGTAGTATAATGTAGTATTAGTTAGTAATGGTTGTAGTTGTGGGCTTTCCGTAATGTTACGGATTGCCTTTTTTCTTTTTCTTTTACGAGAGGTTTATATGATTCAAGATGATAAAGACTTTGCTTACTCAAAGATCAGTAGTAGTGCTATGTTGGTTGACTTGTCTATTAGTGTGTGGACTGCACGCAAGCTAGATAAGAATGTGTCGGCTGAGGTTGATGCAAGTAAGAATACCAAGACTAAGGCGGGGAACTACCATAAGAATTTGTTGGCGGGGTCAGAGAAACTTGCGGAGATAGGCAAACTATCATCAATTATCCGTAACTGGTCTTACTCACAAACAAGTCCTTGGTCAGATGCGGGCAGTCGGTTGTTGCCGTCTACTTTGTTCTTTGATTACAAGGCAAAGCTAGCTGAATACGAAAACATGTTTAGTGATGCCGTTACAGAGTTTCTGGGTGAGTACGATGTTCTTGTAACTAAAGCGGCTTTTCAGTTGGGCGACCTGTTTAACAGGGAAGAATACCCCGCAGTAGATAAGGTTCGGTCTAAGTTTGGTATGTACTACACGTTTAGCCCTGTACCCGAGGCTGGAGATTTTAGGGTTGACATCGGTGAAGCGGGTATCAAGGAGTTACAAGAACGTTACGCTAGTGCCTATAAAGTACGCATTGAGGCTTCTATGAAAGATGTATGGGACAAGACTTACACAGCGTTAAAACATCTATCCACAAAGCTAGATGAAACAAAGGGTAAGCAAAAGCTATTTGACTCAATGATGGATAACACCGAGGAGTTGTGTAATTTATTAAAACACCTTAATGTAACAAACGATATGCAGTTGGAAGAATTACGCAAAGAGATGCAATATAACTTAAGTGGTATAAGCACTAACGACTTGCGTAAAGATGAAGACTTAAGAATTAGTACGAAGTCCGCAGTTGATGAGATGTTAAAGAAGTTTTCTATTTAAACCAAAGAAAGGAAGTTGAATCATGGAATTATATAAATCAGTTACCCTTAAACAAGGTGCAGAGTTGGTAAGCCGTATTGGTGATACAGATACAGTCTTATTTCAAGGTGAGATGGGTATTGGCAAGTCTAGTATGTTAAAGATGCTAGCTAAGATGCACCCCGACTACCATGTGTGTTATGTGGATATGACTACCAAAGATGTAGGTGACTTTCTTATCCCTAAGATTCGTGAAGTCAATGGGGTTGAGGTGTGTAGCTTTATACCTAACGAGGAGTTCGGCTTTCATACTGGCAGACCAGTTATTATCATGCTCGATGAGATTGGTAAGACAGGTAAGGCTGTGTTCAATGCGTGCTTACGACTAATGCAAGAAAGATCATTGGGTGTGTATGACTTGCCTGAGGGTTCGATTGTATTTGCTACTACTAACTTAGCGACTGAGGGTATTGGAGATGTATTGCCTCCGCATGGTCGCAATAGGGTGTCGGTAGTGAAGATTCGCAAACCATCGGCTGATGAGTGGATTGAAGACTATGCGTTAGATAATGGCATAGCACCTGAGGTTATCTTAACTGTAAAAGAGTTTCCACAGATGCTCGCTTCATTCGAGGACTACGCAGACCCTAAAGATAATGAGTACATCAACGACCCACGTACACCACGACCCGCTTTCGTTACGCATAGAAGTTTAGAGAAGGCAAGTAACATTATTAAAAAGACTCGTGGTTTACCCGAAGATGTTATTGGTTGTGCTATCAAGGGTACGATTGGTGCAAGGGCTTGCTACGATATGCTCAATATGGTGAAGCTAGCTAGTGACTTGCCATCGTGGGATTCTATTATGGCTGACCCTGTAAAAGCACAGATACCTGAGAGTCCTGCGGCAGTTTGTATGCTTGTGTACTCGGCTGTCCAAAGGGTAGAGAAAGATACTATCAACAAGTGGATTAAATACATGAGCCGTATTAGTAAGGAAGCACAAGGTCTATTCGCTACTAGCGTGATGCGGACTAGCAAGAAGTCAGTCGTAGGTACTAGCACAGAGTTTGTTAAGTGGGCTACTGCCAATAACTATTTGTTCGCACAATGAAGTGGCAAGTTGAAGATGTAGGTTCGGGTTGGGCTATCTATATGGTTGATGAGAATACCGAGTATGTCAATGATGACGGCGACAATTTAATCTTTGATACTAAAAGAGAAGCCCAACGATTTGTAGATATATTAAACAAGGAGTAATCATGAGTTTAACAACAGTAAGAAATCTTACACAGGAACAACGTGTAGAGCGTAGTCATATTGACCTGATGAAAACCCCCGCCTTTGTTGCATATAGTGGGGTGCTGATGGTCGGTAGCGTTAAGGTTGAATCAGACCCTATCAAATGTCCAACGGCTTATACCAATGGGCGTGATGTAGTTTATGGTCGTGACTTTATTGCTAAGCTGACTGACCCTGAGTTGCGTGCCGTTATATTGCATGAGAACAAGCACAAGATGTATAGGCATATTGCTACATGGAAACACTTATGGAAACAGAACGCACAGAAAGCTAATCGTGCCTGTGACTACGTTATTAACTTGGAGATTGCAGATGAAGGCAAGAGGTCAAATGGATTTGTACAGCTACCTAAGTGCGGGCTATACGATGAGAAGTATCGTGGGCTTAACTCGGGCGAGGTCTTTGCGTTACTCGATGATGACGATGGCGGGGGCGAGGGCGGTGGTCTTGACGAGCATGGTTGGGAAGATGGCGAGTCTATGTCCGAGGAAGAAAAGCAAGAGTTGGGTAAGCAGATAGACCAAGCTATACGACAAGGTGCGATCTTAGCGGGTAAGGTAGGTGGTGATGTATCCCGTAGCTTTACGGATTTGATGAGTGCTAAGGTTGACTGGCGTGAAGCGTTGCGTGAGTTTGTATCAGCACTATGTGCGGGTAAAGATGAATCTACTTGGCGTAAACCTAATCGTAGATGGCTACAAAACGATATGTATTTACCTAGTACGTATAGCGAAACGATGGGTAGGATTGTGGTTGCAGTTGATACATCGGGTTCTATATCAGGTAATGCAGTCAATCGTTTTCTCTCGGAGGTAGTGGGTATTATGAACAATGTTAATCCCGATTTAGTTGACTTACTGTATTGGGATGGCGAGGTAGCGGGTCATGAAGTGTATGGTCAGGGTGATGGCGATAGGCTAATGGCTTCTACTAAACCTAAGGGTGGTGGTGGCACAAGTCCTAGTTGTATTACTAAGTATCTCAAGGATAAGAACATTGTCCCCGAGTGTGTGGTTGTGCTTACAGATGGTTATGTAGGTGATGACTGGGGTGGGGATTGGACTAGCCCTGTGTTGTGGTGCATCGTAGGTGGTTGCAAGGCTGTACCTAGTGTAGGTCAATCAATTCATATGGAGGACTAAATGAAAATCGTTGTTTACTTTGAAAATGGTAAGGCTTCTGATGTAGTAGCACAGTTTGCTAGTGAGGAGTTGTATATGGCTTGCTTATCTGCACTAGAAGATTTTGCTGGTAACGAGGGTTACATAGTGACTGAATCTGTGCGTGAAGATGAGGAGATATGTGATGGGGTATAGATCAACAGTTGCATATAAGATAGCCTTTAATATGAAGGAAGACTTTTGGGGGTTCATCGCCGAATCTAAGCTAGACCCTGAAACAGCTTTATGTTTTAGCGAGGATGAATGGGGCAAATACTTTGAGGTAGATGAGGAGAAGTATGAGCTACGCTTTCTTGCTGAAGACGTGAAGTGGTATGACGACTACCCTGAAGTTAAATGCCACGAAGCATTATGGGAGAAAGCAAGTGACCGAGATGATGAGGGTATTGAAGTAGATGGTGCATGGTGTCGTATAGGTGAGGAGTCAGATGATAACCATGAAAGATACTTTGGTAATGACCCTTATGAGATGGTATGTATCAGTAGGCAAGTAGTAGTGGACTGGGCATGATATGAAACTGAAACAACAATGGGTATTACATAACGATGGGAGGGTAGGAGTTATTTCAGACTGCCCTAAATGGTTAAACTTTGATGAAGAACCACCGAGAGGTGTGTATGTAAATTGGGATGATGGGGAATGGCGAC
>Ga0208741_10001143_pt1 | contig 10929 bp, 13 predicted proteins | sample CryBogCBE03Jun09_FD_184576 | JGI IMG/M metagenome (GOLD analysis project Ga0208741, IMG submission 184576) | Freshwater microbial communities from Crystal Bog, Wisconsin, USA - CBE03Jun09 (SPAdes) | ecosystem: Environmental > Aquatic > Freshwater > Lake | place: Crystal Bog, Wisconsin, USA...
CAACAAAAATATCACCATAAATATTGGTATAATTTTAGGAATCCACAATGCAATTAAACAACTCTTACTACTATTTTAAATCAGCTATTCCTCCAGAAACTTGCCAACGAATTATCGATTTAGGTGTTGCTCAACTTGAAGATGAACGAGTACGTGGGGAAAATGTAGAAGCATACACATACGGAGAGCGACAAAAAGGTGCTTTACCTGGAGCAATGCCTCAGGGAGATTTATCTAAAAGCGCACTAAAAGAAAAAGGTATCGATACATCCAAATCATATGTAAGAGACAGCGAAGTGACATGGTTAAGTCATCAATGGCTTTACGATCTAGTACATCCGTTAATTAGAGAAGCTAATTATAAAGCAGGTTGGAATTGGGAGTGGGACTACTCTGAACCTTTTCAATTTACGGTTTATAAGCCGGACGGTTTTTACTCATGGCATAAAGACGGTGATAGCGATCACATTGGCATGTACAGACGATACTTACATGGTATTACCCCTATTCCGATGAAGCCCGACGGGAAATTACCTGAAAGATTTACCACAGATAAAAATATGATTGGTAAAGTAAGAAAAATCTCAGTGACAATTAATCTAAATGCACCTGGAGATTATGACGGCGGAAATTTAAAATTTGATTATGGGTTTCATACTGATGGAGAGCAGTTTCACGAGTGTGAAGAAATTCGTACTCAAGGTTCAGTAATAGTGTTTCCGTCTTTTTTAGATCATACAGTAACTCCAGTGACTAGAGGAACACGCTATAGTTTAGTACTATGGACTTTAGGAAAGCCTTTTAGATAAAATGGAAATCACTAGTATTGTTATTGATAATTTTTTAGAAAATCCCGATTTAGTTAGAGAATCAGCACTAAGTTCTGAATTTAACTTTATAGGTAATTTTCCGGGCGCAAGATCAGATGTAACTGACTCGGGTTACAGAAGCTACATAGAATCTAAATTAGAAAAAATCTTTAATACTCCAATATTAAATTGGACTATGTTTTCCGATAGTGGAAAATTTCAGTTATGTCTTGAAAATGAAAAAACTTGGATACATTATGACCCAAGCGAATGGACCGGGATTTTATATTTAACTCCAGATGCTCCGGCCAGCTCAGGTACTGCTATATGGAGACATAAAAAAACTAAAATTTTTAGGCACACAAAAGAAAATCCCGCAGACAGTACAGATTCAAATGACTGGGAAGGCATTACTAATATAGGCAATGTTTATAATAGATTGGCTATATTTAAAGGGAATTTATATCACTCTAGCGTATTGCCTGGGTTTGGCCACGATAAATATTCCGGCAGATTAACACAGATTTTCTTTTTTAACACAACATCAAAGGACGAATAATGGAAAATACCGAAGACCAAAACAAACCGATGCAAGACTTCTTTAAAGAAAACAATTTTGTTGTGATTAAAAAGTTTCTTGATGAAAACATGGCCGGATTAATATACCGCTACTGTGTTAATAAAGTTAAAAGAGTAGATTTCATGACTACTTTTGCCAAGGAAGATTATAGGCCAGAATGGGATGGACAATTTGGTGATGAACAATCTCCAGGTAGTTACAATTCTTATGCTGACCTATTAATGGATACACTCTTAGAAGGTGGTATTAAAGCTGTTGAAGGGTATACTGGTTTAGAATTAATTCCAAATTATAGCTATTGGAGATTATATGTCTTAGGCGAGGACTTAAAAAGGCATACTGATAGACATAGTTGCGAAATTAGTATTACATTGTGTTTAGGTTATAATACATCAAACTTAACTTCGGAAGAAGATGCCGGATACAATTGGCCAATGTTTGTAGTAGATCGTGAAGGAAATGAATTACCTGTACATATGGAACCAGGTGATATGATTATTTACAGAGGTGTTGAAGTAGAACACTGGCGTGAAAAGTTTCGCGGGTTAAATCACGCTCAGGTATTTTTACATTATAATGATAAAAATGGTCCTTTTAAAATAGCCAATGATGGAAGACCAATGTTAGGTATTCCAAAAAGATTCCAAGTTTAATTTAAGGAGAAATTATGTCAGAACTAAAAACATTATTTAATTATGGCGATATACGTCCAGATCACGTAGACGCCGCAGAAGAAATTGCTAGATATTTAGAAGAGCAAGGTCTAGCAACGCAAGCAGAAATCATAAGAAGCCGATTTAAGGTCATTGAGATTCCATCTTATGATATTGACCAAAGTACGTTTGTTCAATATTGTAGAAAATTTGGCATGGCATTTGGCGGACAAGGTTCAATAATAGAAGGCGAAGAGCCAAATCAAATGCAATATCCTATGTTGGCTATTTCAGGTGATATTCGTAGATTAGATCAATTTATTAATTTTATTAAAACTAATGACTAAAACACCACGATCTATTGCGGTGGTAGGGGGCGGCACAGCCGGGCTAGTTGCTGCCTTAATTTTAAAAAAACGGTTCCCCCAAATTAAAGTAGATTTAATAAGATCTAGTAAAATAGGTATTATCGGTGTAGGTGAAGGCTCAACTGAACATTGGGCAGAACTAATAAAATTTTTAGGTATAACACATCACGAAGTAATACAAGAATGTGATGCTACATTTAAATGCGGTATCATGTTTCAAAACTGGGGGTGCGATGACTATCTTCATTCTATACAAAATGAATATTCTGAAAAAAAAGGTCAGTATCACCATGTCTATGCTAGACAAATAGCACAAGGGTTAGGCTCTAAATCATTAAGTTCAAAAAATAATTGGAATAATCTTGTAAACACTTGGTTTCTTGATAAGCCAAACGAAAGTCCTACTAATCAATATCATTTTAATACAAATAAATTAAATAGTTTCTTAACAAATAAGGCCACAAAAGCAGGTATTAATTTTTACGATGACGAAATATTAGATTTTGATATCAAAGAAGACGGTGATATCGGAACCTTGACTGGTAATAAAAATAAGTATACCTATGATTTTTATATCGATAGCACTGGATTTAAAAAAATATTAATATCAAAATTAGGCGCTAAGTGGCAAAGCTATAGCAAATATCTTAAAATGAATTCGGCTATTGCATTTCCAACAGGGGATACTGAAAACTATAACATGTGGACTATTGCCCGCGGTATGGATGCAGGATGGTTATTTAGAATTCCAGTATGGGGACGTCACGGGAATGGATACATCTTTAATAGCGACTATATGGATGCAGACGGTGCGAAAGCCGAAGTTGAAAAATTATATGGTCATGAGATAGAAGTAGGCAAGCACATTACATTTGATCCGGGTGCGTTGGATCGAGTATGGATTAATAATTGCTGTGCCATTGGATTGTCTGCAAGTTTTGTCGAGCCGTTAGAGGCATCTTCAATCGGGTCTTCTATACAACAATCGTTCTTATTAATGCACAGACTTATCAATTATGATCAAAGTATAATTGATTCATACAATAACGATGTTACTAATATACTGACTAATATTAGAGATTTTGTAGCATTACACTATGCTACTAGTCGCAGTGATACAGATTTTTGGAAGGACGTACAAAAAACAGCTCTCCCAGATACTATTTCTGAAAAACTTGAAAGATGGCGGAATCGATTACCGATTAAGGAAGACTTTAATAGCATTACAAGCTATGCAATGTTTACTGATGCCCACCATATTTTTATTCTAAACGGTCTTGGATTATTTAACGTCGATAGTATTAAAAATGAGTTTGAAAGCCAATGTATATTGACAAAAAACGAAGCCGATGCTATTATTAGGAATAATAATTTGCATGAAGATACTATAAGAGTATTACCTCATAAAGAAATTATTAGAAGAATAAGAGGATAGTATGTCTAAAGATGGTGTTGTACATACCTGGTTTCCTAAAACTATTTTTATGAAGGACGACGTGTTACTTGATAAATTAGATTCTTATGAAGTAAAAATAAAGGATCTAATACAACAAAATAACACAGATGGCTGTGAAATGCTAGCAGTTAAGTCAACACATAAAACTTACGATAAGCTACATACAGAACCAGAATTCGCAGATCTTGTAGAAGAAATATATAAAACATCTACAGGATACTTAAAGACTTTAGGATACGGGGATTCTTACATAAAAAAACTTTCTATTGGAAACATGTGGTCCAATGTGAGCCATGCTAACGATTATATATTTCCTCATGTACACAAAGTTAGTGTTCTTTCTGGAGCATTTTATGTTAAATCATTTCCGGGAAGTAAAATTATATTTTTTAATAATATTAATGATACTAGTACACCTGTAGCAGAGAATAACAATCAATTAAACTACGAAACTTGCAAGTATGATTGCAATCCTGGCAGACTATTAATTTTTAGAAGTGATTTTTTACATGGTACACCTATGCAAACTGAAGGCGAAAAAATTGTCATTTCATTTAATATAGGATTGTATTCACAAGATGTCTAAAGAAAATGTAGTATATTGGGCTCCTGCATTTAACGATTCTAATGTAGATTGGAATATGCTATACAGCAATCCTGTTTCTTTGTATGATTATTTACGACCAAAGTTAGATAGTAGTACTAATAAACAAAATAATTATTTTTATTGTCCAGCATTTAAAGATTTTACAAAAAATACATTTGTATTAGAAAATCCAATTGAAACTCATTTTGTTTATAGAGACGACAAGACTGTATTGGCAAAAAGTAAAAATTATATATCTACAGATATTATACATAGTCCGTCATTAACAAATAATTTAGTTGTTACGTATGGCCTTCAATGGATATTTTTTAGTGAGGAAGATATTGATATATCTGTCACATCACCTTATTTTACTCCAAGCAATTATTCAAAGTACGCGGCGCTAGTACCCGGCAAATATAAAATTAATACTTGGTTTAGAACTGTAAATATTGAATTAAATTTATGGGAAAATAATAAAGAATTACATATCTTAAAAGATGAACCACTTGCATATATTAATTTTCATACTAATGATGACAAGCCAGTTAGATTACAAAGATTTGATATGACTCCAAAATTACATACCTATGCATCTAGCTGTGGGAGAGCTAATTTGTGGGAGAGCTGGATCCCCTTAGTTGATAGATATAAAAGATTTAAACAGACGCAAACAAACGAGCTAGTATTAAAAGAAATTAAAAATAATCTAATAACCAATGTTTAACATTATCATTAAAAATAAACCAATAGTAGTTGATTGTTTTACAGCTAATCCTGCTATACATGAGTTTTTTCCTATAGAACTAGCAACTAGTTTTTATCCTGCTTGGTGGAAAAATTTAGAATCATCTTTAAAATCTAAGAGTGAGTATGGAATAGTGTTACCTGCTCCTACAATTAAACGATGCGATGGTATAATAGAATTATATAAGAAGGGATTTGTAATTCCGTTATGGTCTGATTTGATCATTGAAACAACAAGTGCCGGGGAGTTTCGATATCAATATTCATCTCTTGAAAACTTTCCAATTGTTAATCATTCACGAGGTGGAATGGGCCCAGCATTTGATAATTTTATTCATATGAAAATTCAAAGTCCTTGGATTTTTGAAGAAAAAACTGGAGTACAATTTTTGTGGCAACAACCATCTTGGAATTTATTTGAATATTTAAATGATTTACATATATTACCTGGGGTTATAAATTACAAAGATCAAGGCGGGACGCACATTAATTCATTATTGTCTAAAAAAAATAATAGATTAGAACTTAGTTCAAGTCAACCATTAGTACACATTACTCCAATAAGTGATCGTAAAATTGTTGTTAAAAATCACTTAGTAGGTGAGGTAGAATGGCATCAAAAATCAATGCGATACACCTATGTATCTAGCTTCTTAGGTCGTTATAAAAAGAATGTAAAAAAGAGTTTAAATTAAATTAAATGTAATTGAACATTTTTTATCAAAAATTTCAATCACGCCGTGATCATTAAACTTATCAATAAAGAATATATTGTTATTCTCTAGTACATATTGTTTATCACCTAATTGCCATTTAGAAACCCCAAATGCATTTTTAACAATCACAGCATATTCATGTTGATGTACTGGAAAACTAACTACTTTTGTTCCTTTTGAAATATATATATTAGAATTTATTTCTTTTTCAAAAGTTTCGTGCAATATATTGGTTATATCAGTTATCTCTTGAAATAGATATTGTACACCAGAAATAATAATAGTGTAGCCTGCATGATAAAAGTCGATCAACCTAGCACTATCTACATATCCGTCATCGTTAAAAAAATCTTGAAGTTTTTCACCATTATCGGCAATTCGTTCTAATGTTGGAAATTGATCCTTAAGTTCATTAATATAATATTTAGGCCAACGATATCTATCGCCTAGTCGTTCTATTACCATCCTCTCAGTGATATTGATTGGACTATTATAAACTTTTTCAAGTAGGGGGTGTAGTATATTATCTGTAAGTTGTAACATACTATTAATTATCTTACTAATAGTACGTTACTAGATATTTTTGAATTAATGCTCGTTTGAATCCATTAACTTGTGTAATTGATCAATTTCTTCAAATGTTAAAATTGGTAATCCTTTACTTTCAAGAATTGAATTAAATGCTGACTGAGGAACTCTAGCACTTGGGGGTGCTACAAAAGTTGCAGAAGCAATTTCAGTTCCGTCTTCGTCAAATAAAGTTACTATTGTCTGTTGATCAGACTGTACAGTATAATCTAAACGTCTCATGGTTCAACCTGTTGATCTAAAAGTGCTTTAGCGGCAACAACTTCTTCAGGAGTTAGTCCTGGCAGATCTATTTTTCCCAAATGCCATGCAAAATCTTTTTCTACAAATGCTTTTGCGGCACCTAAAGTAGGAAAATATGCAGTTGTAACTACAGTATCGCCATCTTTTAGTTCCATTGAAACTTCTTGTCCGTTATGGTTATATGTAAATGTTCTCATATTATCTCCTAATTATCTCTGTATTTCATTCATCCAAGAAGTAATCAACGCTTCTTCTTCGGATGTTAATAAACTCTGTCCACGTCTTTCTAGTATTGAATTTGTTACAATTATACCATTATCTTTAAATGATGATGGAGTAGGAAAATGATCTACAATATTTTCAGTCTTACCATCATCAAATGCTATAGTTAGTGTAACACCAGATGATTCTTCTATTTTAGTTATAGTTCTTGCCATATAATTTCCTTTTAATATCTAACGATCACAACACCAGGTCCACCATCGCCGCCTATGCCGTATGGGTTACCACTCGAATGTCCTGATCCACCACCACCACCACCAGTATTAATTTGACCTGGATGGGCTAAACCGTCTGCGCCGGAACTTGAATAAAAACCATAGTTTGTATTATAGGTGCTTCCGTTGCTGGTATTTCCGCCACCACCACCACCGCCTGTGCCACCTGTTCCACCGTTACCACTTTGTGGCCCATGGCTTCCGCCACCTCCACCACCTGCACGGTATACGCTAGTTCCTGTAATGCTTGTTGCTAGACCAACGCCGCCTGCACCAGCTGGGTTTCCGCCACCGTTGCCTCCAGCTCCTCCAGCTCCACCACCACCTGCATTTCCATGTGGGGGACTACCCGGACTTGTTCCGCCTGGATAACCTTGACCTGGAACTCCGTAGCCATAACCACCAGGTTGATTGTAACAGTCACCGCCACCTGATCCTCCAGGACTTGCATAACCTTCACCGCCAAATATATAACCGGGGCTTGAACCGTATGAGCTTCCGCCACCTTGTGCTCCCGGACTATGGTAACCATCGTAGTTAAATTGATTGCCTCTATATGTAGCACCAGCACCACCGCCGTATGCTTCTAATCCGCCAAAACGTGATGGTTGACCTCTTCTAACTGTGTACCATGGTGGAAATGCTACTCCTTTACCTCCAACTCCGACAGTAATTGGGATTGAACTTCCGGGATTAACTGGAACGTCTTGTTGATATATATGACCGCCTGCACCACCACCGCCACCTAAAATGCCGCCTGATCCACCGCCAGCTACTACTAGAACATCAACGTGAGTAACTCCGACTGGAACTTTAAATGTGTGCCCACCTGTGGCAAGGAATGATACTACAGTACGTTTAGCAGGACGCCAAACATTTCCATCAAATACTTCTTGGTATCCGCCGTCAGTATTGAAACGCATCATGCCTGCTTGTGCGGTAATACCAGTTGCGTTATATCTAACAATAATAACGCCTGGACCACCACGACCTCCATCACCAGTGTTTGTACCAATATAGTATCCACCGCCTGCTCCGCCACCTGTGTTTCGCTGTCCAGGCTCACCGCCGCCTAGACCAACTGTGGCACTTGAACCGTATGAAGGGTTTGGAAATGCACTAAATGTGGAGTTAGTATTATAAAGTGTATTGGTTCCTGCAGAATTTGTTCCTGGACTTGTTGGAGTTCCAGTCATTGGATAATCAACCATATGATGATCATAGAAGAAATCAAATGATGCACCACGACCACCACCACCGGCGCCGCCAGTAGCAGTACTAACCGGACTTTGAAAACCGTTACTTGCAACTGATCCAGAATTGCCGCCTGGGTTGTAATGGCTTCCACCGCCACCACCGCCACCAAAATACTGTGTAAGTCCTGTTATTGTAACAGCGGCTCCTATACCACCTTGTCTTCCGGCATTAACTCCACTGGTATTTCCTGGACCAGATAAGGCAGGATTACCACCAGCTCCACCAGCTCCACCACCACCTCCGGCAGTATATGTACCAGAACCCGGGCCTGGATTACTACTTGGATTAGTTCCGCCTTGTGATCCTGGATATCCAATATTAATAGTTGCACCTGGATTTGGCTGTGAAGGCTGTTGTGCTACTCCGCCATTAGCGCCAGTACTAGGAGTACCTGGCCCGCCTGCTCCTGATCCGCCTGGATTTGGACTGTTACTGTTCCAAGATCCGGCGCCACCACCACCTAAAGCTGTAAGTGTACCAAATACGCTCGGAGTACCACTTGATCCAGCTGGGCTGGGATAAGTTCCACCCGGAGCGCCACCTGCTCCTACTGATAAAGAAACTGTTCCGCCCGGTGTTACTGGATATGATGGATAGTAAACTACTCCGCCACCACCGCCACCACCGCTAATTCCAGCACCGCCACCACCGCCACCTACTACTAAAACATCAACGGTTGTAACACCTGTAGGCACTGTAAAAGTACCAGAACCTGTTGCTTCAAATTTTTGAAGTATATAACCCGGTCTCTGGTTTAATGTACCATTTGGGACAAGGGTATGCGACGTATCGTTAATTGTGGTATTCTTATAAGTTGCCATTTATTTCCTCTGCTGTATTTACTAACACTAAATATCTGCGCTGATGTATTTAGCTAATCTTTTCAGATTAGAATTATAATAGTATTTATAAAAAAGGAAATTAAGGAATGCTCAAAAATATTAAAAAAATAGTAGTTGTAGGCGGAGGTTCTGCTGGTTGGATGACAGCCGCTATGCTTATTAAGTTTTTTCCTAACTATGATATAACAGTCATCGAAAGCCCCGATGTAGCCACGGTAGGGGTAGGGGAAAGTACGCTATTAGGAATAAAAAATTACTGTTTTTTCTTGGGAATTGATGAAATGGATTTTATGCGTCACACTGATGCTAGCTATAAAATGAGCATAAAATTTACTAATTTTTACGAAAAAGATTCAGGCGGATTTCACTATCCATTCGGAAAACCACATATTGAAGATAATGTTAACCGAGGAATCGAAGATTGGTTTATAAAGAAAGGTCTGTATCCTGATACACCAAATACTGATCTAGTAGATTCTTATTATCCAAATGCCGCATTGTTTTCTACTAATAAATTTACTCTAAATAAAGATGGAAAGTTTGGTAGTTTTAACCCGGCACACGATGTCGCATATCATTTTGATGCTACAAAATTTGGAATATGGTTGCGTGATCGCTATTGTATTCCTAGAGGAGTTAATGTATTACCGTCAACTGTAGTCGACATAGCTACTAATGACAATGGTATTGAATCATTAACTATGAAGGAAGGCGATAAAGTTACAGCAGATTTGTTTATTGATTGTACCGGTTTTAAAAGTTTATTATTAGGCCAGGCTTTAAATGAAGAATTTATTAGTTTTAGCGATATGTTGCCCAATAATCGTGCTATTGCAACTCGTATGCCTTATAAAGATAAAGATCGAGAATTAGAACCATTTACAAATAGTACTGCATTAGGCAATGGATGGTCTTGGAATATACCTAGCTGGGAAAGATTAGGAACAGGCTATGTGTTTAGTGACAAATTTATTACAGTAGAAGATGCTATAGAAGAATTTAAACAGCACCTTATGAGTGATGTTATGGTAGTTCCCCGTACTAGAGAAGAAGTAGATGCACTAGAATTTAAAGATATTCCTATGCGTGTAGGTATACACCGTAGAACATTTGTTAAAAATGTAGTAGCTATTGGACTAAGTGCAGGATTTATTGAGCCATTGGAAAGTAATGGGTTGTTTTCAGTACATTCTTTCTTAGAAAAACTAGTTAAAATACTATTATCTGGAAGTGTAAATCAATTTGATCGTGATGTATATAATACTGGAGTTCGAGGTATATTTCAAAATTTTGCAGAATTTGTGGCATTACATTATGCTTTTAGTAAAAGAGATGATACCCCATATTGGCAAGCGAATAACAGTCGAGTCTATGATCGAGATATGTTAGATCTAGTTGCTCCAAAATCTGCAGGATTTTATGATTACGCAGATCAAAAAATGCATCAGGCTAGAATAAACATTCAAACTGGACTAGTATGGATCGCTACCGGAATGAATCATCATGTTATTGATCAATTAAATCAACGTAATTTACAATTTAGTGACCCAGTTGACCATAGAGTAAGATATGCACAATCATTTACTA
>Ga0208741_10001144_pt1 | contig 10928 bp, 7 predicted proteins | sample CryBogCBE03Jun09_FD_184576 | JGI IMG/M metagenome (GOLD analysis project Ga0208741, IMG submission 184576) | Freshwater microbial communities from Crystal Bog, Wisconsin, USA - CBE03Jun09 (SPAdes) | ecosystem: Environmental > Aquatic > Freshwater > Lake | place: Crystal Bog, Wisconsin, USA...
CATTTCCGACGGGTTAAGCACCGCGCGCATGCCGTCGCCGGTCATCTCATAAATGCCGAGTTCGCTGGTGCTGCCAAAGCGGTTTTTGAGGGTGCGCAGAATTCTATATACATAATGTCTGTCGCCCTCAAACTGCAGCACCGTATCAACCATGTGTTCCAATATTTTGGGCCCCGCAATGCTACCGTCTTTGGTAATATGGCCGATGAGGAACACCGGCGTGTCGGTTTCCTTGGCAAACCGCTGGAATTCGGCGGCACACTCCCGTATTTGCGATACGCTGCCCGGCGACGAGTCGATCGTGTTCGACTGTAGTGTTTGTATAGAATCAACAATTACCAGTTGCGGCTTCAGCTTTTTTATTTCTTGGAAAATGGTTTGGGTATATGTTTCGGTAAGTATGTAAAACTCGCTGTGGCTTATTTTTAGGCGGTCGGCCCGCATTTTTATTTGCGATTCGCTTTCCTCCCCACTTATATATAAAATAATTATATCCTTTAATTCAAGTGCATCTTGTAGCATCAAGGTGCTTTTGCCAATTCCTGGCTCGCCGGCTACCAGTACAATGCTGCCTGCTACAATGCCACCGCCCAGCACACGGTTTAATTCCGAGTCGGAGGTGACTATCCGTTTTTCCTCGCTGGTGGTAATCTCATGCAGGGCAATTGTTTTGTGGGCCTTTTTATCTGGGGTGTAGTTTTTCCAAGTGCCGTTTGTAGTGGCCCCTTTATCAATCACTTCTTCTACAAATGTGTTCCATTGGCTGCAGCTGGGGCATTTCCCCAGCCATTTGGGGCTTTCGTACCCGCAATTACCGCAAAAAAAAGCTGTTTTTACCTTATTCGTCATGTATGGTAAAGGTATACCGCCCGAAGGAATGTTTGTCCCTAACTTTAAAATAACCCTGCGGGATTGCATAAAAAAAGGCCGGTAAGACTACCAGCCAATTACTTACTAACCCATTAAATTCTTGTACTAAATTACAGAAGTAGGCAATATTTCAAAATTATTTTTTTGCTGCGGGCCTAATTTTTATAGGTACAACGGTAATGGTGTGTTGGCAATACGGTTGCTTTCACTGCTATAAAGGTGGCGTTGCTATATATGTCAATTTATTTCATATAAAATAAAAGCGGGCAGCAAAACGGCATCGTTCATATTATAAATATAGTAAATGCAATAATTGATGGTAAAGGGTATGCGGGGTATGTTGCGTTGGCAAGTTGAGGCGCTTTTTTAATATCTATTTACTTGAAAATCAACATTATTTAATAATTTATTTATATTCAACACATATTTTTTTGTTTAATGTTTTATTTTCTCAAAATTTTATAATAGTTTTAAATTTCTTTAACAAAAACTTAATGCACATGAGAAAAATCCTAATGGGGATGGTTATGCTATTTTTGGCATATGCCGCAAACTCCCAGTCCCAGCTTGTAACCGGCAAGGTTACCGATGAGAAAGGAACTGCCGTACCCCAGGCAACAATTTTAGAAAAAGGAACAAAAAATGGAACATTTGCAGGCGACGATGGCTCGTTTAGCATTAAAGTAAAACCCAACGCCATTTTAATTATTTCCGCCATTGGTTTTGAAACAGTGAATGTACCCGCAGCCAAAGCGGCGGCCATTACGCTGAAGGCCGACACTAGGTCTTTAAGCGAAGTAGTGGTTACAGGTACCGGCGCGGCTACCAGCAAAAGAAGGCTAGGTATTTCCGTTGAATCTGTTTCTGCTGACAAATTGCCCGCAACACCAACTGCCTCCATTGACCAGGCATTGGTGGGTAAAATATCAGGCGCCCAAATATCTTCTATCAGCGGTAACCCCGGCGACCCCGTTAATATCCTACTAAGAGGTATTAACAGCGTGCAAGGTGGTACCAAGCCGTTGATATTGGTAGATGGTATTGAAGTACGTGCAACCGACATCAATTCTCTTGACCTGAGCAATATTGACAGGGTAGAGGTGGTTAAAGGTGCGGCCTCTGCAACCTTATATGGTGCGCAAGGTGCAAACGGTGTAATACAAGTATTTACCAGAAAAGGTAAAGTGGGTAAAGCGGTAGTAACCTATTCTACGAGCTACTCCGAAAACAGCTACATCAATAGCGGCGACGTACATAAAGCAAGGATGCACCCCTATTTAACCGGTTCAGACGGCAATTTGGTAAACAAGGCTGGTACTACACTAAATTACAACGCTATTGGCTCTTTGCCCGGTATTTACTATGCGCATGGCGGCGGAGCTGACGGTTCTGCACCGCTGGCTGCGAGGGCTGGTATTTGGAGCCCGCTTAACAATGCCATTACGCCCTATTCAACCACTGGGCCCGTTAAGTATTACGACCAGTTTAAAGAAGTTTTTCAAACCGGTAACACAACCAACAATGTAGTAAGTGTTTCAGGGGCCTCCGATAAAAGTGATTACAACATCTCTGTTTCCAACAACCACACCATTACCCCGGTAATGAAAAATGGGTATGTTGATAGAACCAACTTAACGGCAAACCTAGGTACCGAAGTATTTAAAGGTTTTAAAATACGCAGCATTACCCAGTTGATATATACCAAGAATACCTTAGTACCCGGCCTTGGTGCTGCCGGTGGTGCTGGTTATGGTTATGGTAATGCCCAAGGCAGCGTGGGTGCTATTTACGGCTTTTTGAATACCTCGCCATTTTTTGACCTGAAATATAAAATGGCCGATGGCAACTATGCCAACCACGTATTGGGTGGTGCTTATTTGAGTGTTAACTCAGCTAACCCCTATTATTCCCAAGAGTATGCGGCCTCAAACGATAATAAAGTAGACATCATCCAAAATTTTGATGCCTCTTTAAGAATTAATAAATTTTTTGATTTGGATGCCAAATATGGTATCAACTTCCGTACGGAGAACGCCAAGTGGACGTTTTTTAACCAGTCAGAAAATGCCAACACCAACACCTATTTTAGCAATGTTGGTGCGTACGGTGGCTTTAACGACAATAGCCAATACCCGGGTGAGATTGATAATTTTCAATACAATACCACTTTCCAAAACTTTTTTGCCTCTGCAAACTTTAAAAGCGATTTGCAGAGCGATTTCCACATTAAGCTGCCCATTAGCATAGCTACCAAAGTGGGTTTTGACTGGCGTAAAAACTTGTATAGGGAATATGATACTTACGGGTATAGCCTACCTACCGTTCCGCCTTATAACGTACTTTCAACGTCGGAGCAGCACATTATTAGCGACTATATTGAGCCGTTTATTACCTATGGTTTTTTGGTTGACCAAAGCATTAACTATGGCGATTATGCCGGTATTGACGGTGGTTTCCGTAGTGACTATTCCTCCGCTTTTGGCCAAGGTTCAACACCGTTTACCTTCCCACGTATAAACGGCTTTATTGCGCCCTCTGCCTTTAACTTTTGGAAAAACAATGTGCCTTTTATCAACTTCTTTAAAGTAAGGGCCGCTTACGGTGAGGCTGGTATACAACCAGGTGCCTTCCAACGCTATGCCGTTATAAACCAAGGTGATTTGGGCCAAACTTTAACCTATAGCTTACCCGAAGCACCAAGCTACAACACTAAATTGAACGTGGAAGTTTCTAAGGAAACAGAAGTAGGTACTGACTTCTCCATCACTGCAGGCAAAGGCAATTGGTTAAGCTCAATCAATACATCATTTACGTACTGGAGCCGCCATAGTTCTGACAACATCTACCCCGTGTCTGTGCCACTTTCTTCTGGTTTCACCACACAGGTGTTGAACTCTATCTCCATGTCATCACACGGTTGGGAGTTATCAGTTAATATCCCCGTGTTTAAATCAAAGAACGCTTCTTGGGACTTTACCACCAACTGGGGGCACCAAACATCTAAGGTCAACGATATAGTAGGTAACAACCCTGTTATATTAACCACTTCGGCTGGTAGCTCATCACTTGTATTAAGCCCCAACTCAACCATCGGGCAGATATATGGGCACAAAACAATCACCAGTTTAGATATGACAGACCCAACCGGTGCGTTGTACATACCTAAATCTGATGATGCCCTGTATACTAAAGTAAATGGCGCGATAGTTAACATTGCTACCAAGCAAATTCAGTACACACCGGAGAAATTTCTATTGGGTGATCCTAACCCCAAATTCAATGCCTCATTCATCAATACTATCAATTACAAATTTGTAACACTATCGTTCCAAATTGACTGGATTCATGGTACCCATACCTACAACCAAACCAAAGAATGGATGAGTAGGGATGGTATAAGCGGCGATTTTGAGAAAAAGGTAACCATCAATGGTCAAACAGGCGCATGGTCAGCTTATTGGTCTAGCCCTTATTATAACATCTTGGGTAGCACACATGGTGGTGACAATGATGGTACTAGGGACTATTACTACGAAAACTCTTCGTTTGCCCGTTTACGTAACGTATCGTTGGCATTTGATATTACTAGGGCTGCCAACATAAAGGCGTTCAAAAAAATAGTGTTGGTATTCTCAGGCAGAAACTTGGTTACTTTAACAAAGTACACTGGCTTTGATCCTGAATTGTTGTCAACTGCTGCTAACAGTGGCTTTGACAGGGGTGTTGATAACAGCACCATACCCAACCTAAAATCATACCAGGCGGCACTTAGTATTGCATTTTAATGTACTTAAAAATTAAAATTATGATTAAAAATAAATTCAGTTACGTGGTTGCAGCCTTAGCACTTTTTGCCGCAACAGCATGTAAGAAGCAGTTAAACGTGGGAAACCCTAACGCACCAACCATAGGGTCAAACGTAAGTTCAGAATCAGGTTTGATCGCTTTCACCGAAGGCTCTACTTGGATTGATGGTTTCGTAAACGGAGACGGTTGGTTAGGTAATAGTTATTTTTCGTTGCCCTATGGCTTTCAAGAATTGTTAGGCGATGTGGTTGGTGCTGATGCTGCTAACCAAGAAATAAGCGTGCTTTCGGTACCAGCAAAAGTTACCACTGAAGATGGCACCACAGTGGATAACCCCAACTTGCAAATTCCTTTTTTGAGGCAGTACAACACCAGGGGTAACACCGGTGCAGGTAACAACGTGTACTATTACCAATGGCTTAATATGTACGCCTTGAACAATGCCTGCAATACCATTATGAATATTTTGCCTGGCATCAAGTTTTCGGGTGATGCCACAACCAAAGCTAATACCATTACTGCTTGGTGCGATTGGTGGAAGGGATACGCATATGCCTCTATCGGTTCTATGTATTATTCCGGCTTAATCATTGACGAGTATAATGGTGCAAGCAACCACTATCTGCCTCACGATTCAATTATTGCACGTTCCAATTATTATTTTCAACAAGCAAGCAGTATTTTGTCTGGTATTACATCGGTTTCTGACTATACAACAGTGATGACAGGCTTGATACCAACAGATTTTCAACAAGGCCATGGCGGTGTTCCTTCTCCTGCCGAATGGGTAAGGAGCATCAACACCATGTTGGCACGTAACATACTGTTGAACAAACTAAACCCTTTTGTAAACGGCGTTGTAGGTTCGTCAATCGCAAAGTCTTCAACCACCAACATGACTGCTGCTGATTGGGCTGCTGTGTTGTCTTATGCGCAAAATGGCATAAAAGATGGCGATATTGTATTCTCTGGGCATAGCTCTTCAAATAATGCGGTGTTTAGCCCAGGCGGTGGTTCTGCAGCTTCGCTTACCACAGGCACCAACACTAATACTACCTTTAAAATATCTGAGCGGTTTATGCAAGATTTTCATCCCGGCGATGCTAGGGTGAGCAACAACTTTGATATGTTGAGTACCTATTATAACCCCAGCTTTACCACCCGCTATGAGATGATTGACGGCGGTAACGGTGCGGCAGGTGTATATGTATATGGTAGCACTGCTGCCGGTGGTATTGAAGTGTATATAGCGGGTAGCTATGAAGAGAATGCGTTGATGTTGGCTGAAGCAAGCATTATGACCGGTGCTACAGAAACTGGTTTAGGCTATATTGATGCCGTACGCACATATATGGGTGCAGGCGTACCTGCAGTAGCTGGCAAAGGCTTATCACAGGCACAAGCTATGACGGAATTGGTGAAAGAAAGAAGGGTAGCACTTGTGTTTAGGGGCCTTTCATTTTACGATTTAAGAAGGTGGGGCTGGATATATGCCATCTCTAACGGCGGTGGTAGCTATGGCAATACCTTTGTTACCTCATCTGGCAAAGTGTACACCAATACAACCATTGATTATAACTTTTTGGATTACTGGGATGTACCTGCTGACGAATCGGTGTTAAACCCTCCGGGTGCCGGCTCTGCAGCAACTGTTAACCCCAATTTTTAGTACGTATATTTTGTTACATGCGTTGTTGGCTTAAGTAACAGTTAAATACTTGTTCTTTTCGCTTATTTTTCATGTGACTCTTTAATTGCAAGCAAAAGAATAGAATCCTGCATTTTTATGCAGGATTTCTATTTTTATACCTACCAACGTTTATTAATCTGCCTTTGCCGGTGCAACCAGCGAAGGCAGATTTTTTATGGTGTAGTATATCAGCAGCAGCAAAACAGTACAAATACCAGAAAATGCCCAAGCCTTTAGGTGTTCGGCGGGTTGAAAAGCGTAATGGTAGGCAAAACCGGCAAGGCTGCGTGGTTTTGTTACCACGTCCCAACTGTTGAAGCGTAAAAAGCGGCCCAGGTAAATGCCACTGCTGGCCGCAAACATAAAAATGCTGATGAGTGCCGCATGTATTTTTTTACCGGTATGCAGCGCCAAAAACCTATCTACCTGCATCAGTGAAATAAAGCCGGCAATCAAGCCGTTCCACGTAGCGGAAAATACCAGTAGCAGGTCGTACCACAAGGGCATGCCTGGCCGTTGGTAAAAGTGGAAAATATCGGTGATAACATAGGGTGCATTGGGGAAGAATAATAACCATGCGGCTATTAGCAGGCTGCTTGCCCAGTTGATAGTTTTGTACGCTGCCAGTTTTTGGCTAAATGCAATGGGTATAACAGCCAAAAAAAGATTCCAAAAGTAAAAATGGTAAGTATTGTTATGCGTATGCCAAATGCGGGCTGCAATCAGCAGCAGTGTAAAGCCAAGCGACAGGCCTAATACTTTTTCTGCTTTACTCATCGGTGGTGTCATAGTTGTAAAATTTTAGGTAAGTAAATAATGGCGGCAATGGTAACACTTACAATGGATGCAAACAGTACAGCACCTGCCGCAACATCCTTTACTATTTTAATTACTGGGTGATAGGTAGGCTGCACAAGGTCGCATAACTTTTCAACCGCACTATTCACCATTTCCAAGCATAATACTGCACCAATACAAAGTAAGGTGATAGCCCATTCAACAGTATTAACATGATAGTACAAAGCAAAGCCAATTGCCGTTACGGCAACTGTTAATTGTATTTTGCCATTACGCTCATGCCTAAAAAAATGGGAGATGCCGTTAAAGGCGTTGGCAAAGGAGGAGAAAATGTTTTGTTGTTTCATAAAAGAATATTTAACCTAAAATACCTTAAGGGACTTTTCGCAGTTGATAAATAAATTGGACTGGTTTATTATGGCACTTCAACTTTAACTCGGTTTTGGTAGTCATGCTGCAAAATTTTGCGCGCTCCAGCTTTTTACCGGTAAAACTTTTTGTTTGAAGTTACCCAGTCAAAATAATATGGCTATGTACATGCAAAAGCCGTAACAAATTTCAGGTTCATTTCCTGAATTTCTCATGCTAATCAGCCCAAGCAGTGGCCAAAGAAAGATTTTTTTCACAAATTCCTTTGCTATTGTTCGGCTAAAAATGGGTGCCGCCTACCTTTAAAAGCAGCGGCACCCCTCCATCCACCAATCTGTTAGCACAGTGTTTAAACCATACAGGTTTTAGGGTTGAACATCGGTAACTGGCTGGGGTAGTTCAGGTTGGTACCAGTTTACTTTTCTGGTTACGTACATAATGATGGCCAATACGATGAACAGTGCGATGCTGCCCACCAACAAGGCGGTGTCTTCCAGGCTGATCAGCACATAGATAAACCCATACAAGCCGGAGAGCAAGGCGCCGAAAATGAAGGACGAACGCAGTGTTTTAAAATGCGACTTGGCATACATGGATATGAGTACAATGGTTGCAACGGCCGCTATGGTATAGGCATAACCGAACAGGATTATTTCGCTGATGGATACCAGCAGCGTATAAAATATTACCAACGCCATACCCACCAGCCCATATTGCACTGGGTGAACTGGCTTTTTTTGCATCAGCTCAAAAATAAAGAATACCACAAAGGTTAACCCTATGATGAGGATGGCGTATTTGGCACTGCGCATAGATTGTACGTATTGGTCTGCCGGTTGCACTAGGCTAACACCAAATTCAATATCGTTGGTGTTAAGGTTTTTGCTGGCTTGCAACACATTGGTAAAGGGCAGGTTGGCCGCGTTAAACTGCCACGACGCATCAAAGCCTTTGCAAGAAATGCTTCTTTCGGCCGGTAGGGTCTTTCCATCAAAGGAGGGGTCGGGCCAGGCAGACTGTATATTGAAATGGCTGTTTGCGCCGATGGGTAAAAAATGTAGGCTGCCACTGCCCCGTAAGGCAAGCCCTAGGCTGAATGGGATGCCTTTTTCAATATCTGCTTGGGTAATAGTAACTGGTACTGATAGGCCTGTACGGTCAATAACATCTGTGGGTAGCCCAGGCTGAAGGGCGTACGGGCTGTTGTTGAATGTAACCCCGATTTTTTCTTCAATGCCCCGGAAATCTGACAAGCCAAAGCAAAGCCTTGCGCCCGCGGGCTGTAGTGTTGCCGAATCGGGCAATGTAATGGGCGCGTGAAAACTGCCTGTGAAGCTAAGCTTGCTTTTGTACAGCAATACTTTGTAAATGGACCTAGGGCGGTTCTCGGCGCTAACTGTTCCTTTAACATCCAGCTGGTCGGGTAAAATAACCAATTGCTTTTTCTCTGGGTCTACTTTCCCTTCCGTATAAGGGATGACCAAATAGGGGGCCGAAACCGTTTGGGGCTTAGCCCATTTGCTGCTTACTTCCTCCACTACCTCTTTTTGGCGTTCCTGCCGCTCGGTTATAAGGCTTTGCACAAACGCTGTGGGTATAAGCATTACCAAAATAAGCATGGCTGTTATAATGCCTTTAATAAGAATTTTATTGGTGCCTGTAGTGGCGTAAGTGTTTTGGCTGTTGTTGCCGTAATAGGTGCTTTCTTCCATGGTAACATTGTTTTTTGATGATGATGGGTGGTAATAATATTGATCGTAGTGAGTATTAAATAATTGCTTGAGTAATTGCCTGTTGATAAAGATGGAGAGGGCGCCCGCGGCATAAACCACGCCTGTGATGCCCGCCAAATAGGGTAGGGTGGGTTGCCATCGCCAAAAGTCTAAAAATGCAATGCTGCCATAGCATAGCGCCAGCACTGCAATGGAAATATGCAAGCCCAGCAGTTTTGTTTTGAAAGGCCTGTTTGATTTTTGCAATAGGGCCATTACAAACAATAGCACCAACAGTGCGGGAAGGCCGCATACTAATGATACAACTGCAAACGGTATTGTAATTAAAATATCGGTCATTGAAAATGCAGCCATGCCTACAAGTATGCCAGCATCAATTATTACAACCGTAAACAGCCAAAGTAAAACTGCCGCGCGGGTGCTACTCACGTGTTGCTTAGCTTCATAATCCATAATCGGTTAGGTATTTACATTTTTGGGCCTTAACATCCAGCCTTGTAACAGTAAGTGCGAGCTAAGCACGCCCATGCAAGCCAGCCAACAAAGCACACACATGGTTAACAAATTGCTTTCTCTTTTTTCCACCTCGGCAAGGCTTCTGCCTGCCAATACGTAATAGCCTTGCGCGGTGCGCTCAATAGCGCAAGCCAGCCTAACACTAGGCACGGGTTGCCAGGTAACTAGGTTTTCACCATTGTGGGTGGCAGCCTGTAATATGCCGTGCGGCACCGTAGGAGTGGTTGCGCCAATGTACCCCGTTGAGGCAACCAATGCATAGTTGGCGTTGTACACCTGTGTAAATATGCCAAGGCTTTCAAGCAGGTTAACAGTGTCTGAAAAGGCCAGGTCGGGTACCGGCCTGTTGGCCGAAAGTTTGTAGGCTACATGCCGGGCTACTTGTATTTGTGGGTCGTTGGCCCCCATGCGGTACGCCTGTTGCACACCCACATATACCAGCGCTGACAACATAGTAGTGATGATGGCTGCGGCCAAATGAGGCAGTAGGATGGTAGGATTCATAGTCTTACGCTTTATCGTAGGTGAAAATGGTTTCAAAACCATCCAACAAGGGCTTGGAAATACGCGCTTTAATGCTCCTTAAATTAATGGCTATGCCTATCCAGCCGGCAAGCACAGCCACTATTGGGAAGGCAATAAATTCGTCAACCCGCCAAAATTCCCTCCCAGGCATTGCAACCAACAGCAAAACCTTGTACGCGGCCGCAACAGCAAACACAATGGTGGTAAATAATGTAGCTTTTGTAACATTTATGCTGGGTTTTTGATGGTTAACGATTAAAAACACCACCGCAAACACCGCCCACGCAACCAAGCCTGCGGTAGTGGCATACATTGCCGAAAACATATAAATTACCGGTACAGTTAAAGTAGGCAAGGTTAAAAGCAGATAAAAGCCTACTGCTTGTAAATAAATGATGAAAGATAGTTTCATAAAAGTGCTTTGTATTTCAAAGTGATTGGGTAAAAAAAATTAGTCTATTGATTTAATCATTTTTTCCAACGCGTCTAAGTGGGCCTTAAAGGCTTTTTCGCCGGCCTTTGTAACGCTGTAGGTGGTGTTTGTTTTACGGCCTATAAAGCCTTTGTGTACTTTAACGTAGCCGTTTTCCTCCAATGTTTTAAAATGGCTGGCAAGGTTG
>Ga0208741_10001145_pt1 | contig 10915 bp, 15 predicted proteins | sample CryBogCBE03Jun09_FD_184576 | JGI IMG/M metagenome (GOLD analysis project Ga0208741, IMG submission 184576) | Freshwater microbial communities from Crystal Bog, Wisconsin, USA - CBE03Jun09 (SPAdes) | ecosystem: Environmental > Aquatic > Freshwater > Lake | place: Crystal Bog, Wisconsin, USA...
ATTTTGTTCATTGGGTATTACCCAATCAATGCTGTTACTTCAGCTTGTGTTAGTCCTAATGCTGTTAGTTTAGCTAGTGCAGAAGCTTTTGCATCTTTAGCAGCTTGTTCTTTAGCTTGAATTTGTAACTGTGTTGATTCCCACAAATTATCTAATTCTGTTTGTGTTGGTTTTGCAGATTCATCTAGCCATTGCAAACCATCATAAGAATTGCCAGTTAAAGCCCATTGTTTTCCTACATAATTTGTAGAAAGAATAATTGCATAATCAAGCATATGCTATCTCCATTACTGTAATAGTTGAAGAAGTTACTGGAGTGTTAATACTTGTGGTATCTGAACTTCTATTTATATAAATAGTTCCAGTTGAACCTGCATTGTAAGCAACTACTTGAATTTTATAAGTTAATGTAGAAGTTGTTGCAGGAGAATCTAAATAAGTTGTTACAAAATTTCCACCATTTTGCGGATTATTTCCTTGTGATGTAATTCCTGAAAAACCTGGAGTAGAAGAACCAGTAACAGTTCCAACATCAATATCTGTGGAATTTCTTACTAATTTTGTAATTCCTGTATATCCGCCTGGAGATGGACACCAATAACCATTTACCATAATAAGAATTTTACTTGTAGTAGATTGAGGTGTAATACTTACATTAAATCCAGTAATATCAACAAAAGAAGTGCTTGTTGTGGAAAATTGTGTAGTAATAGTAGTGCTTTGAACTTGTATTACTGTATTCCCACTACCATATAAAGATACTGACATAATTATTCCTTAAACAGGATTAGCGATTGCTACTAACTCAGCAGTCGTTGTGGCAGATGCAATGCTTTCACGGCTAGTAGCTAGTTCAGAAGCAAAGTCAGCGTCAGATTTAGCGTTAGCAATACCAGCTAATGTGTTTAATTGACGCTTTTGAGCTACTTGAACCGCAGCAGCATTAAAATCACGCAGTTTGTGGGCTTGGGCTGTTGGGAAATCTACAGTAACAGTAGTTCCGTTTAGCTTCCATGCGTCAAAAAAAACGGAATCAGCACCCTGAGGTAGCGTGGAATCATCCACAATGATTGCACCAGCAGGGCAATCTTTTGCTAAAACTTCGTTAATTGGCAATTCGCCTGTAGGGACACAGACAGATACACCGCCATTTGAGTTTTGATAAATTATTACTTGTGACATTATTTTTCCTTTAAATTATCTAAATACTGCTACGCCAAGTCTTACAGGATTTACATCACCAGAAGATGAAGCACTATAAACTTCAAGAGAAAATCCAGTAGTTAAAGCACCTACACCATTAGCAGGTGCAAAAACAGCAACTTGATTTCCACCAGTATTATTTCCACCAGTTGCTACAACGGCATAATTAGCATCAGAAAAAGCATTAGTAAAGTTCACAACATATTTACCAGTAGAACTAACAGTAATTGAACTTACATTGTATGAAGCTAAAATTGTTGCTGTGCTTCCATTATAATTTACCCAAGCCTTTGCACTACCATAAATGGCATTATCCATTGCTGTGCTATTACCAGCACCATCTTGAATTGTATCTGCGACTATTGTTCCTGCCATGATTTATCCTTTAATTATGGAAAAATGCTGCCCAGCATTGTGTATTTCTTGCCGTGCCATTTAGATAGGTGCTTCGTACTGGGCATGAAGAAGCAGTTTGCAAACCACCTTGATAACCGCCCATTTGAATAGATTCACCACCGTCATTACCACTATCAGATTTGGCACATCCGCCAAGACTTACATAATAAGCATCTGAAAAAGAATTTGTAAAGTTTACAGTCCAGTTACCAGTTCCGTTATATGTTACAGAACTAACATTGTAAGACATATAAATTGTGTTATTTGGCGAGTTATAACCATCCCACCAAACGATTGCTTTAGCCATGCCACCATAGGCATTAACTGTGCTAAATACACCTGTATCGGTGTTAATTGTGTTTGCGACTAGTGTGCCTGCCATAATTTTTCCTTAAACGATTACCCAGCGTGAGCCAGTTGGTATTGTAACAGTAACACCTGTAGCCAAAGTTACCGGACCGGCTGTAACGCCATTATTACCAGATGTCATTGTATAGTTAGAAGTGATAGTCTGTCCATTCTCATAGACGCAACCGCTGCCTACAGTAGCAGTTGGGTTAGTCCAAACAAAGCTAGAACCATTCCAAATTAACCCAGTACCAGCAATAGAAGGGGCTGTAATAAAAGAAGACGTATTAGCTGCAGTTTGGTAGTGAATTTGGTTGGCGGAGCCATTAGCTAGGTTAGTTGCCGTGGTGGCTGTAGTGGCGTTTGTAGCGTTACCCACAGTTAGCCCAGATGCTGTGCCAGTTAAACCCGTACCTGGACCGCTAAATTGGGTTGAAGCGGTAATAGTTGTTGCGCTTAGGGTTCCTAAATCAGATATGCCAGAAGCAGTTAAAGTGCCGTTAACAGTAAAGTTGCCAGCGGAGCCAGTCTGAGCTGAATAGAAATTTGTACCATCTGTATAGACTTGGGCAGTAACGCCGTTAGGGATAGAAATTACAGAACCGCTAGCAGCTCCAATAGTAATAGCGTAACCGCCTGTGGTGTTGTTGTACACCACGTACATTTTAGGTTGATTTAGGGGGGCAATAACTTGATATACCCCAGAATTTGTGCCTTGCACAACAAGTACCATGTTGCGGGCTTCGTCCAAAACACCGTTAAGGTTTGTCAACGTATAGTTGGCGTTGGACATTGTAATAGTTTGAACTCCAGCTACCGCCTGTTCAATTAGCATCCAGTTTGTATTGGTTGTACTACCCCAGATACCGGACTGTTCGCCGTTGCCAATTTCCTGTATTTTTAAACTAGTTGTATATGAAGATGCCATAATTTATCCTTGGAAATCATTGACTTGGGTCCAACCGGGATTTTGGACATCATTAACTTGCGACCATGAACCACCACCAGCGTTGTTAATATTAGCCCAATTTACTGTCTGATTGTCGTTTATTTTAATCCATCCCCGCTGGATTAGCACGTCTAATAAGTAAACATTTTCGGTAATAGCTTGTAAAAATGCTGATTTTACTGCATTAGCATCGCCAGAAGCTATGCTTTCTGAAATAGCGTAGTAAACACCCTTACTTGCTGTATTTGCGTCGGCAGACGTTAAAGCCTCAGTGATTGAGGCAAAAAAGACGGAAATTATAACCAATACGTCTGTTACCGTAGTAGCCTCGGTAATGCTTTGTAGGAAGGTAGATTGCTGAGTACTAAAGTCGTTTGCCGTCATAAATTCTGACAACGCCACTAAAAATTGAGCTTTAACCGTATTGGCATCAGCAAGATTAAGGTTTTCCGTAATTGCTTGTAAGAAAACACTTTGTTGAGTATTTGAATCTGCGGATGTAATGGGTTCGGTAATACTAGATGCAAACCCAGCTGCAATAGACTCAGCTTCAGCCATAGTCAAAGGTTCGGAAATACTAGAGGCAAACTGGGCAGCAATAGCATCAACATCGGCCATAGTCATAGATTCAGTGTCAGATACAGCAAACTGGGCTAGGATAGACCGAACATCATTAGATTGAATTGGCTCGGCAATGTTTTGGATAAGGGCTGCAGTTACAGAGTTTGAATCTTGGACTGAATCTATTGGTTCTGAACGGCTTTCTAGAGCGGCAAAATACTGTACGCTAGAATCAGCTAACCCTGAGTTTTCTGTTTGCGATACAGCAAATTGAGCACTAATTGATTCGGATTCTGCGGAGGTTAATGGTTCAAAAATACTTTGTAAAAAAGTAGACAACTGCGTACTAGAATCAGCAAAAGTAAGTCCTTCAACAATAGACTCAAGGAAAATACTACCTGCTTCTGAGTTGTCATCCGTCATAGTGACGGGTTCGGTTATAGATTGTAAAAATGCAAAAAGTTGCGTATTAGAATCGGCTGAAGTTAGCGCTTCTGTAATAGACAACGCATACTGATTGCCTCCACCCAAAGCAGCAAACGGTGTTTGAGCAAAGGTACTTAAACCAAACATTACACAACAACCCAGCGAGAGCCAGTAGAAACAGTAACCGTAACACCCGTATTAATTGTAACCTTACCCGCAGAAGAAGCATTGTACCCACTTGGAATAGTGTAGCTTGCTGAAACAGTTGTAGCATTTAAGAAAAATGGTGCAGAAGAATTTGCTTGAAATCCACCATTTGAAATAACATTTGAAGAAAATGTTGCTATATCACCAGTAGAAAATTGTAAAGATGGAGTAATTGCTTGATTTGGGCCATAACCACGTCCAATATACAACGCATTGCTTGCTGCATCATTTACACCAAAATACCAATTTTGTGTTTGAGCGTTATTTAAAACTTGGAAAGATGCTTGATAAGCAGTAATTACAGCGCCATTATTTCCTGCGCTACTTGGCCCTAAAATATCTAACAAATTACTAGGTGATTTACCTATTCCCAACTTTGCTACTTGATAAGTATTTGATGTATTTAAAGCGTTAGCAGTAGTAGCTGTAGTTGCTGTAGTAGCAGTAGCAGCGTTTCCGCCAATAGACAAACTAGAAGCCGTACCAGTCAGTCCTGTACCAGCGCCTGAGAATGAAGTTGCTGTTAATGCTCCTGTAGACGCATTATAGGAAACCCCGTTAGTGCTTGAAATATAAGCGGTTGCTAATGAACCAGAAGTATTTGGTGTTCCAGTAATGTAGTAAGTGGTATTAGTTACAGTTGGAGTAATTGTTGGATTGCTACTTGAAGCTGCTGTAGAAACCCAAGTGGTTCCGTTAGAAGTAAGAACGTTACCAGAAGTTCCGGGAGCTACAACTTGTAATGCAGATGTGCCATTACCAAGCAAAACGTTATTAGCAGTTAAAGTTGTTGAACCTGTACCGCCGTAAGCAACACCCACTGCACTGCCATTCCAAGTGCCAGAAGTAATCGTACCAGTAGTCGTAAGACTAGAAGAACCAGCAAGTGGAGAAGCGCCGATACTGTTATAAGAAATAGTTTGTGCCGCAGAACCGTTGTAAGTTGTTCCAGAAGCAGAGCCAGTACCGCTATTGTTAATAGTTAAAGAGTTAGCTACAGAACCTGCTTGACCTGAAATTGCTGTTGAACCTAAAGCAGAAGAAATCTGAGTGCCAGTAGCTGCAGTATGCGCAGACGTACCATTCATGTAAGAAACGCCAGTCAATGTACCAGCAACACCTGTACCGCCGTAAGTAGCAGAAATAACGTTTGCGTTCCATGTGCCAGCAGTAACAGTACCTAAAGATGTAATACTTGTACTACCGCCCGCAGGGGCTGCACCAACAGTGTTATATGAAATAGTCTGAGCTGCAGAACCGTTATAAGTAGTACCAGAAGCTGCGCCTGTACCGCCATTATTAAATGTTACAGCGTTAGCTACAGAGCCAGCAGAACCAGTTGTGCTTTGATTAAATGTAGGCCAAGTAAATGTACCGGTACTAAAGTTTCCTGATGATGGTGTACCCAATGCTGGGGTTACTAAAGTTGGGCTTGTAGCTAAAACAATACCGCCAGAGCCAGTAACGGCTGAACCTAAAGCAGTTTGAACACCAGTACCAAAAAAAGTAATACCTGTACCACCATTACCAATACCCAAAGTACCCGCAAGAGTAACTGCGCCCGTAGTAGCTGTAGAAGGAGTTAAACCTGTTGTACCGGCACTAAATGTACTTACAAAATTGCCAGACAATGCTGAAGTTGGGATTGTAGTAGAAGCAGTCATTGCTGACGTGCCGTTACCGTATACGTATCCAGTTAAAGTTGTAGCTCCAGTACCGCCAGCAGCAACGGGCAAAGTACCCGCAGTTAAAGCGCTAGAGGACGTTGAATATATTGCGTTATTAGCTGCAGTAAAGGTAGTTAAACCCGTGCCGCCATAACCTGTGCCAATCGTTGTACCATTCCAAACAGCATTAGTAATTGTAGCGTTACCAAAGTTTGCAGTGGTATTACTAAAGTCATAAGAAGATGGTATATAGCTATAAGCAACCCAAGTACCTGCAGAAGTGCTATTAGCCGTTAAAACCAAAATAGATGTGCCACCAGTAACGGTTGTATCAAGTGTAGTACCTGCACTATCTTTAATAGTAACTGCGCCCGTACTATTATTTGCAACTGTGTATGCTAAACCTTTATAAAGCGTTGTAGCAACAGGAAGCTGAATTGTTTGGGTTGTTGTTCCAACTACTTGTATCCAGCCCGAAGAAGAGTTAGTTAATACTGTAGTGCCTGCAGCAGCCGTAACTGTAGTAAATCCAATATATACGTTATTAGCGTACAAAGTACCAAGACCGGGGTCTGGGTTGCCGCCTAATGATACACCGCCACTAGCATACAACGTCATTGAATCTGTTGTAGCTACAGACGCATTTTGTATAAAATGAATGTTTTTATTATCCCAAGTAGCAATACCTAAATCAGCTTTATTAGCTAGGATATAGTTAACGTTTGGTTGATTAATAGAGCTATTAGGATAACCAGCAGCAGAATAACTATAGGTTGAACTGTTTGTGCCGAGTTCAATAAAATAACCATTATTGTAGTTATCGGCACCTATTTGAACAGAGCTATAGGCAGTATTGCTTGAGCTTGTGTTTTGTATCATCACCCCATTAACAATTGGCTCAGACGAAGCAAAAGTTGCGAGTTGTCCTAGCTGGGCAAAATTATATGTGCCATCCCCTACGTTTAATGTACCAACTGTTGTAGAAGTATTTGGTACGTTGGTAAGTATGTTTACAGTACCGCTTGAGTCTTTATTTACAGACTTTTCTGCTGGATATGTAAGAAATACGTTTGATGCGCCAGATAAGTTAATAGGCGCTGTAGTACCAAGCGAATTAGAAAGAATCGTAGTTCTAGCTAAAGTAGGACCCGTAGTAGAGTACGTGCCAATACCTACTTCCCACGCAGTACCATTAAGGATGCAGTAAAAAGTAGTGTTGCCGTTACCTACAACAGCAAAAGATTGATAACCAGATACAGCCCCACCTAGGGTTATCGTCCCTGTTCCGGTGGTAGCTGTAGTCTCTTGGACTCTATCGTAAACTACCAAAGCCATACAAGGCTCCTAACTTAAGATGTTGCAGTTGTGCTATAAGTAACCGAAACAGTGTCGCCAGCGGTAGTAGTTTTTGCAGTACCAAAAGCACCAGCGCTATATAACACGCCGCCAGTATTGTTTTGAGTTGAAGAGGCGCCTGAACCAGTACATAAGAAACAGCCTGTTACGTTACCGCCTGCACCAGTAATGGTGTAAGTAATAGCAGTAGCTGTAGAAGTTGTTACGTTAGCTGGAGTGCTACCTGTAGAAGTAGAAGCAGCAAATACCGCTGTACCACGAACCGCAGAACCACCAACTGTGTAGTTAATAAACTCAGTCCAACCAGAATGGGAAGTCATGGTATCAGAACCAGTACCAAACGTTGGGCTAGTTGTACCAATCAAACCTAAGAATGGGCCGTTAGTTGTATATGTACCAGAAGTACGCAACAAAGTATCTAACATCAGTTGTTTACCAACAGCATTAACTAAGTTAGGGAACTCTTCAGTCCATTTTAAATTGCCTTGTGCATCACGGCACTCAACATGGTATGCGCCTTCAATACCTACGGTTTCGTTTTGTGTGGCGCCAGCCTGCAGACTGATTTCTGCGTGGTCTCCACAGCTTGCTAATTCTTTTTGCATAAAAGCTCCTATGAAATTCTAATAATGGCGTTTGTCGCCGTGGGGGTTGGGAATGTTACGGTAAAAGTACCTGCCGATGTGTTCGTTTTATCCGAACCAAAATCCAAAACCGCTACCGCTGCACCAGTTGTACCATTATATATTAAGGCACATCTAGCGGTAAAGCTAGCTCCTGCCCAAACTACTGGGGCAAAAGATATGTAGGCGGTGTTTGAATTTGTGTCACCCACAGGCACTTGGGTAATTGTTAGGGGTTTGCCGCCCGCGGTGTATCCTGAACCAGATATTTCATTGGTTGTTGTGTAGGCTGTTGTGGCGTCATTAAGTATTGCGTTGCCTGTATAAAGGGCTAATTTGTACGTGTAAGATGTCCCGGCGGCAAAGTTCTCTAGCCCTGATAAAAGATTTACCTTAAAAACCGTAGTCTGCCCCTGAACAATATTAGACATTAGGAGCCTCTACCGCCAACATTCATTTTGAGCTGGCCATCGCGATAGAAATCACCACGCTCAAGGCCATCAGAAAGACGTTTAAGCTGCATCATGGACTCTTGGTACTTATCTTCATAGTACTTAACCATATCGGCTTCGCCTTTCATGAAAATCATAGCTTCCCGCATTGCACCATAAAGTATTACGGGGTCATAGTTATCACCTAACCAGCTACGTCCTGTGGCATTAGATACGGCACTTACTGTGACAGAAAAGCCACTGCCAGTACTGCCAAGGGAAGAGCAAGAAAGAATATCGCCCACGACATAAAAGTTACCGCCAAAAGTAATGCTACAGGATGTGACGGCGCCGCCGGTAATAACGATATCAGCAGTTGCATTAGCACCTGAACCTCCAGTCAAAGATACGTTTTGGTATACGCCATTGGTATACAACGATCCACCTGTCAAAGAACCCACAGTAGTAATCTGCCCTTGAACGATTGTTGGCGGATAATAAAAATAATGCATTTCCATTGTGTAGTTTTGATCTGGGGTGGGGCCTAAAATATAGGTTAAGTCTTCCAAATTAGATAGCTGACTACCAAATAAAGCGTAATACTTAGGCAACCCGGTAGCTGTTGGGTTTGGGAACGCTTCACGCATGAAGTTAACGTCTTTGTTTAAAAGATACGTGTAGTTACCGCTACCATCAATAACCGCCAGAGAATAGTTAGCTAGCCAATCAACTGGAAGAGCTAAATAAGGATTGGTCGCTGTAACCGTGCCGGTAACGTTCTTGCGCAGTGAAGGCAAGTTTACGCTGTTGTATATACGGTCTTCAGCCTGCTGAATAAACACAGGAATAGTAGCTACAAATAGCTGCTCTGTATTTTCGGCGTAGGCTTGTATATTGTTATACAGCGTTTCGTAGTTCATTATTCAGCTTTTGGTTCTTCTTTAGGTTCTTCTTTAGGTTCTTCTTTAGGTAGCTGAGCTTCAGCTTGCGCGCGGATTTTCATCAACAACGCAAAAGCACCAGTCTTAGTAGGTAGTTCACCTAGCCCCGCCAGAATACCTTCAACTTCATTTAACGTAATTTCAAGTTTAACTAATGTTTGTGGGTCTAAACTCATGCCATTGGTCCTCGTGAAGTAAAACCTTTAGTAGCGGCGCCAAAACCACGCTGTTTAACGCCATCAGTTTTAGTCTTAGCGTAATTACCCTTAGTGGTTGTACCAGCACCGATATTAGCATTATTCATAAACTCTGCGCCAGTCTCTTCAGACATAGCTGGCAATCCGCCGCTAACTGGGTTTCCGCTCATGTCATGCGGCATAGCGTACTTTTCAGCTGGCAGAATATTTTTATTGTTTCCAACTTTAATAGCTGGACTGTTTTTGCTTGTAGGTTTAACTTGATTTGCCATGATTAGCATCCGTTCGCTTTTTCTTTGGCCAAATTACGGCCCATAGACAACATATCTTCATTAGTCTTTCCGCCAGCAATACCTTTAGCTGGCTTTTTACCAACCATAGTACTGACGTCAGAACCTGAATCACCCAAATTTCTGCCCTTGGTTTTACCCTTGCTTGTAATTCCGTCGGCTGCGCTTCTATATCCCATATTTCACCTCTTTATTAATTTATTGTTACTGTTCCAACTTGCCCCTGACCTACTAAATAGTTAGGCGTTTCTTGATAATCGTACCCCTGTCCTACAGGATTCCAACCCCACTGTGTATCGCGACTACCACCACCTTGATAGTTATAAGCCGTCAAACCTGATGCCACATAACTATTATCCCGTCTTGGCTCCCTAACCGCTTGTGGGTCATTGACTGGATACATACCTAATTGTAACTGTGGATGGTCAGGATCCCAACAGTTTTTGCAAACTTTTAGCTGATAGGGCTTGGTCTTAATAATCTCAGTACGAAGCTCAGTCAACTTATATCTAAAATCACAGCGATCGCACTGGGCAATCGCAAACTTACCGGATGAAAACTTATTTGGCATTAGCCACCCCCGAGGAACATCCTACGAGGCACAAACCGAACCGGTGCTTTTTCTCTATCTTCTTCGGCAGCCAGTTGGAACTGCTGCTCATAATCTGCTTTTAACGCGGCAATACGCTCTGCTGGTACATTTGGTAGCTTCATGGAAAGGTAATACGCTAAACCCGCAACCATGCAGTTTAAAAAGCGAAAAGGAATATCTTGGGTATTCACACCTGTACCGTCGTCTTGAATCCGACGCAAACGCCAGTAAACAAAAGTATAGGTTTGAGAACCATCTGGTGTTGGCCAGACTGTGATTTTAGGGGCATCTATACCAGCCGAGTTAACGCCATTTGGGTTAGTGGTGCTTGGGTATTGTGCGCCAGACATGCGTTGAATCCAGACCTGAATAGGGCGGCCTTGGCTTAATTTGTTTGGGATTGTGGCGTAGGTTGAGACGCTGATGCGGCTGATGTTAATATCCGTCTGTGTTGCAGTACTACCTGCGTTAGTACGTATCTGGTGCTCTAAAAGGTCGATTGTGTCGATTGGCAAGTCGTATGTATTTTGACCTTGAACCAAAGTAATCTGACCCTGCTCAATAGTCCACATATTAATGCCACGATTTGCCCATTCTATCGTCAACAGGTTTAAGCTTCTTCTTGCAGTCCTAAAATCGTAGCCGGAACGAAGCTCAGCACCGCAACGCTCAAAAGCGTCTTCAATCAGTTCTGTTAAATCTAGATTAAACGACGAGGTGCCAGAAGT
>Ga0208741_10001146_pt1 | contig 10908 bp, 15 predicted proteins | sample CryBogCBE03Jun09_FD_184576 | JGI IMG/M metagenome (GOLD analysis project Ga0208741, IMG submission 184576) | Freshwater microbial communities from Crystal Bog, Wisconsin, USA - CBE03Jun09 (SPAdes) | ecosystem: Environmental > Aquatic > Freshwater > Lake | place: Crystal Bog, Wisconsin, USA...
CTTTCTTTTTGCTAATATGAATAATTCTCTTATTCGCGGGCTTGCTCTTTCGTCAAAATTTTCTAAATATACGTGAATTTCTCTTATTGCGGTATTCGGTATAGTATTTTTCTTAGAAAAAACTCGATCTTCTGCTTCTCTATGTCTTCCAGTTCTATCAAAATCAGACCAATAATCTATTGGTTTTACAATATAATTATTATTAAACCAGTTACCATCTAAAACTAACATAGTAGAACCGGCTCCAGAATATTTACTGTAATCTCCCATTACTGTTCTTGATAAACTTAAAAAATATGGATAGCCTTTAGGTGCGTATGATTCTTCGCTTTTATTTCCAGCAGTACTACTCAATTTAAAAGTTCCAGATTCTAAAATATTCAATGCAGAATATGCACTAGTATAATGATATAATACTGAACTGGCCGCTTCTGTTAAAAAATCACTTATACGCATGATATTATTTATATATTTTAAATAATGGGGTTTCTCTCACTATATTCATAGAAGAAGTATTTTCAGATATAGATATATTGGAATTTCTTTTTTTCCAACAATGTTCTGTATATTCAGTTTTTGATATACGAGATAAATTTGGCAATTGTAATATTTTTGGATCAATATATTTGCTAAATGCAGTATCTATCCACACTCCGCCCGTATCCGGAAACCAAAATGCAGTACCATTTTTAATCTCAAGATTTCCATTCCTATCTAATAAAAGATAAAAATTTTCGCCCTGCCATTCTTTTAAATAGCCGAGATTATCGGGAACAAAACTATCTTTTGTATGTTCCATTACATAATCATATATTTTCGCAAAATTTAAATTATACTCATCATTTTTTATGGTAGATTTTTTATATTCTTTTAATGCCTTCTTATACCAAGGCAGAGGAACTTTTGCATTATCAATATCCTCTTCAGTTAAATCTCTAATTTTTTCAATTAATTCAGCAATTTGTGGTTTTCTTTTTGCTTCAAATAATAAAAGTTCATCCAACGATCTAGACATTAAAAATCCGCCCTAGCAACAACAGCATTAGACAAATATTGTTTCGTATTCTCAACAGTTCCATCATTTAAAGTAAACGTAGAATTATTATTGATAAAGTCATACAATAATCTATGGGCGGCTGTCCACTCTTGTTGACGATAATTTACTTCTTGTATTTGCCAGCCTGCTTCCACTTTCAAAAACAACGTACTTGGAGAATAATCTGTTCTCAAGAACCAATCTCCAGTCTTTGCATTTAATGGAAAACTTGTACCAGATTGCAAAGGTTGTCCTTCGCCATTTGGCGGAATACCATCTCCCGCAAAAATCCAAGGATTCATATTCCCAACTTGATCTCCCGGCATAATCCAGAATTGTTGAGTTTCAAAATTTCTATTAACAAAATTAGCTCTTGCCGCTTCTACAATAGCATTATTAATATTATTTTCGGTCGCAATGGTAGACATGATATCGCCCAATGTACCCAAATCATTGAGTCCCAAAGGATCAGTCGCTTGCTTATTAAGAATATCTGCAAATTCTTGGCTCGCGGTCATTGGATTGCATTTTAATCTCCAAATATGCTGATACCATGTTGCAGAATAACCATCAGATGCCCAACTTGTATCCTCAACCACGTAAAATGCATTAATAGGAATGCCATTTTCTGGTTTTTGATCATCTCTTCTGTGTGGAAGTTCAATGACATCACCGGAAACAATACGCCGCCCGCACATAGCCACCATATCATTAAGATGCACTTCAATGAAAATAGTATCATTGGTAAGCATTAATCCAAATTGACTCAAATTAAAATCAATATCAGCAACGTTATATAAACCACGCAACTCTCTTACTGTGGGATCATATGCTCTATCACGGTTTTCCAACAATAGTGTATCTTGAATGGCAAATATTCCGCCATCCATTACAGATGCATTTGCTATACCATTGGCGGTTTGGTCATAAACACCTTTGTATAAATGCACATATAATGCCGTTCCCGACGCACCAAAAAACTCAGATATAGTTCTATCAAAGAATCTATAATCTTTTCCACGAACGCCACTGTTCCAAATAGATAATCTAGCCATATGACTATTTAGAAAAAAAGCCCACCGATTGCTCGATGGGCTTCTTTAATCGCGTAATATTTGCTAATTATGCGTTATCTAATACTACAGAATAACCTGCTACTGCTGGATCAAATGACCAACGCACCAAGGTATGATTGTCAAACTGTGTTCCAGTATTTTGGATCAAAAGCGCATGACGAGAAGTAAGTTTTATTACCCAATATGTGCCACCATCACTATCATTTGCATTGATGGCCATTTCTCCCGCATTTGCTGGTGTAGAAGCAACGAGCGTACATACGCCAGTTCCTTCGGCGGTGGTCACTCTATAGGCTTTTGTGCCGATTTGTTGAACAACATCGGCGTCATGTAATACAGAATTTACAACAGCTTGTACGATAATCGCATTGTTTTGATTTGAGGTCAAAACTGGAGTAGCAACTGCTCCTGTTGGAGAAAACGAAATAGCTGCATCGGCAACGCTAATATAACCATCTCCGCCATTAGTAACATTTACTGATGCAACACCATAATTAACATTTAAAGTTGCTCCGCTACCAGAACCACCAGTTGTATTCAAGGCAGAATTGTTTACAGCAATATAAGAACCTACTGTGTGAACTGATACCTGCGCCACACCCCAAACTACAGTAAAATCACGAACACCTGCGCCAGAGCCAGTATGACTAAAATCATTAAATGGGCCTAGTCCTTCATTTGTTGGAACAATACCAGCATTATAAATAGACAAACCTTGAATTTCCCCAATACCGGAACCAACTTGTGTAACCTGAACTTGTACGGGAGTTGTTCCTAGTGCCGCATTTCCTGCCGCATTCGCCAATGTGATTATATCACCAACATGGAAACCGGTTCCGCGATGCGAAATATTAGGATTTACGGTGACTGATACCGCTTTAAGAGCAGTTACTGTGAATGTCGCAGCAGCACCACCAGTTCCACCAACGGCGGTAAGAATATCATTTACTAAATATCCGTTGCCTGCGTTGGGAACGCTTGCACTAACTGCTTTTCCAGTAAAATTACCAGTCGCAGTGTGACCGGGAAAAGATGGACCACTAAATGACATAGTTGGCAATGAATTTGCATACGATCCGGCAGTATTAACTGTTACACTAGCAACACTTTCGCCACCCATTTTATTTGAATTATAATTACCAAAATACTTTTGGTTTACTGGTCTACCCATAATATTACTCCTTTGGCGTTCTAGGCCATACGTGGCGCTTATTCGCCACATAATTAATGTAATTATTTATTAGAAACAAATAAAAAGGAGCCTGTATTTTTATATACAGGCTCCTTTCGTTTAAATTAAATTAGAAATTATCTATTTTTACTGAATAATTTTGAACTGGATTAGCAAAAGACCAACGAACCATAGTATGATTAGCAAATTGTGTTCCTGTATTTTGAACCAATAATGCTTGGCAAGAATTTAAGCGCATAACCCAATATGTGCCACCATCGCTGTCAGTTGCATTAATGGACATCTCACCGGCATTTGCTGGTGTAGAAGCAACAAGTTTACACACTCCAACTCCTTCATATGTTTTTACACGATAACGACTGGCTCCTATTTGTTGAACAGCGTCTGCCGCATCTACCGCAGAACCCACCATCGCGTAAACAATAACTGCATTTAACTGATCTGTTGTTAAAACAGGATTTCCGGTAGCTCCAGATGGAGAAAATGATACAGCCGCGTCGGCCACGCTTAAATATCCGCTACCACCTTCTGTGATAGAAATTCCAGAAACGCCATATGATACATTGAGTGTTGCGCCAGAACCGCTACCGCCCGAGGTCGTGAGAGAATTTCCGTGAACAGCGGTATATGCTCCAGCAGTATTAACATTAACTGTATTTACGCCCCATGTTAGTGTAAATGTGGCCCCGTGTCCGTTATTATCAATAGGACCGTTATGTGTGCTCGTTCCAGTAACAGAAGTTGGCGCAGAAGTACCAGTCCAAACACCCTGTTGAATAATACTAAAAGTAGCAATACTGCTACCGCTTAATGTTTCGACTCTAATTTTTAAAGGTGTAGTCCATCTAGCATCTACTGTACTATCAAACCAAATTTCGTCGTGAGCACCACCGCTAACATCATAAAATGTTCCACCATTGGTCATAACAACATTGACCGTTTGTAAGGAAGTTACCAAAAATGTTGCGGCATTTCCTGTTCCACCAATAGCAGTAATAACATCGTGATATGCGTAGCCGGAACCAGCAGTTGCAACGGATGCACCGACCGCCGCACCAATAACCGATCCGGTTGCTTGAACACCCGGCAAAGAGGGCGCACTGAATGCTACAGTGGGTAGAAGTCCAGCATATGATCCAGCAGCCGTAATTGCCACACCAGCCACGCCTTGGCCACCCATTCCATCATCAGAACTAGTGCTTGCTGACCCCTTATTATAATTACCGAAATATTTTTGATTTAATGGTCTACCCATGATATTACTCCTTTGGCGTTCTAGGCCATACGTGATGTTAATTCATCACATAATTAATATAATTATTTATTGATTTTACTAATTTCATTGAAATACTATAAAATAATAAAAAAATATAATTTTGATAAATATTTAAAATTATTTGGAAAAATATATGAAAATTATCGATTTTATTGATTTTACTGAAAGTTTTGATCAATTTGGCATACAAGAAGAAACTTTACATGGTGATGAGTTCTTTGAAAAATATGGTTGGTTGGAGATATCGGAAACTTTAACAGAAGCCGAATATAAAGGACGTAAAGTTACTTTAAATAAACCAACAAGAACGCCCAATGGTCCAAAGAAATTTTCTGTATATACAAAAAATGGCAAGGGAAATGTAGTAAAAGTCAATTTTGGTGATCCAAATATGACAATTAAGAAAAGATTTCCAAAACATCGCAAGAGTTATCGCGCAAGACATCATTGCGATACCAATCCGGGGCCAAAGTGGAGCGCGAATTACTGGTCATGTAGAAATTGGTAACATATAGAGTACCAAGGTAAACTATTGGAAAATTAGATAAATAATGGTATGAAAGAATACTATGTTTATCTTTTAACTGACCCTCGCAATAATAATGAAGTTTTTTATTGCGGTAAAGGCACTCGTAATCGTTGGAAAAGCCATATTGGACATTGGGCACATAATGGCAAAAACAATCCAACAGAAAATAAAATTAAAAAAATTCAAGAAGCCGGATTTCAACCAAATGTAATTTTTCTGCATACTGGTATTTTTGATGAAAATTTAGCGTATGAGCTAGAAGAACAATACATTCAAGAAAATTTTGATAAACTCACTAACACAAAAGTTAAAGCTATTCCGCCTTCGAAAAAAGGTATACCCAGTAAAAATAAAGGAAAAAAACTTACTCAAGAACAAAAAGAAAAAATATCTCGGGGTCTTATGGGTAAAAAGAGAGGACCATTATCAGAATCTTGGAAGGAAGCCATAAGTAAAAGTCTATCAAAAGAAAAACACCCACATTGGAAAAAGCCTTCAAAACGCAGAAAGAGTATTATCGAAATAAAAACAAATACAATATACAGCGATCAAATAACAGCATCCCAAGCATTGAATATAAGACAAAGTGATATTGCTAATTGTTTATCAGGCCGTCAAAAAAGTGTAAAAGGATTCAAATTTAAATATTATGATAATTAACTTTTGATTTTATTATAACTGGTAACCGCCGATAAATACTCTTAATAGGGAGATATTACATGGCCGAAACACTTACTAAGCGTCAACGCTTAATGAATGAAATTCAAATTGCGCTTGGTGGATCAATAGTTGATGTTGAACTTGATCCGGCAGATTATGATTATGCAATAACTGTTGCATTAGATAGATATCGCCAACGATCAGGAAATTCTATTGAAGAAGCGTTTGTTTTCTTAGATGTTCAGCCAGATGTAGCTACATATACTTTGCCCGGAGAAATACAAGAAGTCCGCGCAGTTTATAGAAACGTAATCGGTAATAGTGGCGGCGCTGCTATTGACCCATTTTCGCTCGCGTTTACCAACAACATTTATATGATTCAAAATCCAGCACAATTAGGAACAACTGGTGCAGGATTATTGGCTACATATGATGCAGCTATGCAATATCAATCATTGATTGGTAGAATGTTTGGTAGAGATGTTCAATTTACTTGGGATGTATCTACAAAGAAAATTACATTCCATAGAAGATTTGGCGCTGTGGAAAATGTTGGATTGCATGTATACAATACTCGACCAGAAGAAATATTGTTCGATGATGTTTATGCTAAACCATGGCTTCGTAGCATGGCGATTGCACAAGCAAAAATGCTTCTCGGTCAAGGAAGAAGCAAATATAATTCATTGGCTGGCCCACAAGGTGGCATCACTCTAAATGGTAATGAATTAAAGCAAGAAGCACAGGCCGAAATCGCACTTTTAGATGATGAGTTGAAAAATCTTATTGATCAACAAATGGGGTATGGATTTATCATCGGCTAAAATTATGATTGTTCCATTATCATATCGTCACATAATTTATAATCCAGAATACAATACAAATTTAGAATCAAATTCTTTAATTCTTCGATATGATATAGAAGAATGGTGCAAAAATAACTGCACCATTTGGGAATTTAAAGAAAACATCACTTCAATAGTGTTTGAAAATGATTCGGACGGAATTTTATTCAAACTTCGGTGGAATTAGATTTCCGAATCACAACACAATCATTAACAATTTCCCATGTGATTTCGTCGCCTTCGACAAAACCCATATGATCAAGAATTTCTTTAGGAAGCTCTATAATGGCTTCTCCGGTTTCCGGGTCTTCTTGGAGTATGGTCTCATAGATCATCTTATTTTCCAAGGCTGGTGTTCAAAATCTTGTTGACCCGGACAAACGTGGTCCGCTTCGAAACTTCCTTGAGGTTTTCTGCGCCAATATAGCTCATAGTAGAACGGAGTCCACCCAAAAATTCTTCAACGGTGTTACGAACCGTTCCCTTATATGCAACTTGCACCGAACGACCTTCGGCAGCACGATATTTCGCACGACCACCATAATGCTTATCCATAGCATCATGGCTAGCCATTCCATAGAATTTCATGGCCCAATTCGGGTTCGCCTCATCTGGCAAAACAGGAGGCATAAACATACCTTCTTCGGAAATTACATGATTGGTATCTTTTTCAAATACCGTTCCACCGCATTCTTTATGGCCAGAAAGAACGCCGCCCATCATTATGAAATCGGCACCGCCGCCAAATGCTTTACCCAAATCTCCGGGATGCACTATACCACCATCCGCGCAAATATGCCCTTTAAGGCCGTGAGCAGCATCCGCACAGTCAATGATCGCAGTAAGTTGGGGAACACCAACACCAGCCACGCGACGGGTCAGACAGCCGCTTCCGGGTCCAACCCCAACCTTTACGATGTCAACACCAGCCAAAATCAAGGCTTCTGTCATTTCTCCCGTGCAAACATTTCCAGCCATAATAGTTGTTTCGGGATTGTCCTCGCGAACTTTTTTAATGAAATCAATGAACTTTTCTAGATATGCGCTAGGAACATCAACGCAAAGCATCGCGCCTTCAGTTTCTTCGGCCATTTCAAGAGAAATAAACTTCTTGTAATCTTCTTCTCGCATTCCAATTGAAACAAAGAAGCGATCCAGTTTGCCTTCTTTTTTCTGGCCCAAAACAAAAGATGTTAGGTCTTCAATTGAATAATGTTTGTGGAGAGCAGTTACCATTTCATATTGTGATAATACATCATGCATCTTAAAAGTGGCTACAGTGTCCATATTGGCCGCAATTAAAGGCACACCCGACCATTGTTTTCCACTGTTTTTAAATGTGAACGTTCTAGTGATATTCACGTCCGACCGACTGGAAAGGATAGAACGCTTTGGCTTGATTAGAACGTCGTCAAAATCGAGACTAATGTTTTCTTCGATTTGCATTTTATGGTTCTCTCAAAAAATACGATTGATTTCCAACCTATCATATGTAAGCGGATTTGACAAAATTATCATTGGTGATAGCATTAAAAAAAGAGGAGGAACAAAATGGTGTTTTTTGTTGGCTTTTTCGTTTTTTGCTACGTAGTGGCTTTCTTTACTCAAACGAAATTTGGTGTGAAGGTCATGGTTCAATTCTTTGATTTTCTTGACCGGAAAAATCATGAAAAACAAACACATTAGCGATGATGACCTCGCGCATTATTATGGGTTCAGGGTTCCGCTCGAATTCGTAGATCAAGAGACCGGTTTTGCGAAAAGAGAAATTATAAAATGGTTGCAAACTTCTTGTAAAGATACATTCAAACTTGAAAATTTTGTTGATCGATTGCCCAACGGAAAAATTGGATATGCTGTAAGAGTATATTTAAAAAATGAAGATGATGCAATCATTTATCGGTTATTCTGGACTTAAATAAATATGTTATGCGCCTTACAGACTTATTTGAAGTAAAAATTGATAATGAACACGGTTGGGGCGCAGTACCCAATAATCGAGAAGTTGATTATCTTGGTATTCGTGTAAAAATGAATCCAAGTATGTTTCTAAAATTGGCAGCACCTCTGGAAGATCGCCCCTCCGATACTATAAAAAATAGAATAGCAATGGGCGGTTCTATTGCATCACCCTATTTGGTCATATCTATACCAGAAGAATGGATGGATGGAGATATCTCTAAACCTGCAAGAATTAGAGGCCATGAGGGTAGAAATAGAATGAAGGCCGTCTTGGAAATTGAAGGAGACCGCCCGATAGAAGTTCATCTATTTTTTACAGATGGAATCAGACATCGCCATTTAACAAACCAATTTCTTACTGCATTAAATACAATAATTATACCAGAAAGACAAAAAATAGCTATTTCTGGACCATTCTGGTCAATCTAAATCGCCGCAAACTATCCGCAGCAATGGATTATCATATATCCGGCCTTTGTTTTGCTCAAATGAATCAACATATTTTTGATCATTTTCGGGAGACCAAAAAGCTTCGTACCCAGTGGCTTCTTGCCACGCCCGCCATTTATCGCTTGGCGCTCCATTTCCACGATCTGGTTCTGAAAAATCAGTCGCAACAAATTCATCCCAATATGATTTCATCTCATTGAGCATAATTTGTTTGCGAGTATCAGAATACATCATGAATGCATGATCGCATCGTAGCGCCATGCTTATTAATTTACCTTGGGTTAATTGATACATCATTTAAAAAGTATAATGAAATCAATTATCAAAAACAATAAAAATATTGATTGTTAAGCCGCATTTTTGGTAAAATTAACCAATATTTTATGGTTAATTTATTATGTTTAAATGTGAATGCTGCGAAAAAGAATTTGAAAATTATCGTAAATTAAATGGGCACAAGAGAGTCCATAGCGATGCTTTGTATATTAGAAAAATAAAACCAAAAGATATATTGAAATGCAAATATTGCACAAATTCTTTTGAAAAAGGAAAAAATACAAAAGGATTTTTTTGTAGTTTAAAATGCGATCAAAAATATAGAAAATCACAAACTTTGTATCTTGTAGAAAATGGCATTAATACTTCAACTCGCCGTATAAAAGAATATTTTATTTTAAAATATGGAAATTTCTGTATGGACCCTGAATGTGCGTGGGATCATAAAAAAAGACCAGTCGATGTGGAATTAGATCATATTGATGGTAACTCTAAAAATAATAGTTTAAATAATTTTAGATTATTATGCCCAAATTGCCATTCTTTAACGCCAACATATAAAAATAAGAATAAAGGAAATGGTAGGGCAGGAAGATTGGCTCAATACCATAAACACAAAGTTCTTAAAAATAAATAATATATGGTGCCCCCAGATAGAATCGAACTACCAACTGATGATTTCCTTGGACTTATTGAGCTTTAGGCTCTCTGTCCTACAGAGGGGGTAGTATAATGATCATTATACTACCCGCTTGTGGTGCATATTTCATCACCGCGCACAAATCAACCGTTATACCATTTAACTATAGGGGCTAAACCGGCATATTCTTAATATAGCAGTCTATTTATAATGATGCAATATATTTTTGATTGAAATTTTTAAAAAACACGATATTATTTTTTTTTCAATCGGAGTTTTTGCTATGGGCGTCAAAGCACACATTTTGCAGGTCGAACTAATGGGCGTATTAGATCGCTCAGAAGAAGGCTACAAGAAATTTTTGATTGAACTCCTCGCTGAAGGATGAAATTGCAATCGAGAACTTTATTAAGAGACATAAAAAAGGGATGCTTTGGTGGAAAAGAGATTTTACCAAAGAAGAAGCTAAATCTAAAATGGTTTGGCGCTATCAATGGAGTTTTTATGAATCGGCTAAAGTCGAAGAACACATCGAAGAAATACAGAAACTAAAAAATAAGCTGAAATCTGAAAAATTATATGATATAGTGCTTTCAGATAAAGAACTCGACTTGTTAAAGGATTACCTGTGAGCGAAGAACTTCCAGAAAATGATCACCGCCGTATTGGCCGGGAACTCGATCTGTTTCATATTCAAGAAGAAGCGGCTGGGAGTGTTTTCTGGCACGCCGATGGCTGGACGCTGTTCCGCACCATTGAAAACTATATTCGCGCAAAACTGAAGACTGCGAATTACATCGAAGTTCGCACGCCGCAATTGTTTGACCGTAGTTTGTTTGAAAAGTCGGGCCATTGGGCGAATTATGGTGACAAGATTTTTTCAACGGGTGAATTCTATTCCTATGTCGAAGACATTGGTGTTGCTGATCATTTCGTGCCGGGAGAACGCCACGAAGCCACGAAAGC
>Ga0208741_10001147_pt1 | contig 10904 bp, 14 predicted proteins | sample CryBogCBE03Jun09_FD_184576 | JGI IMG/M metagenome (GOLD analysis project Ga0208741, IMG submission 184576) | Freshwater microbial communities from Crystal Bog, Wisconsin, USA - CBE03Jun09 (SPAdes) | ecosystem: Environmental > Aquatic > Freshwater > Lake | place: Crystal Bog, Wisconsin, USA...
ATTCAAAGGTTGTAGGTTCGACTCTTACTAAAGGTATTAATGGTTATTTAATAAATTATAATTATGCTTGTTATGAATTATTTTTAATTAGAAAATTGATATTTGAATAAGTTACTATTTTAACATGTTAATTAATGAATATTATTTAAAAAGATTAAAAACATAAATATAATCTTTATAATTTATATTAGTTTGTTGATAAATTATCCTAAATTATTTTATAAACTCAGAAAAAATAAATAATATACTAGTTTAAAACTTTAAACACTATACTAAATTAAAAGGGTTTGTAACTTAGTTGGTCAGAGTAACCGGCTTTTAACTGGAAGGTCGTGAGTTCAAATCTCACCAAACCCACTACTAAAAATTAATGCATAAACAATATAAAACTAATATTACACAAAATCATCCTTTTCATTTAGTAGATTCTAGTCCTTGGCCTTTAGTAGCTTCTTTAGGTGCTTTGTTTATTACTTTTGGTGGAGTAATGTATATGCATCTATATAAAAATGGTTTATTTTTATTTTTAATAGGTCTTTTTACAATTATATATGTTATGTATTGTTGGTGGAGAGACATTGTTAGAGAAGGAAGTTTTGAAGGTCAACATACTAAAATAGTACAACATGGTTTACGTATGGGAATGATATTATTTATCATTTCAGAAATTATGTTTTTTTTTGCGTTTTTTTGGGCTTTTTTTCATTCTAGTTTATCACCAGCACCCACAATTGGTGGAGTTTGGCCACCTATAGGAATTGAGATATTAAATCCATGGGAAATACCACTTTTAAACACAATATTGTTATTGAGCTCAGGTGCAACTGTTACTTGGGCACATCATTCAATTGTAGCAGGTGATAGAAAGCAAAGTTTTTTAGGTTTAATTTCTACAATAATTTTTGCAATTATTTTTACTTGTTTTCAAGTAGTAGAATATTTAAATGCTAAATTTTTTATTTCTGACAGTGTTTATGGCTCTACCTTTTATTTAACTACTGGGTTTCATGGTTTTCATGTTTTTATAGGGACTTGTTTTTTAATAGTTTGCCTAGTTAGATTATATAATCATCATTTTACTAGAGAACATCATTTTGGTTTTGAAGCTGCTGCATGGTATTGGCATTTTGTTGATGTCGTTTGGTTATTTTTATTTATTACTATTTATTGGTGGGGATCTTAATTTAATATGAAATCTTTAATATCTATAGATTGTAAAAATAGAAAATTATTTTTTGTTGATGAAATAAAATTTAAAGTAGAAAAACTATTAAAACAAAATAATTTAATTTTAAAATTTCAAAAGTGGAATGTTATTTTACAAAAAGAATTTAAATTAATTAATTTTAAAGTTAGAGTAAAAAATCGTTGTATTGTTTCGGGAAGAGGTTCTTCTATTAGTCGAATTTATAGTATTTCTAGAATACAATTTAGAGAATTTGGTCGAGATGGCTTAATTACCGGTTTAATGAAATCTTCTTGGTAATTTTATAATAAATTTTAAAAAATAAAAATTAATGAATAATAATCATAAAATTCTTTTTAATTATATAAATTGTTTAAAAAGTTATATACCCTTAACAAACATAAAAATTTTTATTAATGAAATTATAATAATTATTTTACCAAAATTTGTATTACAAGTAAGTATTTTTTTAAAATTACATACATTTACTCAAACTAAAATTTTAACTTCGATTTCAGCGGTAGATTACCCTGAAATTGAAAAACGCTTTGAAATATCTTACGAATTCTTAAGTCTAATATATAATCAACGATTACGAATTAAAACTTATGTAGATGAGTTTTCTTTTTTAACATCAATTGTTGAAGTATTTTCTTCTGCCAATTGGTGGGAACGAGAAATATGGGATATGTTCGGTATTTTATTTTTAAATCATCCAGATTTGAGAAGAATTCTAACTGATTATGGATTTGCAGGATATCCATTAAGAAAATGTTTCCCTTTAACTGGTTATGTTGAAGTTCGATATAATGAAAATTCTAAACGAGTTGTTTGTGAACCTTTAAAACAATTATCTCAAGAATTTAGAAATTTTAAATTCAATACTCCATGGATCAATAATTTTAATTAAAGTTTTAAATTATCATGCTTTTTAGCCCGTTAGAACAATTTCAAATATATCCTTTAATTAATTTTCAATTAGGATTTATAGATCTTTCTTTTACCAATAGTTCTTTTATTATTGGTTTTAGTATTTTTTGTTTTTTATTTTGTTTTGACCTTATTTTATTTTCAAAAAAACTAATACCAAAATCATGGCAATTGTTATTTGAGACTATTTATTTAGCCTTAGTTTCTATGAGCATAGATAACATAGGAGAAAAAAGTCAAAAGTTTTTCCCTTTTATTTTTACTTTATTTTTTTTTATTATTATTTCAAACTTAATAGGTTTAGTACCTTATAGTTTTACTATTACTAGTCATTTAATTGTTACTTTTTCGTTAGCGTTAATGATATTTATTGGTGTAAATATTATTTGTATTAAAGAACATGGTAAAAATTTATTGTCTTTATTTTTACCAAAAGGAACTTCTTTAGCCTTAGCGTTTATTTTAGTTCCTATTGAAATAGTATCATATATTTTTAAACCTTTAAGTTTATCAGTTCGATTATTTGCTAATATGATGGCTGGTCATATATTATTAAAAGTTATAGGTGGTTTTGGTTGGACAATGATGACAGCAGGGGGAGTTTTTTTTATATTTCATTTTATTCCGTTATCTATAATTGTAGTTCTATTTGGACTAGAATTAGGTGTAGGTATTATTCAAACTTATGTTTTTGTATTATTAACTTGTATTTATTTAAATGATGCAATTAATTTACATTAATAATTTCTGAAGAATTTATTTTATCAAATATAAATAGAATGCCAAAGTGGTGAAATTGGCAAACACGTTAGATTTAGGATTTAATTCTTTATAAAGACTAAGGGTTCAAGTCCCTTCTTTGGTATTAAAGAAACAATGACAACGTTTAATCAACTATTTACGAATCCACGTAAAAGAAAAAAAAAAATTAATAAAACTCCTGCTTTACAAAAATGTCCTCAAAAAAAAGGTATTTGTGCGAAAGTTTTTATTAGAACACCAAAAAAACCTAACTCAGCTAAACGAAAATTAGCTAAAATTAAGTTAACAAATAGATTAAAAGTGTTTGCGTATATCCCGGGTGAGGGTCATAATTTAAAAATGTATTGTGCTGTTTTAATGCGAGGTGGTAGAGTAAAAGATTTACCTGGTATAAAATATCATTTAATAAGAGGTAAACTAGACTTTTTAGGTTTAAAAGATAGAAAAACTAGTCGTTCAAAATATGGAACTAAAATAAAAAAACTACGTATATTTAGACGTTAATAATGTTATTAAATAGAACTAAAAAAAAAGTTATTATTAATAAATTTATTAATTTATTAATGGTTAATGGGAAAAAATATAAAGCAGAAAAAATTTTTTTTGATTTATTAAAATTAATAAAAATTCAAAATAAGAGATCATATGTAATATTACTTTTCAAAGCATTAAAAATTATTTCACCTTTAGTTATTGTTAGACTGATTCGTATAAAAGGTAGAACTTTTCAAGTTCCAATACCTTTAAGTGAGTACAAACAATTAAATACAGGAATGAAATGGTTAGTTAAAAAATGTAAATCAGAAAAAATATTAAAAAACAATCCTTTAAGTTTTATTTTGTTACAACAAATTAATTTAATTTTTAAAAAAAAGGGGGAATTAATAAAAAAAAAAATTGAACTTCATAAATTAGCGCAAGCAAATCGTCTTTTTGCTAATTATCGATGGTTTTAATACAATAAAAAAATGATAATTAATAATTATTTAATTTTAAATTTTATTATGTTTATTATAGGATTTTTTGGTATTTTAATAAATAGAAAAAATGTTTTAATAATATTAATGACACTTGAGTTAATATTATTATCAATAAATATGAATTTTATTATTTTTTCTATTTATTTAGATGATCTTACTGGTCAATTATTTGCTTTATTTGTTTTAACTGTTGCAGCAGCAGAATCAGCAACAGGTCTTGCTTTACTGGTTTCTTACTATCGTGTTCGTGGAAATATAAGTATCGAGCATGATCAAATTTTAAAAGGTTAATTTAACTTAATTCTAAAATATTAACTTTTTTAATAATACTCTATTATAAAAATGGGGTAGTAACTCAATTGGTAGAGTGTATGCTTTGCACGTATGAGGTTATGGGTTCAAATCCCATCTTCTCCATTTTAAGATAAATTGTTTTAATAAAATTAATTTATATAAAAAATTTATTATGATAGTACAAGCAGCTAAATTTATTGGAGCTGGTCTTACTTGTATAGGCCTAGCTGGAGCTGGAGTAGGTATTGGTAATGTATTTAGTGCATTATTAATAGGTACTTCTAGAAATCCTTCATTAAAAGATGAATTATTCAGAATTGCTATTTTAGGATTTGCCTTAACTGAAGCAATTGCATTATTTGCTTTAATGATGGGATTTTTAATTCTTTTTGCTCTTTAAAATTCTTAAAATAGAACTTAGGTGAGTTCTAAGAAAATTTATTTTTTTATTATGTTGTTTAAATTATCTGGATAGCTCAGTTGGTTAGAGCAGAGGACTGAAAATTCTTGTGTCGGTGGTTCAAGTCCACTTCTAGATAATAAAAACTTTTTAGGTTAAATAACATAAAGGTAATGTAATAGATTGCAAATCTTTTAATGTGGGTTCAAATCCCTCTTTAACCTTGTTCTACACAAGGAAATAGTTCAATTGGTAGAACAGTAAATTCCAAATTTATTGGTTGTGGGTTCAATTCCTACTTTCCTTGCTACATAATATGCGGATATAATATTAATTGGTAAATATTTAGATTTCCAATCTGAGTTTGAGAGTTCAAGTCTCTCTATCCGCTTTTATATTAATTAGAATAACGAAAAAGTAATAGGTATGTTAAAAAAAACAGAATTATCACGAAAAACTAAAAATTTTACTATAAATTTTGGTCCTCAACATCCAGCTGCTCATGGTGTTTTACGATTAGTCTTAGAATTAAATGGAGAAGTTGTTAGTAGAGCAGATCCTCATATTGGTTTATTACATAGAGGAACTGAAAAATTAATAGAATATAAAACTTATACTCAAGCTTTACCCTATTTTGATAGGTTAGATTATGTGTCAATGATGGCTCAAGAACATACTTATGTTTTAGCTGTTGAAAAACTTTTAGGTTGTAATATTCCTATAAGAGCTAAATATATACGAGTTATTTTTTGTGAAATTACTCGTATTCTAAATCATCTATTAGCTGTTGGATGTCATGCTATGGATGTCGGGGCTATGACTCCTTTTTTATGGGCTTTTGAAGAACGAGAAAAATTAATGGAATTTTATGAAAGAGTTTCTGGAGCTAGAATGCATGCAGCATATTTTAGACCTGGTGGAGTCAATCACGATTTACCTATCGGTTTATTAGATGACATTTATTTATTTTGTAAACAATTTATTAGTCGTTTAGATGAAATGGAAGAAATGTTAACATCTAATAGAATTTGGAAACAAAGGTTAGTTGATATCGGAGTTGTTAACAAAAAAAATGCTTGTGAATGGGGTTTTAGTGGGGTTATGCTTAGAGGATCCAATATTGCTTGGGATTTGAGAAAAAATCAACCTTATGAATTATATAATACTTTAGAATTTAATATTCCAATAGGTAAAAATGGTGATTGTTATGATCGTTATTTAATTAGAATACAAGAAATGAGAGAATCATTAAAAATAATAAATCAATCTTTAAATAAAATAAGTGAAGGACCTGTTATGATAAATAATAACAAAATAACTCTACCTTCTCGTTACAATATCAAAACATCTATGGAATCTTTAATACATCATTTTAAGTTATGGACGGAAGGTTTTATCGTTCCTAAAGGGGAAACTTATACTTGTACTGAAGCTCCTAAAGGAGAATTTGGAGTTTATTTAGTTTCAAATGGAACAAATAGACCGTATAGATGTAAAATAAAAGCACCTGGTTTTAATCATTTACAATCTTTAAATTTTATGTCAAAAGATCATATGATTGCTGATATTGTTACTATTATTGGTACTCAAGATATTGTATTTGGGGAAGTAGATCGTTAAAAAAAATATGAAGAAGAAAAAAAAAATTTTTATTTTATCGGATGGCCGTATATTTTTTAATTCAGTTATAGCTTTTTATAAAAAAAGTTCAATTTTAGTTAGTTTTATTGATATATTTTCTTCTCTTAACTGGATTAATACTAGTAATAGTAATAAAAAAAAAAATTAAATATGAAAAAAAAATTAAATATTTTTCGTTATATTGGAGTAGATGAAGATCTAGTTCAACGACTTTTAGTCTCCGAAGATTTTGCAAATTTATCCGTTTTAAGAAAAGAGGGATCGGAGATTTTAGTTAGGCAAAATGTATTGGAACATCAATACAATCATGCGTACGGGCCTGAGTTATTACCTAATGATTTAAATAAAAACAGTTTTAATTACATGAAAGAAATTTTGGTTGATCTCAACGAGTATGACTTTTATTGGGAAAAATTAAATTTAGAATTAGAAGGGTTAGACTATCAAATATATCAATCATTAAAAATCGACATTTTAAATGGAAGTTTTTTTTATTCTAAATCAAAATTATCAGTAGTAAAGCCTTTATTAAATCTTTATTATAAAAATTTTGATTTAGAATGTCAAAAATGTTTTGAAATTAATGGTAATGGGTGTAGGGATATTATTGACAATATAAGTTGTCATTATTTAAATGTTATTAATTCACCTGATTTAAAACCATTGTTAATCAAAACAAATTTTAGTTGGGTGCCATCAATTTTGGGTTTGACTGTTTTTAACTACATGTCAGGTTGTATGGTTTATAATATTAATATTTATGATTTTTGTAGTATGCAAGAAATGCATACTGCTTTATTTAATTCTTTAGAGTTAATAACTACATTTACAACTCATGTGGGAAATTCAATAGATTTAATAAATATTAATAATTTACCATCTTACAATTCTGATTTGTATCCTAATTTGAATATTTCCGATATTTTTAGTAGCAATAGGTTAATTTTAAAAAAGATACCTGTTATAGGAGATTTAATTTTTAAAATTGCTGATTATTTTTGCCGTCAGGAACAGTTTTTAAATTTAGGGTATTTTACAGAAAGTACTATAAATACTTCTATAAAGTATTCCGTAAATTTAGGAAATTATTTTCATATTACAAATATAAATGATTTTGTTGATGGTTATTCTTATTCTATATCTAATAATTCTCCTGTAGGGTTACCCAATATAATTTTAGCCACAAAAATTTTAATGGGAGGGGTTGTTTTTCTTGCGATTTTAAAATATTTTATAAAGTAAAAAAGTTTAAAAATACAAGTAGTTTATTATATGGATCAGCATAAAAAACTTATATAAAATCTTTAGTAGCTCAACGGTAGAGCGTATGGCTGTTAACTATCTGGTTATTGGTTCAAATCCAATCTAAAGAGAGGATACTATAATAAAGGTAATACCAAATTAAATGTTTTTCGAGTTAAATTTATTAAATTTAATAATTACTGGTTTGTTTATCGGTACTTGTTTTTTACTCGTTTGGCCAATAAATGACCAAAAATACATAAAAATATTTTCAATAATATTTTTATTTTTAATTTTTATTTTGTCATTATTTTTATTGTTAGATTTTAACAATTCTACTTTAAAGTTTCAGTTTATAACTGAGTTTAATTGGTTTTCCATTTTGAATATAAATAATAATTTTGGAGTTGATGGGATTTCTCTTTTTTTGATTTTATTAACTACTTTATTATTTCCAATTTGTTTATTAAGTAGTTGGTATAGTATAAATCAAAAACTAAAAGAATATTTATTATGTTTATTCTTAATTGAATTTTTTTTAATATGTGTTTTTTCGATACTAGATATTTTATTATTTTATATATTTTTTGAAGGAATTTTAATACCTATGTTTATTTTAGTGGGCATATGGGGTTCAAGAAATAGAAAAATTAAAGCCAGTTATTTATTGTTTTTATACACTTTATTTGGGTCTTTATTTATGCTTTTAGGTATAATCTATCTATATGTAAAGACTGGAGTAACAAATTATGAAATATTAATAATAAAATCATTATCGCAACTAGAACAAAAACTTTTGTGGTTATGTTTTTTTGCATCTTTTGCAACAAAAATGCCTATGATACCTATGCATATTTGGTTACCTGAAGCTCACGTAGAAGCTCCTACATCTGGTTCAGTTATTTTAGCAGGTCTATTATTAAAGTTAGGGACTTATGGTATATTAAGATTATCTTTACCTATTTTTGGCGCTGCAAATTATTTTTTTACTCCTATTGTGTATTCTATAGCAACTTTAGGTATCATCTATACTTCTTTTACAGCAATTCGACAAACCGATTTAAAAAAGGCTATTGCTTATTCGTCTATAGCACACATGAATTTAGTTATGATAGGTTTATTTAGTTATAATATTATTAGTTTAGAAGGAAGTTTATTGCAAAGTTTAAGTCATGGTTTTGTATCTAGCGCACTTTTTTTATGTATAGGAATTTTATATGATAGATACCATACACGTATGATAAAATATTATGGTGGTTTAACTCATATAATGCCTTTAACTATGGTAATATTATTATTTTTTATTATGGCAAATATTGGGTTACCTGGTACAAGTAGTTTTATCGGAGAGTTCTTAATATTGGGTGGTTTATATAAAACAAATATAATAATTGTTATTTTAGGTGCTACTGGAATGATTTTAGGTGGTGCTTATTCGTTATGGTTGTTTAATAGAATTTCATATGGGAATTTAAAAACTCAATTTTTAGGGAATATATTTTTAGATTTAAATAAAAATGAATTTTATTCTTTATTACCTTTAATAGTAGGTACCTTATTTATGGGAATTTACCCGGAGTTTTTTTTAACTTCCATGCATTTATCATTATTAAATTTACTAATATAAAAAATAATGTTAACTATATTAAACCTTATTTTTATTCCAAATATCCTGGATATTACTAAAGCATTATCACAACTTGACTTAAATAAATCTTTTAAAACTAGCATTGTTAAAATTATGCTTACAGAAAAAGTTTTGAATGCTCAATTGGTAGAGTGTTATAGGTTCAACTCCTATATTATTTGAAATATGTTTTTTCTTAAAAATTATAAAAAAAAAAATTTAATAACACACAAAAAATTTTCCAAAAAATGTGACCAATTTAATTGGGCATATATTTTCAGTACATTAGAAATGTATTTTGAAAATAGAAAAAATAAAAATTTAATAATTGGTTATACTGACCAGTTAAAAAAATTAATTAAAAAACATAAATTCTTAGAAAAAAATATTATAATAAATTTTATTTTAATTGAATCTAAAAAAGAATTAAGCGATATTATAAATAATAAGGAAATCGTTTTCACAGCTTTAATCAAACAACTTTTTACAAATAATTCGTTTGATAAAGAGTCTATATTAAAAATTAAAACTTGGGTAAGTGAAAATTATCCAGATGAAAATTTTTGTTTAAAAAATTTTCATCCCGATAATGAAAAAAAAAACTAAATAAAGTTTTTTAAAAAATACAAAATTTTAATTTAAAAAAAGCTCATTTGGTGAAATTGGTAGACACGATAGACTTAAAATTTGTTTCAGATAATGAGTATTGGTTCAAGTCCAATAATGAGCATTTATAACATATAATCCTAAAAAAACTTATTTTTAATTTATGACACTTAGATGTGATAAACATTTTTTATTTTCAGTATTTTCTAGTCATATTATTAAATATCCAATTCCTATAAATTTAAATTATCTATGGAGTTTTGGTTTAGCAGCCGGTATCTGTCTTGTTATTCAAATAATAATAGGGATATTCTTAACAATATATTACAAAAACAAAATATAAATGCTTTTTAAAAATTCGATTAAAACTCGTGATAGAAGTTTTACTAAATTTTACCGTTATGTACATCTCGCTCGGTTAGAAATTAACATCGAAAATGTACGAAAAATAACGGATCAGTATTTACAAACTTTTCCTGATGGGCATTACTTTGAACAATGTGCTTTTAATGATAGAGCCATTATTGATGGGTTACAAGCTCAGATTTTAAATCGTAAAAAACCTTGTATTAAGGTTTCACATTCTAGGTATTTTAGGGATTTTTTAGACAATATTCATGAAACTATGGTAAATTCATTAGGGGAAATGAGTAATAAGGTGATATTGGGAGAAGAAATTAAAATTCATTCTCTATTAAGACATGAATTGATAAATGACTTTTCGTCTTTTGATTCTAATTTATCTTTTAATAATTTGATGAAAGCTTATGGTATGAACTTTGAAATTAATCCTAAACTACATAGTCGTTTAGAATTAATAGGAACGAAAGTATGTCAATCGTTGGAGCGAAATCCTATTATTAAATCATATTTTTGTAATTCAGCTTTTCAAATAAATTCATCAATTTTGACTGTAATCGCGGGTAACTGTTTGTTAGGAGGTATGTTACACAATTTAGATTTTAGTTGTGTAAATGGAATAAGCTATCAAGACTGTTTTACTAGCATGGTAAATGAGTTAAAGCTTATAAAAAACCTTTATGAATATTTCGGCTCAGGGGTCCATCTATTAAATATAGAACAAAATTCTTTACCTTTGATCAATGATTTAGTTAATCACGTTCACCCATTAATAGACTCTGTTTCTACTTCAATACAATCGAATTTGAATTGTTACCAATCAAATCGATTATTTTTAAAAAAAATCCCAATAATCGGCGATTTAATTTTTAAGAT
>Ga0208741_10001148_pt1 | contig 10893 bp, 13 predicted proteins | sample CryBogCBE03Jun09_FD_184576 | JGI IMG/M metagenome (GOLD analysis project Ga0208741, IMG submission 184576) | Freshwater microbial communities from Crystal Bog, Wisconsin, USA - CBE03Jun09 (SPAdes) | ecosystem: Environmental > Aquatic > Freshwater > Lake | place: Crystal Bog, Wisconsin, USA...
CCGCCAATACTGCCCATCTGCACATTGCGTGCTTTTACTTCTAATATGGTACCGGTGTAATAATTAAGCCCGCGTGCCAGGGTGAAGTCGAAAACGAGGGGGGCGTGAATCGTGAAACGTGAATCGGGGATCGTCAATGATACGTTGGTAGGGTCTAGCTTTTCCCTATTCACGTTTGACGATTCACGGTTGAAAAACTCGTAAATGTAAGTCAGTTCTTCTATGCCTTTTTTGCCTATTTCAATGTGGCCGATTAATGCTGCAAGCTTCGCCCGTTTTTCCTCATTGCTGCCTTCAATGGCAAGGTATTGCTCAATAATGCTTACCTGTGCTGGGTTTAAGCCGCGTTCCAACAATTCTTCCTTTACCTTGTCAATCCCAATCTTGTCCAGCTTGTCAATGGCCACCGTAATATCCACCATTTTGTCCGCACCGCCGCAAAGTTCCGCGAGGGCGGCTAATATTTTACGGTTGTTTATTTTTATATCCACGCCCACGCCTAGTTTTTCAAAAGCAGTGGCATAAATGTTCACCAGTTCTACCTCGTTAAGCAAACTGGTGCTGCCCACTACGTCGGCATCGCACTGGTAAAACTCACGGTAACGGCCTTTTTGGGGACGGTCTGCGCGCCACACCGGCTGTATCTGGTAGCGTTTAAAGGGGTAGGTGAGCTGCCCATGGTTCATGGCAACGTAACGGGCAAAGGGAATAGTAAGGTCGTAGCGGAGGGCCCGTTCTGTAATGCCATCCACATTTTTACCTTCCAGCACTTTCTCAAAGTCTTCTTTTGCTTTCTGGTGTTTTTCCGGCCTGTCCAAACCATTGTTCAATATCTTAAAAATCAGCTTGTCGCCCTCGTCCCCGTATTTACCCATTAATGTATCTAGGTTCTCCATGGCCGGGGTTTCCAGCGGCTGGTACCCATACAATTCAAATACCGTGCGGATTGTATTAAATATATAATTGCGTTTACGCACTGTTTCTGCGCTAAAATCCCTCGTTCCTTGTGGTAAGCCCACTTTTACTTTTGCCATAAATAATGTTGCCCCCATCCCTTAAAGGGGGGTAAGGAGGCCTGTTTTTATATGTTTAAAATTCGCATGGTTTTTACCCCCTTTTAGGCGATGGGGGTATGGGTTTGGGGTTTATACTTCTCAATTATCCTATCACATGCCTTGTTGAGCATGTCAAAAACATCGTGGTAGCCTTTTTCCGTGCCGTACCAAGGGTCTGGCACTTCGCGGTCTTCGCCGGGGTACAATTCATTTAAAATGAGGTCGGTTTTTCCAGCATCCCAAAGCTCGCGGCTCATCCGCTTCACATCGGCATAGTTACTCCGGTCCATCACATATATCCTGTCAAAAGCCAGCATATCTTCTTTTTTAAATTGGCGGCACCGTTCATGGCTGATGTTAACCCCGTTCATTTTGGCCACTTTTTGCGATAGGTGGTGGGCCGGTTCGCCAACATGGTAGTTGGCTGTTCCTGCACTGTCAACCACCCAGCCCACCTTGGCTTGGTTGGCCTTGTGTTGCAAAATGCCCTCCGCCAGGGGGCTGCGGCAAATATTGCCGAGGCACACCATCAAAATTTTCATGCCGGCAAAGATAAGGTAGGGGCAGGTAATTAGGCCATAGTTGATGGCCCATAGTCCATGGTCGATGGTCCATAGTCGATGGTCTATAGCGCATGGTTGATGGCCCATAGTCCATGGTCGATGGTCCATAGTCGATGGTCGATGGAAAGAAACTGCGAAAGGCGGAAGGGGATTATCGGCCACTGCCGATTGCAATAAACTGCCGACGGGCTGGGTTGGTACAAGTGCCCCCTTTTTTCCCTGCACAATGGACGATAGTTAATTGACTAATTTGCTATAGAATCGTTAAAATGTGTAAACGGGGATATATAATTATGGAATCAAAAAAAGGCTGCATCTCAACTGTAATTATCATTGCAATGGATTGCTCATTGTTATTTATTACCGTCAAAATGCCATATGGTTGCCCACAAAATATTACCCATCATTATGTTAGGATACAAAAGTGTTAACCATATACCCGTACACTTTAAATTGCCGGTTAGTTTTTTGGGCAGGACTAGTAAATTGAAATAATAAGTATATTGCCAGCCGTTAGATTAATAAATTTTTGCCATGAACGAGGATATAAGGGGTGAGCAGCGCAAAGGGTATACGATGATGAGATCGGTATACGACATGGGCGTAGGCGCATTTATAACAATCATTGGCGTAATAATGTTGTTTGGCGGTAAGCTTGGGGTGCCTGCTTTAAAGGTTTTTGTAGAAGATCGGGATCCATTCTTGCTAGGCATTTTTGGCGGTTTATGCCTGTTGTACGGTGGTTTTAGGCTTTACAGGGGCATTAAAAAAAATTATTAAATGGCTACAGTTAACAGCAAGGCTTTTGTACGCATAGCATACGTTGCTTTTGTAGTGGCTTTGTTAGCCGGGGGCTGTAAACAGCACCTTAAGCCAGGACAAGACCCGGGGGATGCCTTTGACGAAGGCACCATACACATAAGCGTTGATGAAAGCTTTAAGCCGGTAATGACGCAGCAGGTAAAGGTGTATGAGGCCAGCCACCCTAAGGTACATATACTGGCATCTTACAAGGCTGAGGCAGACTGTTTTAGGGATTTGCAGAATGACAGTACCCGGATGATTATTGTGGCTAAAGGGCTTAACGAAACAGAAAGTGCCGCTTACAAAAATGCACTTACCTATACGCCCGACTGGGAGATACTGGCCTACGATGCGGTGGATGTTATTGTTAATGCATCATCTGGCGACAGCGTGTTTACCATACAACGTTTAGAAAATATGCTAAGCGGCAAGGATACCAGTAAAACAGTGGTGGTGGATGGCAAAAACGCCACTAGCACGGTGCGTTACTTGCTAGACAGTGTGTTAAGGGGTAAAAGTTTTGGAAAAAATGTTACCGCTGCCGCTGGAAGTAAGGCGGTAGTAGAATATATTGCACGAAATGCTAATGCGGTGGGCTTTGTGGGCAGCAGTTGGATAGGTAATGAGGAAGATCCTGAGCAGGTGGCATGGGGCAAGCAGGTTAAAACGGCTTTAGTGGAGTGTAAAAACTGTAGAAAAGCGAATGAGCCCGCAGTATATTATGCAAAACCCGCCCAAGCCAGTATTGCTTACGGCCAATACCCGCTGGTACGGCCTTTGTATTATATTTTGAAAGAAAATTACGCCGGGTTGGGTAGGGGGTTTAAGGGTTTTATGAGTTTTGAGCGTGGGCAGCTTATATTTAGACGGAGTTACCTGGTGCCGGCACAAATGAACTTTAACATAAGAACAAGTAATATTAAATAATCGCGCGCAGGCATTACTTGTCAATATAAGAAGTAGCCAAGTAGTTATGGTTTGAAAACGACGGTATTTTTGGCACTGGTTAGTAGTTAATAGCAATATGGGCAGCATAAAACTGGTATGTAACGATTAATAACTTGATAAAATGAAAAAAATGAAGAAAACAGTCTTCACCTTTTTGGCAGTAGCATTTACATCATCTTTTGCTTTTTCGCAAACAGTAGAAGAGGGTATAAAATTCCTGTATTATGGCAAAACAAAAAGTGCGGTACAGGCGCTAGAAAAGGTTGTGGCAGGCAAGCCCAAGGATGCGTATTCTATCTATTGGTTGGGGCAGGCTTACCTGGCAGATGCATACCCGGATAATAAGGAGGAGTTTGCAAAAGCAAAGGCTACATACCAGCAAGCGCTGCAAAATGGCGTGAATGATGCGTGGATATGGGTAGGCAGCGGACACATTACGTTGCTTGAGGGTGGGGATATTAATGCGGCCAAGCAAAATTTTGAACAAGCCATTACAGCCACCAAAGGAAAAAAAGGCGTGGAAAATGCGGATATATTAAATGCCATAGGCAGGGCTAATGCCGCTGGCGATAGTAAGGTGGGTGATCCCCAATATGGTGTTGACAAGCTTAAAAGGGCTGCTGAAATTGACGCCAAAAACCCCGATATTGATATTAATTTAGGTATCTGCTATTTAAAACTGGGTACAGACCATGGCGGGGATGCTGTGCAGGCTTTTACGGATGCCACCACCAGAGACCCTAAATATGCTGCTGGCTTTTTTAGGGTAGGCAGGATATACCAAAGCCAGGATAACAAAGAATCGATGGACGAATGGTACGGCAAGGCTGTTGCGGCCGACCCTGCCTATGCGCCTGTGTATTACGCTTATTATGTGTACTATGCTGAAAAAGACGTGAACGCAGCCAAGGAGTTTATTGACAAATACATTGCCAACAGCGACCAAGACTGCAAAACAAGCTACTTTCAGGCAGACTACTTGTTTAGGGCTGGCAAATACCAAGAATCTTTAGAAAAAGCGAAGGCCATGGAGGCGGGCGATTGCAAAACCTACCCCATCCTGAACATTTTATATGCCTACAACTACGATAGGTTGGGCGATTCAGTACAAGCTAGGAGTTATTTAACCAAGTATTTCTCCACGCCGGGTATAAGCCCTATACCTGATTATTATGTGTTTGCAGGTAAGTTGTATGCTAAATTCCCCGGTTTTGAGGATACAGCCTCGGTGTATTTGAAAAAAGCGGTGGCATTAGACACAGTTAAAAAGAACAAGTTAGACTATGCCAACACTGCCATTAACATTATGGTAAAGGCTGGTAAAATAAGGCAGCAGATTGAATGGCTAAATATAAAATCAGGCATACGTGGCGACAATAAGCTAACAGAGGCGGAGTTTTACAAATTAGGCAATACTGCCGTAGCTGCGATAGATGTTACAAAAGACAGCGTAACTATTTCAAGTGCCTATTTATTGGCTGATTCAATTGGCAAAGCTTATATTGCTACGTATGGAGAAAAACCCCAAGGCTATACATTGAGAGTTACTGCTGCAAAAAAAGCGGATAAGGATAGTACACAGGGGTTGGCTCTGGAACCAATTAGAAACGCTAATCAGTTTTATTTTAAAGACACCACCCAGCCTTATGCAAAGCCTAGCATTTTAGGTAATGACTACTATTTGGTTACCTATTATTTGTATAGGGTAAAAGGTATGGCCAAGATTGACCAATATAGGAACGCCGCGAACGTTTTTGATGAAATAGTTCAAATTACGGCACCGGGATCGGATGAAAATAAAACAGCGACCGACAACCGAGATAAACTAAGAGGCGCGGTTCAAAAATATGATGCAGCGCACAGCGGCAAACCCGGAGCACCTGCCAAACCTTAATTTTGGTAGAAAACCATTGATTTACATAAAAAACTCCTCTTTAAAAAAGAGGAGTTTTTTATTTTCCTTGCATGCACTTACTTTTGTGCCATAACTACTTGATATGATGCTGCTGAATATGCTTATCGACGCAAATGTTAAGAACACCGCCGCAAACTATTTGCCCATAGGCATCCAATTGTTTTTTGCCGCCGGTTTGGTGGCCTTTATTATGATCATAAGCCATTTGGTAACAGGCCCCAAAAGGGCAACCGCAGATAAGTTGCAAACCTTTGCTAGCGGTATCGAAACCCATGGCAACGCCCGCTCCCCAATGGCAATCAAGTATTTTTTGGTGGCCATATTGTTTGTATTGTTTGATGTGGAGGTAATATTCTTTTACCCTTACGCCGTTAATTTTAAAGAGTTGGGCTGGCATGGCTTTGGCGAGCTGCTGTTGTTTGTTGGTTTTTTTCTGGCTGGTTATATCTATATCATCAAGAGAGGCGCCCTGCAGTGGGAGGATTAGCCCCCGGGCCTGTGTATGCCTATTTGGCGGGCGAACACAGCAATTTTTTAATCGGCCTTGCGGCCTTGGCAATTTTAGGCAACTGTTAAATTATTACAACAAAATTGGCGCTTGTATGTTACTTTTGTTGGTCGTTTAAGCACAGGTATGGGTAACTTATTTAACGTTACAGCAGTTAAAGCAGTTTAATAAAACACAAATATCTTTTATGGCACGTCCTGTCCGGTTTAATATACACCCCAAGCAGTCTGATATACATGATAATATAGCCATAGCGGGTATGCCCGAAGGCTCGATGGGCGAAGGGTATTTTGCCACCAGCATGGAAAAAGTGGTTGGGCTGGCCAGAAAAAATTCTTTATGGCCATTGCCTTTTGCAACCTCTTGCTGTGGCATTGAGTTTATGGCTACCATGGCTTCCACCTACGATTTGTCCCGGTTTGGCTCCGAAAGGCTAGGCTTCACACCCCGCCAGTGTGACTTGTTGATGGTAATGGGTACCATTGCCAAAAAAATGGGGCCGGTGTTAAAGCAGGTGTACCTGCAAATGGCCGAACCCCGCTGGGTAATGGCTGTGGGTGCCTGTGCATCGTCGGGCGGCATATTTGATACTTACAGCGTATTACAAGGTATTGACCAAATAATTCCGGTAGATGTGTATGTACCTGGCTGCCCGCCAAGGCCCGAGGCTATTATAGATGGGGTTATGCGTATACAAGACTTGGTACATAACGAAAGCCTTCGCCGCCGCAACAGCGAGCATTACAAAGCGTTGCTGGGTAGTTACGGCATTGAATAGAGGAGTGGGCGGTTATGGCTCTTGTAATCCATTGTTGATTTACAGTTTGTTTAGGCAACGATTATTTTAGGTATGATTACAATAGTTGGAAAGGCTATATAAGGCGTTTTAAAGCAGCAATATTTACTAGGCAGTTTTTATAAGGTTTACTTGGCAAACTTTGGGGCATATTTTACTGGGTAAGCAAACAATACAATACTGAAAGCAATTTTTAGCGATGGCACTAACAAACGATACAATTAAACTGAAACTTATTGAAAAGTTTGGCGAGCAGGTTTTCAATTTTGAAGAACCTTATGGCCTGCTTACGTTTGAGGCACCAAAGGAAAACAACTTGAAAGTATTGCAGTTTTTATACGATGATGCCGAGTTAGGGTTTACCTTTTTAACCGACCTTACTGCCGTGCATTACCCAGCTTTAAAAGGCAGGGAGTTGGCAGTGGTATACCATTTGCATAACCTGCCAGCCAACGTACGTTTACGGTTTAAGGTGTATACTGACATAGAAAACCCAGATGTGTATACGGCCACAAGGCTTTTTGAATCAGCCAACTGGATGGAGCGGGAAACCTTTGATTTTTTTGGGATAAACTTTGTCGGCCACCCGAACTTGAAAAGGATTTTGAATGTGGAAGAAATGGATTACTTCCCCATGCGCAAAGAGTTTCCGTTGGAAGACCAGAGCAGGCGGGATAAAGATGATGAAATGTTTGGTAGGGGCGGTTCTATTTGGTAGGTGTTTTAACAGTTTTGGACTGTTATAGCTAAGGTGCATTGACGAAAGGTTGGTTTCTAGCATTTTCAAAATGCCTAATTCTCAAAATTTTATTTACCTAATTCTCAAATTAATATGTCAGACATACTTTTTGCCAAGGATAAACATATTAAACTGCCAGAAGGCTCCATCGAAAAGCAAACAACTACGCTTAACCTTGGCCCCACCCACCCGGCCACGCACGGCGTTTTTCAAAATATATTAGAGCTTGACGGCGAGCGTATTGTGTCGTCTGAACAAACAGTTGGTTATATACACCGTGCATTTGAAAAATTGGCAGAACGCAGGCCGTTGTATCAAATAACTACCCTAACTGACAGGTTAAATTATTGTAGCAGCCCCATTAACAATATGGGCTGGCACATGACTTGCGAAAAATTACTGCAGGTTAAAACACCCAAAAGGGTGGATTACCTAAGGGTTATCATTATGGAGTTGGCGAGGATTACTGACCACCTAATATGTAATTCAGTGGTAGGTGTGGATGCAGGTGCATTTACACCTTTTTTGTATGTAATGCAGTACCGCGAGTTGGTGTACGAAATTTATGAGGAAATCTGCGGCAGCCGCTTAACCACCAACATCGGCAGGATTGGGGGCTTTGAACGCAATTTTACCAACGCAGCATTTACCAAACTGGAAAGATTTTTAAAAGAATACCCCGGCGTATTGCGCGAATTTGAAAACCTGTTGCAACGTAACAGGATATTTATGGAGCGTACCATAGGTGCAGGCCCCATTGGTGCAGACCGTGCCTTGAACTATGGCTTTACAGGGCCTAACCTGCGTGCCGCCGGCGTAGATTATGACGTACGTGTACACAACCCATACAGCAGTTACGAAGACTTTGACTTTACCATACCGGTTGGCAAAACCGGCGACTGTTACGACCGTTTTTTGGTTCGCAACCAAGAAATGTGGCAGTCTTTAAGCATCATCAACCAGGCTTACCAAAAAATACAGGAATTTAAAGGCGCGGATGCCGAGGTGTACCATGCAGATGTGCCTGAATATTACCTGCCTAAAAAAGAGGACGTTTACACAAAGATGGAGGCCCTTATTTGGCACTTTAAAATTGTGATGGGCGAAACTGACATCCCGAAGGGCGAGGTATACCACAGTGTGGAAGGCGGTAATGGTGAACTGGGTTTTTATTTAATCAGCGACGGTGGCCGCTCACCTTACAGGCTGCATTTCCGTAGGCCTTGCTTTATTTACTACCAAGCCTATTCTGAACTTACCAAAGATACCATGTTGAGCGATGCCGTTATAACCATGAGCAGCCTTAACTTGATAGCCGGGGAAATGGACGCCTAAAACGTTGCTATGAAAATAAAAACGCTTGTTTTATGTATAATCGCCACTACGGCTTGCTTGGCTGCCAACGCGCAGGTTAAAACAAGCTTTGGTGATGATGTAAGCACCTTGGATGGTGTTATGAAAGCCTATTACGAAGTTGTAACAGTAAAGAAGGGGGGCAAAATTAGTTTTGAGCGCGACAGCCTTCTACATATTGCCAATGCTGGTGTAGGTGTTATACAAATAAACGAAAACCGGCGGCCACAACTGCATTACATAACGTTAAGGCAATACCATAACTATGCTGATGCAAGCTTGGAAAAAAACGGTTTTGACGAGCGCGAAATACATAGGCAAGTGGAGCATTTTGGTGCGGTTTACCATGTTTGGAGTACGTATGAATCTAGGGTTGTAGCAGACGGCCCGGTAACAGACCGCGGTATAAACAGCATCGAGTTGTATTTTGACGGGCAACGATTTTGGATAACCTCTTGGATATTTGACGCAGAGCGGAAGGGGATAGAGATACCCAAGGAATATTTGGGCAAGTAGCCTGAAATGAATTGACAAAGAAATTAACCTTATATAAATGAGCGTTCAGTTTTCACCAGAAAAGTTAGACAAGGTAAACGAGATAGTAGCACGTTACCCACAAGGGAAGCAGAAGAGTGCTTTGTTACCGGTGTTGCATTTGGCCCAGGAAAGTTTTGGTGGCTGGCTAAGCCCCGAAACAATGGATTATGTGGCCGAACTGTTGCATATTAAGCCTATTGAAGTGTACGAGGTGGCAACTTTTTACAGTATGTACAACACAAAGCCGGTTGGTAGGTATATGTTTGAGGTTTGCCAAACCGGCCCTTGCATGGTAAACGGCTGTGACGATATTATAGCCTATATTGGAGAAAAGCTTCAAATAAAGGCAGGGGAAACTACGGCTGATGGGCTGTTTACGTTAAAAACAGTGGAATGTTTGGGTGCCTGCGGTTATGCCCCCATGATGCAAATGGGCAAAACCTACAGGGAGCATTTGACGAAGGAGAAAGTAGACCAAATAATAGAGGAATGCAGGCAGCAGGCAGCTTTGAATAATTAAAGAATTAAATGAAAAAAATTATTCCATATTTAAAATCGGCAGTGGCGATTCCAGGGTATAGCCTTATGCTTGAGTTTGAAGACGGGGTAACAGGGGTTGTTGATTTGAGTGCTTGGAAAGGAAAGGGTGTTTTTGAATATTGGGATATTGAAGATAATTTTAAAGCATTCAAAATTACCAAGGATAAAAAAATTGAGTGGTCAGAAGATTTAGATATGGATCCGGATGCATTTTATTTAAAAATCATAGGTAAAACCTTTGAGGAATATGCCCGTAATAAGCAGCTTCTATGGCATAGTCATTAAAATGTATTTTGGAGATCACTTGCCGCCGCATTTTCACGCAGATTATGGTGAATTCGAAGCACAAATAGCAATACATGATTTTGCAATTGTAGAGGGTTATTTGCCACCTAAGGCCTTGGCACTTGTTGTAGAATGGGCGAGTATTAACCAGTTTGATATTATCAATAACTGGAAAAGCTTAAGTGAAGGGGGAGTTGGAACCTTTAAAAAAATAGCCCCGTTAAGATAAGGTACGTACAACGGGGCTGGCGGAGATTTGAATGATGAATATAGCTATGAGGTTAATAAGGAGAACGAATAAAGAATGGGCATTACTACGGCCATATTAAGGGTAAGGGAACACCGTAAAGCAGACAAATATGCCGATGTGGAGTTTTTGGTTGATAGCGGGGCTGTTTACAGTGTGGTGCCAGGTAAGGTGTTGGATGAACTAGAGATAGAGCCATATAAGGAAATGAGTTTTTCGTTGGCAGACGGAACGACCCTGAGGAGACGAGTAAGCAGTGCATACTTTGAGTTGGAGGGAGAAGGCGGCCCTGCTCCGGTGGTGTATGGTGAGGAGGGTGATTCGGCTTTGTTGGGGGCAACAACCTTGGAGTCGATAGGTTTGGTTCTAAATCCCTTTACGCGCACACTGCACCCCATGCGCATGTTAATGGCTGGCTTGGAAAGCTGATTATTGTTATATTGTACAAGTGTGCGACGCAAGAAAGTTGGGAAAAGAGCTATTGCCGGTAGCCCAAAAAGCAAAACATTGATTTAAAAAAATTGGTTACGATATATTTTTAACTTCATAATTTCCCCTTGGGGGTTTGGTGCATGAAAAAACTGTTATTAGCAAACGACCATA
>Ga0208741_10001149_pt1 | contig 10890 bp, 5 predicted proteins | sample CryBogCBE03Jun09_FD_184576 | JGI IMG/M metagenome (GOLD analysis project Ga0208741, IMG submission 184576) | Freshwater microbial communities from Crystal Bog, Wisconsin, USA - CBE03Jun09 (SPAdes) | ecosystem: Environmental > Aquatic > Freshwater > Lake | place: Crystal Bog, Wisconsin, USA...
GATTGTAGCAATTTCATTAAGAAACCTGCTTTTAGTTGTTTTGGTATATTTGTTAAATATAATTGTCCCGTGCGTTGAATGCGTTCTATATTGACTTCAATGTTCGGATCATAATATTCACAATAAGCCATTAAATACCCCCTTAAAAATTCTATTCGCATTTCTCTTGGTTCAAATAATACATAAAATACATCAATTTCTGGTATATCGTTTCCACAAACACAAAATGTATATCCTGCATTTACTGCTTCGTGTTTATACAATACATTCGAAGATTCCATTTTTCCTTGTTGTAGAGGATAAAATAATAATTCTTGCCCTTGTATTTGTAATTCTTTGGGTGTAATCGGGTCACCGTTTTTAGACAACAATGAATGGTCATCCGTACAATCTACTATTCCATTTGGACTTACTATTCTATACATTTTCTTTTCTTTTGCTAATTGATGTCGTATGATTCTATGTAATCGCGTCCATCCCTTTTCTGTCCATGTTTCAATTTGGTGATATGATAATTCACAATATTCTTTATCGTCTTTGGAACTCACCCATCTATTATTTCCATATTTTTCACCTAAATATTCAATTGTCATATATTCAGTTCGATTTTCATTATATCTCACTAAAATAGGTGTATAAGAAATCACACTATCGCCATAGATATATTCAGCATTTGTTAATACCATTCCATGTGATTTTGTATCATAATAGCGACCATTTCCATAATTTTCTTCAATCATTTCTTTTGCATATATAATCATTTTTCTTCCTGTTGCGGTTGTCGAAGCAGCAACATCTTTCTCATAAAACGTAGATGTTTTTGCGCCACATTGTCCATATAATGAATTCGCAGTTACCTTATAACCTAATTGACGTTGTTCTAACACTTCTTGCATGAATGGATCTTTTTCTTTCTTTTTTAATTTTTTCGTATCTTCACGCGCCTTTAGAAGCTCTTTTAAAATCATTGGCATAATACCTGTTTCTTGCACCCAACGACATATTTTCTTTCCCGATATTACCTTTTCTGCACGTGATGTGGGTGTCTTTCTTTTATATACATATGTATCATATTCCGTATTTATATATTCCAATCCGGGCAAATTATCATAAATATAATTGCCCTCTTTATCCTTTTCACCCCATTCTTTTATTAAATTACCTGCTAAATCGTATTCTTTCGTCCATACTTTGCTATCATGTGACAGATTCTCACTAATCATAGAAGACGGATATAGAGACGAGTAATCTACACACGCAACTGGATTATCCATATACATGGAACATTTGGGTGGTAATACTATTGCGCCTTCATATCCATCATTCGCACACGATTTTTCTAAATCCGGCATTAATGTCCCTCTTTCACTGCATTTCTTCGCTACAAAACTAGTCAATTTTATTCCTTGACCTCGAAATACTAGAAATGATATTGGAACACTACAAATACGCGACATCTCAATAAACCCCGTTATGACGTCTTTCTTCTTCATTAAATGATGCACTAGATTACAATCCTGAATACAATATTTCGCGACAATTGACCTGTCACGACTTGAACCATTTGTTAAACGGAATATATCTTGTGGACTTACATCATCTTTGGCTACACCCCATTTGTTTTTCTTACTTCTATCTATATCCGTATAGTGTCCTTGGATAATAATTTTATTCAGTCGTTTATCTACTTCGGGTGTTTCTTTATCGAATATTATATCTAGGACTTGGAATTTCTTGCCCTCTTTATAATAATCATTTGTGAAACCAATAATTTGTATATGAATATAATCACCCACATGTAAGCCAGTTAAATTCGTTGTATATAATTCGGTTACGTCTCCGAATTGTTCGTTTGTGGCAAATTCTATTTTCTTAATATCGTCGCTTATGAAAAGTCCCGCCACATCATCCAATTTATATGATGACAAATTCTCGCCTCTACGGAAATAACACAACATATCAATTTGTAATCTACCCGTCATTTTGAAATAACGCAAATCGTATTCGCCACTTGCAAGTGCGATTTTCGCGTTTTCTATTTCTAATCCACCATCTCGCAATTCTTTTGCACATACTTCTTCTATTTTTCTGGATAGTTTTAAAAAGTTGTGTTCGCAACCGTTTTCTTGCGAACGGCGAAATAGAAACTCATAATCAAAACCAAAGATATTATAGCCAATAATAATATCCGGATTTTCTTTTTGTATCAACTCCGTCCATTGTAATAACAAGTCTCTTTCCGTCGGGACTGATTTTACATCTATACCGTCTAATTTATCACATGAACCCACCACTAAACAATTATTGTAATAGGGTTCATCATCACCATAATACATAAAGGTTGAACCAATAAATGTTGTTTTATCACCTTCCAATTTGGGAAAGGATGCGGATTCCATGGCTTTAATGATATATTGTATCTTTTCATCGCGGGTGTATTCCGATGATAACAATAAATCACATAATTTCTTTGTTGCTTGTTTAGGTGGATGTGATGCGGATGTCTTTGCTTTCTTTGTAATAATGATGGGTTGTTCATCTTCATTATCTGATATGAAATCATCTATTTCATTTACATCTTCTTCGGCATCTATATCAGCGTCATCTCCACCATCAACGTCATCATCATCTCGAAATTGATTCGTGCTTTTGTATTGTTTTTCGAAAAATGATTCTACTGAATTTGCATAGTTTTTATTGAGGTCATGAAAACCAGCAACGCTTTTTTCCAGTAAATCCTTTATTTTTTCTTGAATATCGGATGCTGTTGGTGCGCGTTTTGGATATACTAAATCTACATTTTCTACCAACTTACCAAATCCGAATGCAGTCAATATAATATCACGTAATAATTCGTTTATTGTATCGTTATTTATGTCGTTGGATGCGGATTGTTGTTTTTGTTGCAGTTGTATAATATCCACAATATTCGTGGCTAATTTTTTATACGTTTTAATCGGAACCGGAAAATCACCATGACTACTACTCGCCTCAATATCAAAACTACATATTTTATAGGGAACACGAGTTTCCTTCTGATTATTCGCAATAACTTGTTTGATAGAACATATATATTCATAGGTGCATGTAGTTGTTTTTGTTGTAGGAATTTCCACGCGATTCACTGGCAAATAAATCCATCCAGATGGACTAATATTAGTAATATGGAAATAACGCAATAATGGTGGAATATTACTTTCGTATAATATTAAATTCGTGGTTTGATATGTTCTGTTATTGCGGTAAGTGAATTGTTGTCTTTTTCTTTCTCTTGTATCATTATCATAAGAATACCAGAAATTTTTTACTTTATTCATTGATTCTATATTTGCAAACGTGATACAAAGAAATTTATCTAATTTGTTAGCAGTGAAACCATATAGTTTCTTTTTATCCACCAATTGAATAGATACGATAGAACCTTCTTTATAATATTGGAATCTGCGCTTTAATTCATCGAAGAAATCGGGAATCCATTGTTCTGTCCAATTGTCACTGACCTTGATATAAAAGAAGGGTTGGAAATCTTTTATATAAATACAACATGTTTCGCCAGTTTCATTTAGACCAAACATTTGAATGCGAAATGTTTTTGGTGTCTTTTCAATTTTAACGTTTTTTAATGACGCTCGATATTCAATCAAAGTTTCTTCTTCATAATCAGAAGATGATGCTGACGTTGATGCCGAATCGTCGTCATTGGATGTATTCGGTGTATTGGAATCATGGTCATATACATTGAAATCTATGAGTCGAAATTGCTTTAGAATCATTGGTTTCTTCGATTTCTTTTGTGTATTCATTTTATGTTACTAATACTTGTGGTTATAAGATAATTAATGAGATGTTTTTATAATCAATTTTTCGTCTCAATATACTCTATACATGGCGACATATATTTTTGATGTTGTTGGTGATTCATTAATTATAAAAGGATTTGGAAAAGATATACCAATTAAAATAGAAGATGTTTTATTATTAAATTCTATATTAAAGGAATTTATACCATTGAAGATTCCAAACCGCCCAAGCGGTTTGGGTGCGGATTCAAATCTGCGTTGGTCTAATATTGATAATTTTAAAAAACAAGAACTAATTGAAATAATACAACAAATAATAAATTATTTAGATACACTTAAAGACTCGGATAAAAAATATGAAGGAACATTACAAGGTTTAGCATTATATCCATTGGAAAATAAAAATGTCGCCTTTCCGAAATATAAGGCTCATTTAGATTTTTTTGAACAAGAATTTTTAGAAGCAAGAATAAATCAATTGTCATTTACGTCATGGTTGAAGATTAATAAAGGTGATGAACTTTTTGAAAAAGAAAAAAAAGATTATGGAAAGGTCTTCTGGGAATCGGGATTGGGAGAAGATAAATTTGTAAAAAAAGGTTATGACAAAATTATAACCTTTGGTTCATTTATTGACCCATTGTCAAAAACCGATGGAAAATCATGGCCCGAAAATGGAAAATCTATAGAAATAACTGAAAAAGTAATGAAATTATTTGGTTTTGGTGAGTCTAAAATTTATGCAAAGACTATAGGTAATAAATATGAATATAATGTTAAAATCGGTTGTGGAATAAATAATCCTTACTTTATCGAAAAAGATATAGAAAAGTATTCGAAAGGTAATGCTGTAAAAAATTCTATATTAGAAAAATCAAGTGATAAATTGAAAAAATCAGGAATTACTGGAGAAAAAATTAAATTGTTTATGATAAAAGAATGGGGGGATAAACTTCAAGTATTAATTTACTTTATGTATTATCACTCTAATAAGGGCGAAAAACCTATAATGATAACTTGTGATCTTGTTGTCTTTGTTTTATGTTTAACCATAAAAATTCCCTGTATTTATACTGGTGCACAACCTTTTGATATATTAAAAAAAAAATATCCTAATTTTAAAATCCCTACTGAAAGATGTTACTCCATCTTGGAATATAAACCAAGTGAAACACCACTTGAAGATGCACTTTATAGATTTAAACAAAAAATGGAAATATTAATGAAAAGTAACAAACAATTTATAAATGCTATCAAATCATTAACCAAACAGAATTACACAACATTAGAAATTAGTGGCGACCGACCTATAGACATTAAAAGGGAATTTTTCAGTGGGATATTGAAAGATATTGAAAAAATTCAAATAAAATTTGAAACGATTCAAAACAGTTTTATTGATAATGCAGAATATAAAACAACTCAATCGGTGCGTAATACACGCAATAAAAATAAAAAAAATGAAAATATTGATGAATATATAAAGATAATTGATAATAAAATAATAGAATTAGAAAAAGATTTTAGACTTATTCCGTTTATAAAGCAACCAAGAAAAAATGATAAAACTTTATCATTGAATGTTTCTTTGAAAGGTTATTATACATATGGTGGAAAATTTGCAATAAATGAAAATAATTTTGAAAATCCATCGAAGATGCTCCTAATGACATCCAGTTTTTATTTACTTGCAAAAAATAATTATATACACCGCGATAACGCAAAAGGTGGAATGAATAACACCCATAAAAAACACAATTATAATAAAAATAAAAGGGGAAAAACCATGAAAAAAATAGGTGGCGAAAGTTCTGAAAAAAAATCAGATAGTAAACATCAACTCATCGACACTGACCCATTCTTATATTTTAATGACGTTGATGGATTTGATTACCAAGATGATAAAGATGGTAAATATAATGGATTTATTTTCAAAAACAAAGATGATAGAGAATTTAAAGTTGGAGATAAAGTTCATATTCTAAAAAATAATGGGCTGATTAATGAGTTAAATCAACATGTCGAACGAATGAAAAAGGAAATTCATGAAACAGAAGATATTCAAATACATTTAGAAAAAAAATATATAGAAAATGTTTTAAATATTGAATGCGAATATGATGAAACAATTGAATACAAAATAAATGATATAAATGAAGACACTGCAATTTTAGACCAACGAAGATTTGAATCCGCACCCTCAGTGGGTGCGGATTCAAATTTCATGGGCAATTCCCTTGAAGATTCCAAACCGCCCCAGCGGTTTGGAATCTTCAATGGTATAATAGAAGTAGGAGATGTGCATGGAAAGGAAATTATAAAACCAATAGATGAATTAATAAGAGCGGATATAGATTTATTAAAAGAATTGAAAGATTCATTTGATGAAACAATGGAATTATATCATAAAAAGTATAAACAATTGCGTAATACTGATTATGTGCATTTTGACGATTTGAAGGAATTTATTTACATGCTATTTGTGCATTATTGTTATATACATGAACAAACGCCAATCATATTTAATGACGAAATTTTGCAAATAATTATTAAAGAATATGAAAATTTGTTTAGTTTTGATACTACTTATTTTATAATTTTAAATAAAAAATCCGTTGAAAAAAATAATAAACAACAATGGTTTAACGAACGATATAAAAAGAATGAATCACATAGAATGAGTGTAAAAATGCGCAAATTTAATGCTAGTAAAACTGCAACATAAAAAAGACGTGAAGAATTTTCTAAAATAAGAAGAAGACGAAATCCATCATTTTTCGGTATTTTGCCATAATCTTCAAAACGCGGAGCGCGTAACTTGTTACGCACTCCGCGTTTTGAAGACAATCATTTGTGACGAAATAGGGGGTGCTGTAAAAATCGCTTTGCGATTTTTACAACATTCTAAAAAGCACGACTTTAGTCGTGCTTTTTAGAAGAACTACGTTCCCCCTATTTCGTCACATGAACGCGGACATAAAATGCCCGTGTTCTAAAGGATAATAACTTTCATGTATTTCATGATATACAACTTATACATTTTGCATATTTAACCAATAAATATGCAAAATCATAATCTTCAAAACGTGTAGTGTGTCACCGGTGCCACACTCCGTGTTTTATTGACAATCCTTTGTGATGAAATGCCTTACTGCATTTCATCACACGAACATGGGCATTTTATGCCCGCGTTCTAAAGGATAATCTTCAAAACGTGTAGTGTGTCACCGGTGCCACACTCCGTGTTTTATTGACAATCCTTTGTGATGAAATGCCTTACTGCATTTCATCACACGAACATGGGCATAAAATGCCCGCGTTCTAAAGGATAATCTTCAAAACGCAAACTGTGCAACATGTAACGTAGTCCGCGATTTATTGCCTATCATTATTTTTGTAATATTTCTTTATTGTTCGACGTCTGTTTGCCTTCATTCTACGTGTCATTTTCTTTCCTTTTTTAGATACGCCCGTCTTCGCAAATTTAACAAATGTTGGTCGTCGGTGGTGAGGTTTCATCGCCTTCTGTCCTTCCAATAAAAACTCTTTCAATTTCATTGCGGTTCTGTCTTTATCAAAATATTTGACTTCGCCATTCTTTATTCTAAATATTGTTGGATATCCAGAAACTGAAATGGGTTGTTTCAATCCGAATTTTCTTTCTATTTCTGCCTTTCTCGAATCATAATCTACAGAATTCGCTTCTAATTCAATATATTCCACATTGCTTTGATTTCCTATCAAGTCTTTCATTTTTTTCCATATTGGTTTCAAAGCAATACAATATCCACAACCATCCGAATATATTTTACCTATACCTATCGTATTTGGTGATACCTGTTGTTGTGGTTTCTTTTCTGGTTGGTTATTTTCTTTCTCCATAACATTATTCAAATTTATATTCATGAAATTTGGAAATTCCATTCCGTTCCTCAAACGTATAGTATATACTATACACATATTTCTTTTCGTATCATATAGTATAACAGTATAACAAAAATATATTACAATATGAAAAAAATGATGATGTTGTTTCTATTGTTTATAATCATAGTATTTTTAGCAGGTTTATATGTATATGCATTTTCCAATGGCGGCGTCATCATTCAACCTATCCAAAAAGAAAATATGGATACAATGGAAGCAGTTAATGTCGCAAGTTGCCCTGATTTATTAATTAAAAAGGATTGCAGTTTATTATTATATAATACAAAATTACCTGAAGTGGATGGATTAAATCCTATTCCATTTTTCTCTATGGATGAATATTTGAACTATTTAGAAATACAGAAACGTAAAGGTATTCATTGCCCCGTTTTATTTCTACAACAAGAATCAAATACACAAGGACAAGATGTTTATCGTATTCGTCCTAGCCCTACTGATACTAATCCGGGTATGCAACCCATTACTTTGGCACCACCCCAAACGGCGACTGGGGGCGCTCCAAAACCATTACAAACCGTTCAATATATTGATTCTTCACGCGAAGACCCACCATTTAATGGTGGTGAATATTCAGGTTTCGACCCCTATGGATTATTTATTGGTAAATATACCAATATTGACGCTATTCACGATTCCACTAAATCACAACAAATTAGTGATAATCCAATGGATGATAATTGGGGCGGAACTGAATATACACAATCCGTTGTGAATTCAGGAAAATATAACGATTATAATATTTTTAAACCCACTAACTATACGCCAAAAAATAATGAGTTTATTCCTGGACTAGGAAACGTCGCACCACCACCTTCTACAATTGATTTTACATCTAGCACTACAACATTCCCTATTGGGAGTCAATTACTTTCTGGTGATAGTGTGAATTCTAATACAATAAATACGAGTAGCCCTGTTGCACCCGTTGGTGCTAATTTTACTTACGGTAGTTCATCCATGAGTAATAGTGCCATTGGCAATGCAATCGGAAGCGGGAATGGCCTCGGTTCGCAATAAATATTTTATGATATTCTCTATACATGACTTTGAAATATGACGTTTTTTACCATCTGTCGAACCGCCAATTAAAAGGCCATCTAACATATGTGGATTCTTCCGTAATTCTTCCATGAATTCTCCAAAGGATGTAAAATGTGACATTATAGATTGTGCTGTAATGTTGCTTACAGAAGGTATTTGACATAATAATATTTCACCAATATTTTCAGTTGTAATATTCTCCTTTTTCGCTTTTTTCACAACAGTGCTATATGATTTTATTGTATTATTCATTTCTGTCAGTGGTATTGACGCGGGTATGGGTCTAGGTTGTTCTGTCGAAGTATCGCCATCTATAATTGATTCAGTAGCGGGTGTAACAAAACGCATCGGTAATTTAGCCAAATCACGTTGTAATTTATCGGTCATGCATATAATAAAATCGGCGGTTTCTTGAAAACTACTTGTTCGAAATACACTAAATCCTTTCATGAAAACTAAAGAAGTAATACTAGAGTATATTCGGCGTTTTTTATCCGCAGTTTGTATCTGTCCCATCATACCTTCCAATAAATAAAAAATATTATGACGTGGAATGTTCGTGATAGAATGCATTAAACGATATGATTGATTTTCATAACGCCCATCTTGTATAGATGCTAATAAATCAAATAATGTTTTTCTTTCTATCACACATAATATTTCATCTGTATCTGTCTGTATGATAATGTCACCTAAATCTAATTGCCTATTTTCCAAATGAATATTTTTCGCGGCGGGTGTCCAACCGTAATTTGTCATCACCTCTTGACATTTTTCTAATAATCCTTCTTCGCGAACATCAATGATAATTTTCATTATTATTTATTTTGTTAAAATGATAATGAAAATAGATTTATATTGTTATAGGGGGGAACGTAGTTCCACTATTTTTACATCAGTCCTTATTTCTTCACACGAAAGCGGGACTTTCAGTCTGGCTTTCTAAAGTCTAATAATTGACAGAACCCCAATTCATTGGTAATGTGGAAATAGGTCTGCTCTGCATAACATTAGGATTCATGGTCATTGCCATTTTATTAGCATCACAGCATCTACCCGAAACAATACCAGCAGCACCAAAGAATATAGCATCCCATGCAGTTTCACCAATTGTTGGCTTCAAACCAGCCTTTTTGCTTCCTCCTCCTTGATTTTGATTAGAAATACTTGAAATATAAGTTACTTTTTTGCTTCCACTTAAAACCATTTTTGATTTATATAATTATTAAATATATTTTATTATTGCACAACCAAAATCCACACGACACAGAACAGAAAAAATTGATTGATAAATGATATAAATACAACCATGATATTCTATTCTAAATATCTACTACTTATAACCTAGTTAATATCATTTGTTTTGTGTTAAAATGAATTCATTATTATATAACGAAAACGACATCCGTATTGAAAATATAAATGGTAATGAAATTTATATTTTCGATCCTTATAATTCCCTAAATAAAGAAATTACAGAAGCTGATGTTCAGGGAATTTTGAAAAAATATGGTATTCATCAGAAAATCAATAATTTTCAATTATATAAACGTGCATTTGTTCATCGTTCGTATATTAAACGCCCACAAATTGAAAATAAATTGAATAATATTACTATTTCACCACCACCTGAAGGTTCATTACCACTTTATACGAAATCCAATGAAAGATTGGAATTCATAGGTGATGGATTATTAGAATGTATTACTAAATATTATCTGTATTGTCGTTTCCCTAAAGAGAATGAAGGATTTATGACAGAAAAAAAAATTGCTTTGGTAAAAAACGAATCTATTGGTAAAATGGCATTGGAAATGGGATTGAATAAATGGTTTATCTTATCTAAACATGCCGAATTAAAACAAACGCGTAATAATCTAAAGAAACTAGGTTGTTTATTTGAGTCTTTTATTGGTGCAATGTTTTTAGATTTTAATAAAATTGCATTGGATGATTTGGATTTGGAAGATTTTGAACCCGATTTTCATCAAATGTTCTTATTAGGTTCTGGGTTCCAAATTGTGCAGGTTTTCTTAAAAAATGTATTTGAACATCACGTGGATTGGATTTCTCTTATTAAAAATGACGATAATTATAAGAA
>Ga0208741_10001153_pt1 | contig 10879 bp, 2 predicted proteins | sample CryBogCBE03Jun09_FD_184576 | JGI IMG/M metagenome (GOLD analysis project Ga0208741, IMG submission 184576) | Freshwater microbial communities from Crystal Bog, Wisconsin, USA - CBE03Jun09 (SPAdes) | ecosystem: Environmental > Aquatic > Freshwater > Lake | place: Crystal Bog, Wisconsin, USA...
TATTAGTAGCCCAGGCTCCCTTCCATTTAAATTTTAATCTTCCTAGTATTAACTCAGCCATTGCTGTTTCCTTATAATTTTAAACTGGACCTGTATAGGTGTAGTTCTGATTCATTCTAGCAACTAAAAATCCGTTGCTATTGATGTAAAAATAGACATTGTTGCTGTCAACTAACCATTGTTCATAAGTAACGCCCGTGCGTTTACCCATATCATTTCTTCCGCTTGGAAAATTGTTGGACATTAAATCTATGCTAGTTGTAACGTCATCGTCTAAGACGCTACCATCTGTAAGATTTATAGTTGTTGAAGTGCTAGAAAGATCAGCGCGATTATAGTACAATAATCCGTCGGCATCGCGACGGAAACCGTGGAAATCTCCACCATAGTATGTACCTGCACCACTAGTTAATCTGCGAATATCTGTCATTTTACAGTCTCCGCAGTATTTAGCTAGTTTGGGTTCTAATGGTTTTAGTTATTAGCGAGCAGTTCCGTTAGTGTTACCAAACGGTTTATCAGCAAATGCCATATAGATAATTGTGGATGTATTAATGTTAGGATCTGTTGTAATTCGTAATTTAAACCCGTTGCTTAGAATATCATATAGCACATATCCGCTTGTTCCCGCACTTGTGCTGTCTACCATTAAATATTCGCCTAACGGATTGCTTGGATTACGAGCAGTGTCGCAAATTAACCAATCACCAGTACTGTCTGTACGTTTTGTCATTATCCAACGAGGTTTAAATCCGCAATAAATGAATGGGCCGTCGGTGGATCCGTTTCCAGTATATGTACCAAACTGACTAAATCCTGGAATTTGCGTCCAGCAATATGCAACTTGTGTTTGTCCGGATACGTTTAAATCACTGCCGGTTCCTACTGAAAATACAGAAGTTGTAGGAGCTGTATTATTCCAAGCGCCAGCACCAGAATTTGCTGCAGAATTATTTTGTAATTGTAGGTAGTAGTTCCAAGGATTTGATCCTCCGTTTAGTCCTGAATGACCTACAATCCACCAATGTCCTGCATTAATTCTAGATTTAACAATAATTACATTAGGTACTGCATTTAAACCGTGTCCAATAGTTGCTCCTGCCGTGCCAGTACCAGTATAAGTTACAATACTAAACCCACTAGTAGTATTGGCACTAACTTGGCTAGTAATTGTACCAGCAGTATTTGAAACCGCTGTGCCGCCGGCCTTCCAGCACCAAGCTACAATATTGTCGCCGTTAGCATTAATTTCATTAGAAGATCCAATTGAAAAACCATTGCTATTAAATGATGTTATTGTATTAGTAGCATTAACTTCTACACCTGTAGTGTTAGGATAAAGAATATTTGATGCACCACGTACTGAATCTTGTATTTCAAAATTTGATGTAGCCGATGTGCGATCTTTAAGCCATACCATATCAGGTTGAAAATTTAATCCTGTAATATTTTGTGTACTAGCATTGCCTGTGTACAACACTATATCAAAAAACTGATTAGGTGTTGCTGCTGCACTACCTATTGTCAGACGTTGTAAGTTCTTAGTTGTTAATGCCAAGAAACCAGCCGGAGGAGTAAATGCCCAAGGTCTTTGGCCAAAATTGTAACTTGCCGCACTATACTGTTGTGTTGCTGGAGCAACTGTGTAACCAGACAAATTAGTGAATGCTGGGTTTGCTAGTGTAGCTGGATTGCCGTTATTAAACCACGCACCATTTTTGCCCCAGTAGATATAACCGTTGTTCATATCTAGTGCTACCATACCAATGTCGCCGTTATTAAATCCAGTACCGTATGCAACAAAACTACCATTGTTACGCTTATTACCGTTACTGTCGTACATACCCCACGAGCCGGCAGTTTGCCCAATATAATTTGTACCTGGTAATTCAGCTACTGACCATACACCGTGATGGTTTGTAGAACTTGTTTGATCTACGCTAAATTCCCAGTACCATAATCCTGAACTTACTGCGATAGTTCCACGAATACCGTAGTTACCACCGCCAGCTGTATTAGATAGCCCGCCAGAGTTTATGTATTTTGTACTAGAATCTACACCATTCCAAGTACAATAGTTACCAACAACTTCGCCGCCATTGCCAAAATCGTGTCCATATAGTGTTGGACTGTCTGTTAACGTGTCTGTGGTTCTATCACTAGTGTTTGCGACAGCGGTAGTTGTATATCGAACAATAACTATACCCGATCCACCCGCGGCTCCAGGATACGCACCTACATAGCCGCCGCCACCACCGCCGCCGCCTGTATTAGCAACTCCTATATTTGCCGTAACTGGTTGATTTTGGTAAGAAATGCCATTACCACCACCACCGAGACCCCCTGCGCCAGCAGTGTATGATGATCCAACAGAACCACCTCCACCACCACCTGCATAATAGGTAGGTGTGCCGCTAATACCAAATTGTAATCCGTTGCCTCCTGCGTATCCATTGGTGTTAGGAGCAGTTGCGTTTGTTCCTACGGCACCTGCTCCACCGCCTCCTCCACCGTTTTCGCTACCGCCTGCAATTCCATATCCGCCTGCAAAACCTTGTCCAGCAGTGCCAGAGCCGCCTGCATAGGTACCGCTTGATCCGCCCCCGCCTCCGCCGCCTGATCCTCCAGTATTGCCGCTTGTACTATAAACACCACCACCGCCACCACCTATAGCAGTTAAGTTTCCAAATTGACTATTATTTCCAGAAGTTCCTCTGGTAGAACCTGCTGTAGAATTTCCAGGAGCACCTGCTCCGCCAGCACCAACTGTTACAGTATATGTTTGTCCAGGAGTAACTGGATATTGATTGTTGTAAATTAATCCACCGGCTCCCCCACCTCCACCAGCATATTGGCCACCACCGCCTCCGCCTGCAACTACTAATAATTCGACTTGTGCAACATCGCTAGGCGCAGTCCAACTAGTAGTGCCTACTGTGGTAAATGATTTAACTACTCCGGCATTTATGTTTTGTGTAACAAATGATTTTCCGCCAATAGCGGGTAATGCACGAACTGGAGGTGCAAAGTTTGCTTGATAACGTGCTACACCGGCTGTAATTCTTAAATCATCTAACTGACCTGTAAATGTCTGAGGAGATACTTGGTTGTTTATAAATGCGCCAATATATGTATTTGCAGTTTGTGTTAAACTATCATTTAGCGACCACTGTCCTTGGTTTTGACCGTTTATCCAAACAGTCATTGTGGTGCCAAGTCTTGTAACAGCCACGTGGCTCCAGACGTTAGGCATCAATGTATTATTTGATGTTACTACTAGCTGTGTACTACTAGCTCTGCTGTAAGTTAGCAAACTATTATTAGAATTTTGACGGATCATTAATCCGTTTTGCATATCTATTAAACAGGTATTAGAACCAATAGTTGGACTAAAATGCCAAAATTCTATAGTAAACGCACCAGTACCAAAAGCCATAGTAGGATTAGCAGGTACTAGCAAATAATCAGTAACACCATTAAATGATAATGCCCCACTGCCATATTTTGATACTGGAGAAATTGTAGCTGAGTTTACTGTTATGACATTGTTGCCACCAGCACTATCAACTATTGCTGCATTCGCAAAGTTTAATAATAGTGCAGGTGCTGTTGAAAAGTTTGCCGGTGTTGGGGTATAGTTACCTACACTATTTGATTGCTCATATTGAGCTCCCCAAATATAAATTGAACCAGTAGATGTTCCTTGTAAAGAACCCAAATAGCATTGACCGATATAATTAGTATTACCAGTACCGTTATTACTTGCGGTAATACTAATACGATACCAGCCATTGCCTACTGGTGTTATACTTGCATTTGAATATCCGGATTCTGCCGATTGTATTGTTCCTGTTTGTAAATTTACATCAATACTAATACCTAATCCTACAGTGCCGCCGGTAAATGCTACACGGTGTCTAAAAGAATACAATGTGCCAGCTTTAGCATAGATACTAAACGTGTATGGTAATGAATTACTGGTAGATGAATATGAAAACGCAATATTTGAATTTGCAAATATTTGTGTAGAAGTAACTAATGTAGCTGTAGAGGTTCCGTCTGGAGCAATACCAGCACCTGGAGCTACTGTAAGATTATATGGCGACCAGAAACTATTAACAAAATCTTCGCTAAATGGTAACAAATTGTTTGTTAATGTTCCAAACGGTTTTACCATTGGAGTGAATCCAGATGAACCAGCATAGACTGCCTGCCCTGTAATAATTCTAAAACTGCTAATATACCCAGTGGCAGTCGACATAGCTGTGGTATTCCACCAAGAGCCAATGTTCTTACCGTAAGTAGATCTTGTAGAAACAGTTCCTGATAAACTAGTTACATTTCGATCTAATCTTCCGTTAATAAAACTTTGCCAGGTTGTTCCATTACGTTGATATACAATATGATTCCAAGAGTTTTGTGTAATAATTACAGATCCGACACCATTGCCGCTTGGATCACCGCTTAATAAATTCCAGCTAGTACCGTTACTACTTGCCCAAATTCCAATACTTTGTACACCAGTTCCGTTAAAATCGATACCAACACTCCAGTCTGCACCAATACTGCCGTGATATAATGCCTGACGTGTTGTAGACATAGGATACCACCATAGTTCAATAGTAAAGTTTCCTGATCCAAATTCTAAGGTGCTAGTTGCAGATGTTGTTAGATAATTGTTAGCATTAAGACTAGCACTGGTAAAAATACTGCCGCCACTAACCGTAGGATTATAAGGAGTATTTGTTGGTAAAGGAAATGGACTAAAACTACCTTGAGTAGGTGTTCCTTGTCTTGTAATTGCTAAATTGCTTGGACTACTATCTAAAAATATATTATTTTGGCCGCCGGCTGGTCCGTTACCGTCTAAATGTAAAGTAACAGAACCTCGGTACGGATCTTGATCTGCGGTATATGTAGGTGTACCATTTAAACTAGCATCGTAACCTAATGTTTGACTTGTTTGGGCATTAGTAAATGGCAAATAAAAACCATTAGTTCCATAAGATCCAGTATACGGGATAGGTACCCACACATTATTACTATCAAATTGACCAAACATTGTTGGTTGCAATGCGTAACCGTCAACAAAATAATATTCAGACATTTCTCCAGAATAGGCCAAACTTGATGATCTATTGCAACCAACGAATGTTGTTGCATTATTTGAGAATGCAATAACAGCACTTTGAGCTGGGTAACTGGCGGTGCTAAATGACGTAATTTGGACACCATTTACATATAGTTTAAAACGATTTGCTTGAGTTGTTTGGGTCGAATCTATTGCTATTACAATGTGATACCAGGCTGAAAAATCTCTAAATGATTGTGTTGTTACAAAGTAAATGTCTTGCGAACCCGTGCCATCCTGCCCATATATGTACATTGTACCTGTCCCAGCAGTAAATGCCATATATAATCTATTAGCACCGCTAGAACCATTGAGTGCATCTACTGTTTGAAAAAAATGTTGATCGTTGGAGTTATATCCTAGTTTAGTCCAAAAACTAATTGTGCCAGTAGTTGTTGATCCTGGTCGAGCATTTTGTTTAATCAGATATGATGCTGGAGAATTTCCTTTAAATCGTAAACTATTCGAAATAGGTTGAAATAAATTTGGCTGAGGCCAGGAATTATTACGATGCGCTTGTAGTGCTTCGTTTATGGTCCACACTCCGCTAGCCGACTTTAGTGTTGGCTGGATTGCGGTGCCTTTTAAGATTCTTCCTGGATTATTATTTCTTTGTGTCATTTAATATTCTCTATCGACTATATTTAACCGCCATACCAACGTATGATTACAATACCTGAGCCGCCTGGTGCACCTGCTGCAGAACCATTACCGGTGCCGCCGCCACCACCACCAGTATTCTGAGTTCCGTTAACTGGAGATGTAGTTCCTGTACCGCTTGCTGGTGTTCCTGTACCTCCAGCACCACCGCCGCCAGATCCGCCAGCTGCTCCTGGAAAACTAGTTCCAGAGCCACCGGAGCCACCACCGCCACCAGCGTAAGTTACAGAAGATCCACTAATAGTGTATGTTAAGCCAGCTCCACCAGCTCCAGATACGGTACCAGTAGCATTGCCGCCGGCTCCACCGGCTCCACCGCCACCACCGTTGGTTTGATATGTTCCATTGATGCCACCACCACCGCTATTGCCTTGACCGTATGTACCAGCAGCTCCTGTATAAGGAGTTTGATTACCACTTGCTCCACCACCGCTACCTCCCGTGGTTGGAACAACACTATTACCGCCGCCGCCACCGCCACCATAAGCAATTAAATTTGCAAAGCTACTATTAGATCCGTTTGCGCCACCTGACGATCCATAAACTCCACCAAATGCGCCGCCTTGGCCAACAATTACTGGGTATGTTTGTCCAGGTGTTACTGGAACACTTGCAGAATAAATTAATCCGCCAGCGCCACCGCCAGCACCTCCTGGAGGACCTCCTGCGCCACCGCCTGCAACTATTAGTGCTTGTACGCTAGTAACGCCTGCGGGGCAAGTCCAAGATCCCGAATCGTTAAATGTAGCAACATATGGAACACGATAACGTAAAATTACAATACCACTTCCTCCATTGCCTCCAACAGTTTGAGCACTTGCTCCACCACCGCCACCGCCAGTATTTAAGGAAGCATTTTGGCCAGCTAAATTACCACCGCCTTGTACTTGTCCAGAAACTCCTGATCCGCCGCCACCCAAACCACCGATGCCGGATGCACAAGTTGTTTGATCAGAACCGCCGCCGCCGCCACCTGCAAAATATTCTAAATTACCAGTAATTGAATATGCCAATCCTGGTCCACCCGCACCTGCGGCACTATAACTAGCATTTCCTCCAGCGCCGCCAGCACCTCCGCCGCCACCGCCGGCTTCGCCTTTGGCTGTACCAGTTCCTGTAGTAATTGCGGTGCCGCCAGAATTACCTTGTCCTGCAACTCCTGTTCCAGGAGTTCCAGTAATTGTTCCCCAAGATCCGACTCCTCCGCCAGATCCGCCATTCAATCCAGATTGATAAGTTCCAGAATTAGATACACCACCGCCTCCGCCTCCACCATATGCGATTAGACTAGTTCCAGCAGTTATATCAAATACACCTACATTAGTTACTGTTGAAGTAGCATAACCATTTGTATTAAGGCGTAAGAAAATATAATAACTTGTTTGTGCTGCTGTAAATGTGCCAGTCAGTGTTCCTTGTGGACCACTGTTGGCAAAGTACAATACATTACCAAATCCGCCGGATCCGCCACCAGTAGTTACTCCTGTTACAATATTAGTTACTAAAATATCACTATATCCGTTTATCTTGGTAGTTGTTACCATATAAGTATGGCCAACAATACAAGTAATTGCTTGATAGACACAAGCTGGAGGATCTGTAGTATTTGAATTTGAAATAATTAATGAATTGTTAGTTGCTGTAAATGTTCCTTCTGCGCCACTCGCTGGATCTGTCCACCCAGTTAGTCCATTTGCAAAATTACCATTGCTAACTAAATTGTTTGCGCCGAATACACTACCGCTTCCGCTCAATCCTTGATTTCCAGAACCGGTTGTTCCTTGAGCACCAGAACCGCCATTACCAACAGCTATACTATATGTAGTACCAGGTGTAACTGCAAATGATGAACTATAAACTAAACCGCCTGCGCCGCCACCGCCTGCGCCGTAACTTCCAGTGTTAGTAACGTCGCGTCCGTACCCGCCTCCACCTCCACCACCAACAACAAGTGCTTCAACTTGTGTAACTCCGGCGGGTGCTGTCCAGTAATTACTTGCAATAAATTTTTGAGTTACAATTGCCTGATTTGAAATTGATGTTAATTTAGCAGGAGTAGATTTATATTTAATTATAGCAATACCTGCGCTACCTGCGCCGCCGCCTAATCCGCCGCCGCCGCCTGAGCCATACCCAGTAGCGTTTCCGCCAGGAGTTGTTCCAATAGTATAGCCAGTGCCACCGCCACCAATGCCGCCAGCACCGCCAGATGTAAATACTCCGCGTGTTCCGCCACCGCCTCCGCCAGCATAAGCTGTACTAGTGCCAGTTATATTAAAATATAATCCAGGACCTCCATTTGGAAGTGTTCCCGCTTGTTCACTGATGCTGTTTCCCTGGGGTTGGCCTGGACCTCCAGCGCCACCGCCACCGCCACATATTAAATCTGTTCCGTAGTAGATGGCATTCCCGCCAGAATAACCTTGACCAGCAACTCCAGGAGGTCCATAATATAATGTTCCGGACGCTGTACTGTTTAAGTCGCCGCCAGCTCCTGAACCACCAGCGCCGCCGCCTGCTCCTGAACTACTTTGATCTCTAACTGCACCACCTCCACCAATTGCAACTATAGTACCAAAACTACTGTTACTTCCATTTTGTGCTGTTATACCGCTAGAATAAGTTCCAGTACCACCTTGTCCAATTACAATAGGATATGTTTGTCCAGGAGTGACAGCAACTGACGGATTGTATATTAGTCCGCCAGCGCCTCCGCCAGGAAGTGCGCCGCCTCCGCCACCTGCTACAAGTAACATTTCTATATTTGAAACATCTGCTGGTGTTGTCCAATATTGTGTTGATCCAAACGCTGTTACTCCTGCAGGAGTAACACTTCCAGTGCCAACTGTTGTAATAGTGTAATTATTACTGCTATTATCAACTATTGTACTAGATTGTAGTGTTAAAAGATTAACAGTACCAGTAATAGATGCAGCTGCTCCTGACCCTGTGCTACCCACAGCGGTTGTAGTCAACGGAGATGTTGATGGAACAAACGTACCTGTATAAATTCCTTGGCCACTAATAACTCTCACATTAGATATGTAGCCCATAAATCTTTCATTAGACGTATCGCTACCAATATACCAAGATGAGCTTAGTGCGTCGGTATTTGTACCAGACCCAACAGCTATACCGTTTAAATATAGAGTAAGTGTTCCTGAACGTCTAACAGCAGCTGCGTGATACCATCTATTAGCAACTAAAGGAGTAGTTCCACCACTGATGTCTGCATTAGCAACGCCTAACCAATAAAGACCTTGGTTACCTATAAAGATAAGTCCCGATCTTGATCCAGAAGCGGAATACAATCCAGTATTAGATGAAACTAATGCAGGATAAAACCATAATTCAATAGTGAAATCAGTAGCTGAAGAAATTGTTGCCGGTGTGACACTTAAATTTGCATAATCATTAAAATACGCACCATAGGGCAGTGTGTATTGTTGTACTGTATACTGATCATCAATACTTGTTTGATTTTGAACTTCTGCTAAACGATACATACCGCTTGGTTGACCAGGACCGACATCATCTTGCGCTCTTGTAACGGCTGTTCCACTATTAGTTGATATATAGCTAGTTGCACCGTTTCTGGCTTCTAATTGCCAACCCCAAATATATACTCCTAAACTAGATCCTGTACCTGTGTATGAAGGAGCGTAATCTCCACCGTTTGTATAAGTTGTTCCATCACCAGGCTGTGGAAATAATGGCATATATGCGCCGCCGCCTCCTGTTGATAATGATGTTGTGGTCATTTGTAAAACAATTCTATACCATCCATTACCAACAGAAGTTGCTGTTGAAGAATAGTTAGTTATGTTACTTACACCAAGATAACCGTAATTTGTTATTGCACCGTTTGTTAAATTAACTGTTACTGCGTACCTACAACCGCCGCCAGCAGAACTGTCTGATAGCATTATACCTAAATAGTTGTTTCCGGCTGCTTTTGCAAAAATTGATCCTGTTAGTGTTATTCCTGGACCTGTAGGAGTTCCGGCCCAGCGAGTCGTACAAATATAATGTCTACCTGTAGTAGTATCAGCATAGATATAATCTGCTGTAAGATTTCCGTCAGGCGCTATCGCTTGATTTACAGTATAGCCGCCAGCAGCTGTCTGCGGGGTTTGTGATATGTCTTCAGAATATGCAATTAAGTTTGTACTTGCAGGTTCAATTAATACTGCAGGGTTAACCCAACCTGTACTATCTGCGACAAATGAGTTTGGAACCCATAAAGAAGTTGTTACTGCGTTTGTATTTGTAATGGCGTAGGCATTACTACTAACATCAGTTAATCCAGTATTTTGACAAGTCAATAATAATACCGTTCCAGTAATAGATGCTGCAGCTCCTGATCCTGTACTACCTATTGAGGTAGTAGTTAATGGTGCTGTTGGCGGCGTAAATGTTCCTGAATACAAAGCCTGGTTGTTTATTACACGTAAATCTTTTAAATAACCGTTGATATATGCGGTATCTCTATTGTTGTAACCAATATAAGTAGTTGCACCAGTAGCCCCCATACTAAAGTTACTTGGTAGTGTAATAACTAATGCGCTTACACCGTCAACAAATATTGTTAAACTTGTTCCATTTCTTGATGCAGCAATATGATGCCAAGCAAGATCATTAACATTTATTGCTGTTGGATTGTCTGAAATAGCATTGTTATAATAACTAAAATTGAGTACACTAGTTGTAGCTTGTATTTTAAATGCAAATGCTCCGTTAGTTGGGCTTCCGCTAAACCCTTGATTTAATACGTTAGCATAGTTTGTTTGCGTAGTAGTAGCAGCTTTCCACCAAAATTCTATAGTAAAATTATTTGTACCAAAATTTGTGGCGCCAGTTACTGTGCTGAGATAGTTTGTACTGGCGCTAGTGAATACCGCACTATATCTATTAAATGATGTAGTGCCGTTAAAAGAATAGTTAAGACGAGGTTGGTTTGCTGGCGCAGTAACTAGTGTACCAGTATTATTAAAATATGTGCCAGTGCTTGCTCTACTTGTAAAAGCTGAAGTTGTTTGAGGTTTAGCACTAACAATGCCGCCTAGGAAACGATTGCTCATAGCAGGT
>Ga0208741_10001154_pt1 | contig 10865 bp, 8 predicted proteins | sample CryBogCBE03Jun09_FD_184576 | JGI IMG/M metagenome (GOLD analysis project Ga0208741, IMG submission 184576) | Freshwater microbial communities from Crystal Bog, Wisconsin, USA - CBE03Jun09 (SPAdes) | ecosystem: Environmental > Aquatic > Freshwater > Lake | place: Crystal Bog, Wisconsin, USA...
TCCAGAGGTCGAGTCCGGCCGCGCGGGCGATCTCGACGCTGTGCAGCATGACGTTGGTGGAGCCACCCATTGCCATGGCGACGGTGAGGGCGTTGCGGAGCGAAGCCGGCGTCACGATGTCACGCGGTCGAATGTTGCGCTCGGTCATCGTGACGAGGCACTGCACGAGTTCGTCGGGGAAGTCGTTAAGGCGACGAGGGTCGTCCGACGGGGGCGCGACCATGCGCAGCGGTTCGAGGCCCAGTACCGCGATGAACGTCTGCATGGTGTTGTAGGTGAACATGCCCCCACAGCTGCCCTGGCCGGGGCAGGCGTTCATGGTGACTTCGGCACGGGCTTCGTCATCGGTACTCGTCGCGTACTGAAAGGCCGTGACGAGGTCAATGCGCTCGCCACTCGAGGGTAGATGACCCGGTTTGATTGACCCATCGGAAAGAATGACTGCCGGCACGTTGTGTTCCAGCATGGCGGCGACGGTGCCCACCGGTGGTTTGTCGCAGGCGACCACCGCGATGGCACCGGCCACGCGGTTGGCGGCGAAGTGACTGGAGGCTACGTCGTTAACGAGTTCGCGACCAACGAGTGAGAATCGCATCTCGGGGGTGCCATTAAGCTGACCATCGGACACACCGACGGTGAAGGCGGGGGCGATCAGTCGATTGGCGCGCTGATCCGCGGCAATGCGCCGTGACATGGCGGCCTGGACGGCGGCGACTTTGGCCTGCACCCCGAGGTAGCACTGGCTGTCGCCAAGATTGCCGAGTACGGCCCAGACGGGGTCGTGAATCTTGGCTGGGTCTTCACCAAGAAAGGTGGCCGTTCCGACGCGCTGGACATCGCGACCTGGATTACCGGCGGAGCGGACGTTGACGGGCGTTGTGCTTTCGAGGCCTTCAGTCATAAGGGCAGTCTAGTTAAGCGACGTAATTCCTCGAAGTACCGAGGCATTCCTTCGGTGACGAGCTCACGAGCAGAGATGTGTCAATCGAATGGACCGCAGCCTGCGGCCTTGACTAGTTAATGCGGAGCCGGTGATGTGAAAGTCACGAACCGACGTAGTACTGGTCCGCGACAGTAAGCGCCTCGTCCAAAATCGCAAAACCTTCTCGCAACTCGTCTTCGCTCACCGTGCACGGCGGCACGACGTGCGTCCGGTTGAAGTGGATAAAAGGCCACAGCCCCCGTGATTTGCACGCAGCCGCAAACTCGTTCATCGGCGTGGCGGCGGGACCCGCGGCGTTATAGGGAACCAGCGGTTCGCGCGTGGCACGATCGCGCACGAGCTCGAGCGCCCAGAATACGCCCAGGCCACGAACGTCTCCGACGGACGGGTGGCGCTCCTGAAGGGTGGCAAGTCCCGGCGCAATAACTTCCTCGCCCATGCGGCGTGCATGTTCCACGATGCCTTCAGACTTGAAGATGTTGATGGAGGCAACTGCCGAGGCGCAAGCGAGCGGGTGTCCAGAGTAAGTCAGCCCACCGGGATACGGGCGTGTAGCGAAGGTGGCGGCGATGGCCTCAGAGATAATGACGCCACCGAGCGGAATGTAGCCGGAGTTGACACCCTTGGCAAAGGTGATGAGGTCCGGCACTACGCCCCAGTGATCCACGGCAAACCACTCGCCCGCGCGACCAAAACCGACCATGACTTCGTCCGCGATCATGACGATGCCGAATTCATCGCACAGCGCGCGGACACCCTCAAGATAGCCAGCCGGCGGCATCAAAATGCCATTCGTGCCCACAATGGTTTCGAGGATTATCGCCGCGATGTACGTCGGTCCCTCCACCATGATGGTGTCACGCAGGTGGGCCAACGCGGCCTCGCACTCTTCTGCTTCGTTAGTCGCTCGAAAGGAGGAGCGGTAGAGATAGGGGCCCCAAAAGTGGACGACACCGGGCATCCCGGGGTCTGATGGCCACCGTCGTGGATCACCCGTCAGGGTGATGGCGCCAGCGGTGGCGCCGTGGTAGCTCCGGTAGGCAGCCATCACTTTGGGCCTCCCCGTGTGCAGACGAGCCATGCGCGTCGCGTTCTCAACCGCCTCCGCACCACCATTGGTGAAAAAGACTTTGTTGAGGTCGCCGGGGGCGAGCTCCGCAATCAGTCGTGCGGCTTCGCTGCGGGCGTCATTCGCGAAGGAGGGCGCGATGGTGGTGAGGCGTCGTGCCTGATCGGCGATGGCATCAATCAAACCGGGGTGATTGTGGCCAATGTTGACGTTCACCAACTGTGAGGTGAAGTCGAGGTAGCGACGCCCTTCGTAGTCAGTGAAGTACGAGCCGCTGGCCGCGGCAATCGGTAAGGGGTCAATGAGGTCCTGCGCAGACCAAGAGTGAAATACGTGGGCGCGGTCAAGTCGACGCACGTCGTCCCCAGTAAGCGTTTCGAGGGATGCGAGTGGAGAAGCGAGATTAGTCATGATTACCTCGTGCGGGGGAAGCCCAGGTCGACGCTTGAAGTGGCCGGGTCCGGCCAGCGTGAAGTGACCACCTTGCCGCGGGTGTAAAAGTTGATACCTTCGGGGCCGTACATGTGGTTATCGCCGAAGAGTGACGCTTTCCAGCCACCGAAGGAGTAATAGGCCACAGGGACTGGGATTGGCACATTGATACCGACCATACCTACCTGCACCTCACTCTGAAAGCGACGCGCTGCACCACCGTCGCGGGTGAAGATGGCGGTACCGTTTGCGAAGGGATTGCTATTGATGAGGTCGAGAGCTTCATCAAATGTGGTGCATCGTACGACGCCGAGCACTGGCCCAAAGATTTCGTCGCGGTAGACCGTCATCTCCGGAGAGACGCCGTCGAGCAACGTTGGTCCCAGGAAGAAGCCGGACGTTGGCATCGGTGTGAGACGTCCGTCGACCACAACCTTGGCACCCGCTGCTTCACCTTGCTCGATGTAGCCGGCGACGCGGTCGCGGTGCTCGGCAGTAATCAGTGGACCCATTTCAGTGCCCGCAACGGCACCGTCACCCACGGTAATACGGGGAATGCGATCGGCGATTGCCTCAATCAGTGGATCGGCAACGTCACCCACAGTCACGACGACCGAGATTGCCATACACCGTTCACCAGCGGCACCATAGCCCGCAGAAACCGCGGCATCGGCGGCCAAATTAACATCGGCGTCGGGGAGGACCACCATGTGGTTCTTGGCGCCACCGAGAGCCTGAACTCGCTTGCCCGCTGCCGTACCTCGCTCGTAGATGTACTTCGCGATGGGTGTTGAACCAACGAAGCTAATGGCCGCGACATCGGGGTGCTCGAGTAGACCATCGACGGCTACCTTGTCACCCTGTAACACGGTAAAGACGCCGTCGGGTAGGCCAGCTTCGCGCCACAACTCGGCCAGCCAGAGTGAGGCGGATGGGTCTTTCTCGCTGGGCTTCAGGATGAAGGCGTTGCCGCAAGCGATGGCGTTGGCACACATCCACAGGGGGACCATTGCCGGAAAATTGAAAGGCGTGATGCCGGCCACGACGCCAAGTGACTGGCGCAAGGAGTACACATCAACGCCGGTGGAGGCTTGCTCGGAGTATCCGCCCTTCATGAGGTTCGGCACGCCAGTGGCGTACTCCACGTTTTCTAGGCCTCGGGCAATCTCACCGGCTGCGTCGGCGAGTACTTTGCCGTGCTCAGTGGTGACAATGGCGGCGAGTTCGTTGGACCGGGCGTGCAGCAACTCACGGAAGGCGAAAAGGACCGCTGCTCGCTTCGAAAGCGCCGTCCGACCCCAGGAGAGTGATGCCGTTACCGCCGAGGCGATAGCCCGTTCGACGTCGGTAGCCGAGGCCAAGTTGACGGATGCAATCTGCTCCCCTGTCGCGGGATTGAAGACGGGGCTCGTTCGTTCGGCGCTCCCGGCGTCGGCACGACCATTGATCCAATGTGTGATTGTTGTGGGCATAGAAGCCGAGTGTAAGAAAGAAAGTGCTACGCGGAAAGGGAGTGATTGCTAATTTTCACTAGTGGCGTCTAGACATTTGTCTAGAGAGGAGTAGCGATGTCGATAACTGTACGTGAACTGGCGGGCCTCCCGCACCTGCGCTGCGTCTGGCTCGCCGGCGAGTCAGGAATGGATCACGAGATTACGTGGGCACACTCCTCAGATCTCGAAGAACCATGGGCGTGGCTCCTGGGCGGCGAAATGTTGATGAAGAACGGTCGAACGATGCCGCGTTCGGCCAGCGCTCAAGTCAATTTCGTTGAGGGGCTTCATGGCGCCGGCGTTAGCGCACTTGTTATTGGTGTTGATCCGAGGTCAGTACCCCTAAGTCTGCGAGCTCGGGAGCGTGCCGACACACTTGGACTTCCCATTTTGGAAGTGCCCTACACGATGAATTTTTCGGTACTGAGTCGTACCGTAGCCGACGCACTCACGAATCGACAGGCAACCAGCCTTGCGCGGGCCGAACGTCTGTATGACGCAATTCGCTCGGCAGTCGCCAATGACGACCCTTCGGCGTTTGTGGCCAAACTTCGAACTGAAGTCGGTGGTGAGGTGCACGTTATTGACGGCGAGACGCTAAATCCGGTCCTGGTGGGGACCCGACCTCTCTCGCCGATGCTCCGAGAACTCCTCACCTCTCATTTTCAACAAGATAGCCCCGGGCTAGCCCGTATGTCACTAGCCCGTGGTGGTGAGGTGGTCGTGGTGGAGGTCCCGTACCACGTGGCGACGTGGCTGGTTGCCGTCTATCCCAGCCGGCGGGATCACGATCCCGTCGTTTTGCATCACGCGGCTGTTGCCACGGCGGTCGGAGTCGCGCACGTGTCTCTTCGTGCTGAACACGCACGTCAAGTTGGCGGAGAGCTGTTGGGTGACTTGATGGATAGTCGACTCGAGACGGCGGTGGGTACTCGGCGTTTGGCGGAGTTTGAACTTGCGAGCAGTGAGTCGCTGTTTTTTGCGGTGCGGGGTACGACGCCAGTGGATGAGCGTCGCCTTCATCTCCAGCTCCATCGGCGTTCGCTAGCGCATCTCATGGTTCGTCGAGGTGACGTCATTTTTGTTTTATTGAAGGACGATGGCGGCGACGTCGTCGGCATAATCGAGCGTCTGGCACACCAGTACTCAGTGGGCATAGCGCGACCGGTGGAACACTTGGCTCGAATACCCGAGGCGATGCGCGAGGCGCTCTGGGCGCTGGCGGGTGCCGGTGAGAATCGGCAGATCGTTCACTATGGCGCAACCGCACCACTTCCGGGACTAGCGAGCGTTGACGAGGGTCACGAACTCGTTGAACGGGTCCTTGGCCCTCTCATCACTTACGACGCCGTTAACGACAGTGAGTTAGTGGTGTCGCTTGAAACGTTTCTCAATGAACGACGCTCGTGGCAGCGCTGTGCCACGGTGCTGAATGTCCACCGGCAAACGGTCATTTATCGCATGCGGCGCGTCGAGGAACTCACCACGCGATCTCTGGGCGAGACGGGAGATCTCGCTATGTTCTGGCTGGCCCTCAACGCACGACGTATTTTGCGGGGCGAAACGCCCCTCTAAAGGATCTCTACCCAGTTCGGGGTGTTGATTCTATTTAGACATTTGTTTAGTTCGCGTCTGCACATTTTTATCCTTTGTCACTTTCCCAACGGTTCCGGTGTCCTTACACTCAGCCCAGACCATTCCAGGCAAGGGGGAAGCCATGGCAGGAACACATGAAGGTAACGGCGCGGAAACGGCCAGTGAAATCGCGGAAGACCGCATTGATAATCAACTGACGCTCGAGCGAGGATTTACCTTCCGTTCGGCGTTCGCGTTGGCGTTCGCCGACGTTTCGCCGATCGTGTCGGTGTTTACGGTGTTCGGTCTCCTGATAGCTATCTGTGGCCCTGGCTTCTGGCTGGCAATGCCGCTGGTACTCGGTGGACAGATGCTTATCGCGGGGGTCTTTGGAGAGGTTTCGTCACGCCTGCCACTCGCAGGATCGGTCTACCAATGGTCGAAGTACTTAGTAGGGGCGCGCTACGGATGGTTCGCCGCGTGGTCCTACATCTGGGGCCTCACCATCGCGCTGGCGACCCTGACGTACGGAGGGGCCGGTTTCTTGTTCGCCGTGTTCAACGTGAACGCCCCTTCGCACTACCAGCAGGCTTGGCTGGCGGTGGCCCTGGTGGTCGTTGGATCGGTGATCAATGTCACTGGTCGTAAGGTGCTCAAGTACTTCTTCTACGTAAGTATCGCTGCCGAAGTATTGAGTTCCGTGGTGCTGGGCACGATTTTGCTCGTGCGCTACCGCGTGAACCCAATTAGTGCCATCATTCACAGCACCGGGAGTCTCCACGGTGCCGCTTTTGTCACTGGTCCTTTCCTCGCGGCCATTGCGGTAGCGGGCTGGTCCTTCCTCGGATTCGATGCGGCCGGTTCGGTGGCTGAGGAAGTGGAGAACCCGGGTCGCGCGGTGCCCAAGGCCATCGTGCTGTCTCTCTTCGCCGTCGGTATGGTTGTTTTGTACGCAAGCTTCGCGTTGACGATTGCGGTCCCCGACTTGCCCAAAGTCTTGAGTGGCCAGGATCTCTCGCCTCTCGCCACGACGCTGCAGGTCCACCTCGGCTCGGGCGTTGCACGCTTCTACCAATTGCTCTTCCTGGTTGGCTTCATGGCCAGCTTTATGGCAGTACAGGCCGCGGTGACACGCTGCATCTGGGCAAATGCCCGTGACCGCGTCTTGCCGGGCCACCAGTTCCTGGTCAAGCTCACCAAGCACGAGAAGTTGCCGTACAACGCCGTCATCGTGACGGGCATTGTCGCGGCGGCACTTCCCTTCATCAACTCACCCAAGATCTACGGCATGCTCATTAACTTCACGAGCGCTGGATTCTTCTTCTCCTATGCGCTTCCAGTGTTCGGCGCAGCCTGGGTTCGCGCTCGGGGGCGTTGGCAGGCTGGGCCCTGGTCGATGGGTGCCTGGGGCCCGTTCGTGACCTACGCGGCCAGCGTCTGGCTGGTTGTCGAAATCATCAACATCCTGTGGCCTCGGGCCGAGCTCTACGGCGCTGGGTTCCTCGCGTGGAGCGTGATTTACATGGTTCTTGGTCTTGCGGTTGTGGGTGGGTTGCTCTCGTCATGGATATTCCGTGACGGTGGCGTCCACGTTCGTCAAGGTGACCTCCTGAATGTCGAAGGCTTCGCCGGAGACTCACCGGCGTGAATGAAGCGCGGGTCGCCATCGTTACCGGTGTCGCCAGCGGTATCGGGGCGGCAGTGGCATCGTCACTCACGAAGTCGGGCGTCGCGGTAGCCGGCTTCGATTTGGCGGCCAGTGAGGGAGTACTTTCGCTGGAGGTCGACGTCGCCGATGCGGCGAAGGTGACGGCTGCGGTCGCAGTTGTCGAACGTGAGCTCGGCCCCGTTGACACCGTGGTTAACGTTGCCGGTTACTACGAGATGCTGGCCATTGCCGACATCACTCCCGAGCGATGGTCGCGCATGCTGCACGTCCACCTAGGTGGTCTCACCAACGTCGTTAGGGCCACCCTGCCGGCGATGGTGGCGAGCGGTGACGGTCGAATCGTGGCCATCACGTCGGAGTTGGCCATCGGTGGTGGTGACCACGACGCCCACTACGCGGCCGCCAAGGGCGCGGTGATTGGCTTCGTTCGTAGCCTCGCCGCCGAGGTGGCCCCTTCGGGCGTTCGGGTCAATGCTGTTGCTCCCGGGCCGTGCGACACGCCCTTGCTCGCTCCCGACTCGCCGTGGCGTGCACCGGAGTACCTCGCGACGCTGCCCGCTGGGCGACTGACGACACCGCAGGAAATTGCCTTGGCGGTCCAGTTTCTCGTGGACGAGGGGAGCTTTTTTGTGGGCGAGGTTGTCTCAATTAACAGTGGAGCGGTGATCTAGTGACCACTATCTCGTTTGGTCCAACACCGCTGACGTTAGTCACCGGAGCAGCGCAGGGAATCGGTGCGTCTATTGCTCGACGGCTGGCCGATGCTGGAGCCACGGTTGCGGTAAATGATCGACTGGCAACTCCGGCTCTCGATGCTGTGGTCGCTGACGTGAGTGGCGTGAGTGCCCCAGCCGACGTGTCGCGCCCGGAAGAGGTCGAGCGCATGGTTCAGTCACTCGAAGCGGTGCACGGCCCCGTGGGGACCCTCGTGTGTAATGCCGCCTACATGACGATGTCACCCTTCAGCGAGCATTCGATTGACGATTGGTGGAAAATCATCGATACCAATCTGACGGGCACCTTCCACCTCATCCAGGCGGTCCTACCGGGTATGCGCGCTCTAGGCGGTGGTCGCATCATTGTCGTTTCGTCCTACTGGGGCGTCATCGGGTGGCCTGACGCGACGGCGTACGCGGCGTCCAAGGCGGGATTGATTTCGTTAGTCAAAACCCTTGGCCGTGAACTGGCTCCCGAGGGCATACTCGTTAATGCGGTAGCCCCTGGGGTCATTACGACACCGCAACTCGACGTTGACGCATTGGCCGCCGGCGTGTCGCGGGCCGAGATTGAGGAACGTTACGCCGCGGGCATTCCGCTGGGGCGTGTGGGTCAACCCGACGAGATCGCGGCGGCGGTAGCCCTGCTCTGCGACCGCCGACTCGGGTCCATGGTGGGCGCAATTTTGCAGGTAAATGGGGGAGAAGTGCGGTCACGGGTATGAATGAAGAGAACGCTCGCACTATCGTCGGCCAAGTCGACGGACTCGTTTCACCTCGCTACGCCGGACTGACCACCTTCGCTCGACTGCCTCGGCGGGAGGACGTCGACGGGTACGACGTTGCCGTCATTGGCGTGCCCTTCGACTCGGGGGTGACCTACCGACCAGGTGCCCGATTTGGGCCCGCCCACATTCGTCAGTCCTCTCGACTTCTCCGTCCGTATAATCCCGCAACCAATGTTGAAGCGTTCGCGCACCAACAGGTGGTCGACGCCGGTGACATCGTGGGTAATCCTTTCGATCTGATGGAGGCCATCAGCCAGATTGAAGAAGGTGTGCTCGGCCTCATTGAAAAGGGGCAGCGACTCGTGACGCTCGGTGGTGACCACACGATCGCGCTTCCCATTCTTCGGGCGATGAAGAAGGTCCATGGTCAGGTGGCCCTGGTCCATTTCGACGCGCACCTCGACACGTGGCCAACGTACTTCGGTGCTCCTTACACCCACGGCACACCATTTCGCCGTGCGGCGGAAGAGGAACTCTTTGTGCCCGGGCATAGTGCTCACGTGGGAATTCGGGGGTCACTCTACTCAACGAATGATCTTGACGAGGATGCCGCAATGGGGTTTCGCATGTTCAACTGCCTGGAGATTGAGCGCCGCGGTGTCGACGCCGTCGTGGCGGACTTGCGCGAGCAAGTGGGGGACCGGCCGGTCTACCTTTCAATCGATATCGACGTGCTCGACCCCGCCCACGCCCCAGGCACGGGAACACCCGAGATTGCGGGACTCACGAGCCGCGAACTAGTTGGTTTGGTGCGTGGCTTTATGGGGGTCAATCTGGTCGGAGCAGACGTGGTCGAGGTGTCGCCGTCCTACGACCACGCTGAACTGACCGGGGTGGCTGCGGCCAATCTCGCGTACGAGTACCTTGGTCTCATGGCGAAAGCCCCTCGTGGAAACTGAGTTCTGCACCACGTGGCCCGAAGGGTTCACGTCGGCCGCGAGCTTCTGTTTTGACCTTGATGCCGAGTCGGCCGTGCTGTCAGTGGCTCCCGAAGCCGCTCACCGAATGTCAGTGATGACCCACCAATCGTATGGACCACTCGTTGGCGTTCCTCGATTGCTGTCATTGCTCGAACGACACGGGGTGCGGGCGACCTTCTTCGTGCCCGGTTTCAGCGCCCGTCGCTACCCCGACGTTGTGCGTCGCGTGGTTGACGCGGGTCACGAAATCGCCCATCATGGGTACCTGCATGAGGGACTGGGTGGTCGCGATGAAGGTGAGGAAATATCCTTCCTCGAACGTGGCCTCGAGGCCCTCGAGGAAGTAGCCGGGATTCGTCCGGTCGGTTACCGAGCGCCGATGTGGGAGTTGAACTACCGCTCGCCGCGACTACTTGAGGAGCGCGGATTTCTCTACGACTCGAGCCTGATGGACGGCGACTACCCCTACGAGTTGGCGGCGGGGAACTCCTCAATCGTCGAGATTCCTATTCACTGGGCACAAGATGACTGGGAGCAGTACTGCTTTGTGCCGGGACTCTTCGAATACGGCGTTATTGAAAGTCCGGCCAAGTGTGCCGAGATGTGGTCGCTGGAGTTCCAAGCGCTGTCACGCGAAGGTGGCTGTTACGTCTTAACGGCGCACCCATTTCTTTCTGGTCGTCCATCACGAGCGGCAGCGCTCGAACAAGTGGTTGAGGAAGTGGTCGGTACGAGCGGTGTCTGGGTGGCCACAATGGCTGAACTAGCGAGTTATACTCGCTCGCTGGGATTGCGTCCTCGCCACATTGAGCCCCCGCAGTTACCGTAGGTTCGTTGCGCCGCCATCCTGAGCGCTCCGACGTCGCCGGTGGCTCGAGATGCAGGCGAGATGCAACGAAATTTTGATTGTTACTTGCGAAGGCAGTCCAATTCAACCTTTTGCGTGAGCGGAAGAGTGCTGTGAAGAGGTAGAACCCAACTTGTCGGGGAACTGCTTTTCTTACTACTCACTACATCCGACAGAACACCACTATGTCTTGTAGTTGGGGTTCTGAGAAGTCCTGGAGTACTGCTCGGCGACCGCGCTCTCGAAGGTATGCCCGCTGGATGGTCGTTACTCGTGGCGTTGATGCTTACTTTCGAGATACTCGTTGAGCCAGGACTCACTACTCCGCCATTGGCCATCCGTTCCTTTGTGAGCACGGAGTCGCCCACGCTCAATTGCCGCCCGCAGAGCGGCGACACTTCGTCCTTCGGAGG
>Ga0208741_10001156_pt1 | contig 10851 bp, 8 predicted proteins | sample CryBogCBE03Jun09_FD_184576 | JGI IMG/M metagenome (GOLD analysis project Ga0208741, IMG submission 184576) | Freshwater microbial communities from Crystal Bog, Wisconsin, USA - CBE03Jun09 (SPAdes) | ecosystem: Environmental > Aquatic > Freshwater > Lake | place: Crystal Bog, Wisconsin, USA...
TTTTTGTCGTTTCCAAGACCATTTATGTCGCATCCAAGACCTTGGATGTGATTTCCAAGGTCTTTTTTATTGCTACCAAGACCTTGGTAGCCATGTCCAAGATCATTTTTGTCATATCCAAGACCTTGGATGTGATTTCCAAGGTCTTGGATGCGACAGAATATCCCTCATAAATTCAGAATTATACAATTTTACAGGCAAATGAAACCAACCCTCAACCAAACAAAAGCTTCTTTGTAATACTCTAAAACATAATTATGAGAAGAATAATATTGGGCCTGTTGGTTATAGCCAGTCTCTCCGCATCAGCACAAGAAACAATCACTACTTCTTCCGTTGCGACTGCCGAAAAGATGTTCGGAATTTCTTTTTCTGAAGCCAAAAGAGATTCTATGTTGGGGGCATTGAGTAGCAACCTAAAAGTCTACAACTATATCCATTCAAAAAATATCCCCAACGACGCTCCTTATCCACTTTGGTACAATCCTGTTTTGCCTACAATGGTTGTTCCTAAAAAGCAATTGCCCGTTCATTTTGCTATTCCAGAAGGCGTTGCTATGCCTTCAGATAAAAATAAACTAGCCTTTTACAGTATTCCACAATTGGCATCGCTCATTAAGAATAAAAAGATTTCTTCGGTAGAACTAACTAAGCTTTTTATTGAAAGACTTAAGAAATACACGCCCATTTTGCATTGTGCTATAGAGATAACAGATACGATTGCGCTGAAACAAGCCAGAAAAGCAGATGCAGACTTGGCAAAAGGCATTTATAAAAGTCCACTACAAGGCATTCCTTATGGTATAAAAGATTTGTTTGCGGTAGAAGGAACGCATACAACCTGGGGGACACCGCCGTACAAAGATCAAGTGATAAATCAAACGGCTTTTGTGGCTAAGCAACTCGAAAAAGCAGGTGCAGTATTGGTCGCCAAGCTTTCTTTGGGTGAGTTGGCAATGGATGATATCTGGTTTGGCGGCCTCACACGTAACCCTTGGGATACTAGTAAAGGTTCAGGAGGTTCCTCTGCGGGCTCTTCTTCGGCTACTGCTGCCGGCTTAGTTCCTTTTGCCATCGGTACAGAAACCTATGGTTCTATTGTAGATCCATCCATGCGCTGTGGCCTTACCGGTTTGAGACCAACTTATGGAAGTGTGGCTAAAAGTGGGGCAATGAATCTGGCATGGACATCAGACAAGATTGGGCCTATTTGCAGAAGTGCAGAGGATGATGCCATCGTATTTAACTATATTCATGGGGCTGATAAGGATGATGCCTCCTCCATTAATGCGGCTTTCAACTACAAGGGCACAGTAGATATTGCTAAATTGAAGATTGCTTATGCTAAGAATTATATAGATACCCTTCCTGAAAACAGTACCGAAAAGCAAACCCTGTTTACTTTGAAAAAGATGGGGGCTAAGCTGATTCCATTTGAGTTTCCAGACAACCTGCATGGCGATGAAATTCTTTCTTTGATAGTGGGTGTAGAGTCTGCGACTGCATTTGATCCTTTAACACGTTCCAACAGAGACGATGAAATGGTGCAGCAAAATAAAGATAGATGGCCTAATATATTCCGTTCCTCCAGGTTTATTCCCGCAGTAGAATACATCAATGCGTGTAGGCTTCGCTATGAAATAATGAGAAAAGTAGACCCTGTTCTCGATCAGTTTGATGTAATCATTGCACCTCCAGAAACGGGTGACCAATTGGCAATCACCAATCTAACGGGCAATCCATCCATCACATTGCCAAATGGAATATTGCCCAATGGATTGCCTGCAAGCATCAGTTTTATAGGTAAACATTTTGGAGAAGCTACGCTGCTTGCTTTTGCAAAGGCTTATCAAGAACAGACAGGCTTTCATTTAAAGCATCCTCCACTGTTTAACCAATAGCTTTATGGTGTAGAATTAAAAAGTAATAAAAAGAGGTAACAAAGTCCTTGGTTACATTACTAGACAATTAATTAGTTGGAGTAGAATCTAAGAGTGTAAACTAAAGCTTTTCTATTGGTATCCCGAACCAGTTTGTATTGTTCAGTAAATGTTCACCTTTCATCACCAATGACAGGGGCGCAATCTTGCAGTTGTTCTCTATTTTAGTATTATACAATACCACACTTCCCGCACCGATGCTACTTCTTTCGCCAATGTCTACTTTGCCAATCTTCATTACCCTGTCTTCAAATAGATGTGTCTGCGGGCCCGAATAAGTATTAAAGGCACAATCATCACGTAGTGTAACCATATCAAACTCGGTAATGTCGGCCGTGTTCATCCATACACGTTTACCAACTTTTACGCCCATCAGTTTAAATAGGAAGGGAAGAAATGGAGTACCCTGCAAATTGTTCAATAAGAATGGAGTCGCCAACGCTTCAAAGATGGAGGTGACTGCTTCTGTCCGCCACACTTTCCAAGTCCACATAGGGTATTGTTCTTCTTTGTATCTGCCTATTAAAACCCATTTAATCAGCAAGCAGAATAGGAAGGAAGGTATGGATACGATGCCTATATAATAGAATGGAAATTGTAGTGCAATCAGCCAATAGCTATCATCGCTTGTTAAAAGGTCGTGGGTGTAAGCGATGAATAACAAACCAAGTGAAAGGGTAACGGTTTCTGGTATCAGAATGCGCATAAATTCAATGATAGTGCGTACAGCCCTTCGATTGAAACTTGGTTTGTAGGTGAGCCAATCCGGATATACATTTCCTATAACCCTTCGTGGTAGCCGTACAGCAGGTGAACCAAACCAATCCGATGGTTCATTATCTGAAATAGGATTCTTTAATGGAGGAATAGAGGTAACGCCAATCAGTTTATTATCTCCCAACTGATATCCTTGTGGAATAAGGGCACTATTGCCTACAAAACTTTTATTGCCAATAAGTGTCTTTTCTATGATAAGTTCTTGATTCCGGATATCTGTTTCGCCAATCACTGCCGCATCTGCAATAAAAGACTCATCACCTATCTCCAACAAGTGGTGGGTAACATTGCTAGCATTGGAAATCTCTGTATTCTTACCCACTTTAGCTCCCAAAGCCCTGTAAAGACTTGGGATAAATACGGTGGCAAAGATGGGGCGCAGTACACTGAGCGATAAGGAAAACATCTGGTCTAGAAACCATTTCCATACATAAGTATGACTATAAACAGAGTAGCGTCCCACTTTGATTCTTCCTTTTAAAAGTTTAGAAAGAACAATCATTTCAGCGATAAACAATAAAATATAGGACAAGGCAAACAATGGCGTTGTTATCAGGTAATAGAAAGAGTAGTCATCGGCCTGTTCATCCAGATAGTGTAGGCCAATGATAGTTGGTACAATGGGTAACATTACCAATGTAGGAATGAGGAAAACCAATCCGGAGAAGAATAACTTATACCGTAACCGCTTTGCTTTTGATACTGGTTTATACGCTACATCTTCTTGCTTTCTGTCCACCAATTTAGCCGGGCTTCCTTCCCAGATACTATTCTTGGGCATGGTCAGCCCGAATCCTAAACAGGATAAATCTTTTAGTTCACTGCCTTCTTCCACCACACATCCGCCATTGACGATGCAACTTGTACCAATATGGCAATTGTCTTCCAGCGTGATTCTTCTAAACTTAATCAGCCCATCTTCCACCCACACATTGTTCAGGATTACATTGGCACTGATGGTTACATTCTTTCCAATTGTTATCAGGTCGGGTGAACCAAATCCAAAGCTGCTCAACTGAGAATCCTTGCCTGTTTTAATGCCTACAAGCTTCATCAGGAATGGATATAATGGCGATGAACCAAAGGTTTCTAGTGGAATAAAGCCTACAATATGACCATACAGCCACCATTTAAAATAGTAGGCGCCCCACAATGGGTAATCGCCTTCTTTAAACTTTCCAATAAATAATCGCCTGATTACAACAGATACTGCAATCATAAAAGGCGGCACCATACACAACAAGGCAATGGCGGCGAGGATAGGGATTGTGTAGCCATCTACCTCTTGGGCAACAATATAATAACCAAGGTAAGGAACAAATATTTGCGCAGCCTGCAAACCAAAAAGCAATATCAGGGCGATGGCCTGAAAGAAACCGCAGAGATAATAGCGCAACTTGGGGATGGGATGGAAGGTTTGTGTCGCTTGCTTTTGAGTGGTATATTTTTCATTGATCCAATAGCTGATGATGCCCTCAACCGTTCTTTTTTGGTAGATGTCCAGGATAGAAATGTTTTCTAACCCGGCGATCTCTCTTATCTCTGAGACAAATATGGCAGCCAGCATAGAGTGTCCGCCCAAATCATTGAAAAAGTCACTTTGTTTCTTGATAACCTGTCCCGGAAAGGTGGTTGCCAGCCGTTGGATGATGCTTATTGCAATGCCATTACCTGCATATTCGTTTATTATTTCCTCATTCAGGTTCTTGTCTTCAGTCGCTGCCACCACCCATTCGGGCAATGCTTTCCTGTCCACTTTGCCACTAGGCAGCCATTTGAAGTCGGTTACTTTCATAAAATAACCAGGCACCATGTAGGCAGGAAGCAGTGCTGCCATTTGCTCACGCAGTAAGCGTTCATCTATATTGGGTTCATTATCGTTGGGGATATAATAGGCCACAATATTATCCATATTGTGGATGTTCTTTACCCCTATTGCCCCTGTTTTTATAGAAGGGATATTGTTCAACACCACTTCAATCTCACCTAGTTCTACCCGATATCCCCTTATTTTTACTTGGTCGTCCTTGCGTCCAATTACCTTAAACCGGCCATCTTCGGTCATCGTTCCCTTATCTCCCGACAAATAAATCCGGTCTCCGGGAAGGTCATGCAAGGCGTCTGGTTTGGGCAAGAATACTTTCGCATTCAGTTCGGGTTTATTGATGTAGCCATCACTCAGGCTGATGCCACTCAGTACAATTTCGCCTTCTTCACCAATGGGTACAGGCTCCAGCTTTTCATTCACCACTGCCATGCCGTAGTTGGGCAATGGATAGCCTATAGATATTTCATCGTCGGCTTTCAGCTCTATGAAAGAAGCAGAAACGGTTGTTTCCGTAGGCCCATAACTATTAAAAAACTGCAAAGGAAGGCTTCCCCACTTCTTTAAAACATTGGGTTTACAAGCTTCGCCACCCGAGTTGATTAAGCGTAGCGTAGGAATATTGGTATCCAATAATGCCAGCAAACTAGGCACGGCATGCAATACAGTTACTTTATTTTTATTTAGAAAGTGATGAAGGGTATCCAACGACTTGGCAGTAGATGCATCGGCAATACATATTTCTGCACCCACAAAAAGGCTGATCCAGTTTTCTTCAAACCACATATCAAACGAATCGGAGAAGCCTTGATAAACAATATCGGTGGACTGAATCTTCAGTATCGAATTCTCCGAGCGCAACAGGTGACTAATCTGTTTGTGCTTGATGGGTATCCCCTTTGGCGTACCGGTTGTGCCAGAAGTGAAGATGATATATGCATAGTTATCGGGATGTGCGTAGTTGATACCTACATAATTGGTCGTTGGCTGACTGAGTGTTACGCCTACTGCAACCAAAGGCTCGGGTAGCGTGGTGTCGCAGAAACAAAATTGCGCCCCCACGTCTGCCAATACATTCTTCACTCGGTCTATGGGCGTTTCCCGGTCGAAAGGGATGTAGGCTGCACCAGCTTTCAATGCGCCGAGTGAAGCAATGAGAATATGGTATCCCCGAGGCAGGTAGATGCCTACAATCTGCCCGGGTTCAACGCCTAGTTCCAGCAGTTGCTCGGCAACGGCATCGCTGTAAGTGTCTAATTCGGAATAAGTAATTGCTTGACCATTGAAGGTAAGGGCAGTTTTACTGGCATGTTGTGCAACCGAATCTTTAAAGATTTGCACCAGCGTCTCATTACGAAACAATGATTCATTGGTGTTGGGAAAACTGATGCTTACGTCAGTGATAATCATACGGTGCAAATTTGTTAGGGTCGAAACATTTAATTCCAATGCTGCAAAGTAGGGGCAATTATTATGCTATTTGCTGTGGTATAGTATTCTTTTATGAAAACATTAGACGTTAAGCAATAATTTAGGATTAAAAGGAATAGGCTTTAAAAAAAGAAACCCCTCTGAGGAATCAGAGGGGAGTAAATTGTCATAGCCACATTCTTCATCTTAAATATCTAATATCTAATATCTACTATCTACTATCTACTATCTAATCACTAATCATTAATTGCCTCCCGCAATCTTCAATGGCAGGCTCAAGCCACTTGTATAGACGCCGCACATCATTATATAATAAAGGTAATAGTCGGTTTTGGGTGTTAGGTTTACCAGTGTTTTCAATCTTCTCCCATTGATGTTAAACACACAAGATGGCATGAGCGCATTCAACGGTAGTATTATTTGTCCATCTGGGCTCATGGTAGTACCGGGAGGGAATGGGCTACCTTGAACAGCGATGCAACTATATTTTGTGCCACTACCAAACGGCGCACAAGCAGTTTTGGCTACCCCAGTGGCTCCGGGTGTATAGTTAAGACCAGTAGGCACTGCGCCATTCTTGATGCGTGTAGTTGTATCGTTGATGCCATCCCAATAGGGAATCATACTCAACTTAAAAATATCTTCTGGGTTAGGGGCAGCAGTGGCAATGCCATTTACATAAGGTGCAAGAGAAATCAGGCAATCCAACAAATCGGTATGTGCACTATCGTAAGGGATTTTTGCAGACATGCCACCTTGCTTATAAAGGTTCCGTTTGGCGGTGAAATTGGTGATAAAGCCACCCAAAATTAGTTCGGTTGTAGGCTTTGTGCCTGTGAACACCAATGGGTTATTGTCAAAGATGGCTAACTTAATGTCTAAGGCTTGACCGCCCAATTCATCAATTAAAATTGCCCTGATTCCGGCAACGTCTACTCTAAATTCTCCTGGTAACATAATTTTAAGTTTAAATGCGTGATAAAATTTTGCTGGCCATTTATATTTAGCGGTCAACTCGAACAAAGGACGGTACAATGTGGTATTTTATTTTAAAATTATGTTAAAGTTATCACAATGCTTGTTTTTGGTTTATTTTATTGTTAAATAGGCGCTTTTTCTATTAAAATAGTAATTAAATAATGATTCAACTCCTCACTCCGTCATTGTAAGGCTCACTCCGTCATTGTAAGGCTCACTCGTTCATTGTAAGGCTCACTCCGTCATTGTAAGGCTCACTCGTTCATTGTAAGGCTCACTCGTTCATTGTAAGGCTCACTCGTTCATTGTAAGGCTCACTCCGTCATTGTGAGGCTCACTCGTTCATTGTGAGGCTCACTCGTTCATTGTAAGGCTCACTCGTTCATTGTAAGGCTCACTCGTTCATTGTGAGGCTCACTCGTTCATTGTGAGGCTCACTCGTTCATTGTGAGGCTCACTCGCTCATTGTGAGGCTCACTCGTTCATTGTGAGGCTCACTCGTTCATTGTAAGGCTCACTCGTTCATTGTAAGGCTCACTCGTTCATTGTGAGGCTTACTTACAACAAAGTGAGCTAATAAATGCAGTTAAAGAGGCTTTTGTAGAGAAATCCTTTCTTTATAGGTATAAAATATTGGGTTATTTATCAATTATCCCTCATCTTTGGGAAGCGGTATGAAGTTATCTGGAGAAAACTGTAAAGGGAGAAGCTGAATTACTGAAAAATTATTATTTACATTTTAAAGATTAAACAATGAAAATGATTTGCTTTTTAATCGTACTGTTTGTTACAACACACTCTTTCTCACAATTACCTCTTGATTATAAGCTAGTAAAAGGAACTTCTCCGGCGGGGAGAGGCAACTATTATACAAATGGAAGAATAAAATTTCTTAAAGATACTCCTCTAATGGGGGATGATTACGGCGACAAACAAAATATGGAATCACTATCTTCAACCTATGGAATAGTATTTAAGAAGACAAAGGACGATATATATGTAGGTGATGGATTTTCGAATGGAAAGTTCCGTTTTGTTGTTTATAAGAAATATGCCTATGTTGTTATTTCGGAAACTAACACGAAAGAATACGTAGATATGTGTCAGTTTGTTTTTAATGCAGTTAGAAATAGTGACTTTTGGAATTAAATGACTATTAATAAGTTGAATATTTATCTAAATTGAAATAAAACAGCCATAGATTAAAAACACACATATGATAAAATTAAAACAGCCAATAATAATTGTAGCTATAATTGTCATTCTAAATTCTTGTGGGTTAGAACAAGGACACCAAAAGACAGCTGATGAATTAAGGTTAGAACTAAAAATGCAGGAACAGAGTAGCCCAACTAGATACCTGTCTGCAACTGGATCGATGAAGCAAAATATTACTAGGGAACCAGACCTTTTTCATCATACAGAAACTGATGGGTACATTATTAGTGGGACAATAAAGAATACATCGACTATAGCAAAATTTAAAGATGTCATCGTTACTGTTAACTACTTATCTGAAACTCAGACTGTTATTGAATCTAAGGAATACGTACTCTACAAATATTTTAGTCCAAATTCAGAGACACTATTCAACTATAAGGTCTATCCTCCTGAGGGTTTTAAAGATTTCAGTGTCGATATCAAAGGTGCAACCCCAGTAAATTAGTTGGTTCAACTGGCTCACGAATGTCGGGTTCACCTGAAGCCCCATGGGACACCTTATCAATTCAAGTAGAACGGACAAATTAGACAATGAATACAATTACAATAAGTTTGATTTTGATTTCAGTTGCAATCGCATTTGCAGCGACAATCATTTCAGGACTAATCAAATTTATTTTCTTCTTTAAACAAAAAGACACTTACAGACACATCCTGAAATTTGGGCTTTTGGGCGAGGTCGTTGGTCTACTGATAATGTTTATAGTTTGGGCATATTACAGACAAGGAATTAATAATTGGTCACAGGCAGAAATCATTATTGCAATTCCTTTTTACCTAATGTTGGTTGGACAATTGACAGGAACAATTGTGGCATTTCACAACAGACAAAAACTTAAATCGACTTGTTAGACAAAATTGGAGAAATATTATGGTTCGCTATGTTCTCATCTAGTCCATGAATGTCGGGGTCTGGTTCATGAATCCTGTCATAGACTAGCCGTCACTAAAGCTTGATTAGGAACAAGTTGCTTAGTATTGGAGAAGTAGTAAGAAATAGTAACAGCAAGCGCATGATAGAATTATACACAGGTAAATAGTTAATCTTAAAATTTTAAATATTTCCAAACAATAATTTACTGTATTCATCCAAATTAATTAAATTATGAAAAACATTTTTGCTATTTTCTTCATGGGGTTATTAATTGGCTTTTGTTCTTGCTCACATAGAGAGCCTTATAGTGCACCTCCACTAATTGCCGACCTCACAGATGGTCCTTGGCAACTGACTTCTACTAGACAAATTGATAACAATGGTTCTGTAATTAAAAGGTCTAATGGAATGCCGTCTGATTCGATTATTTTCAAGTATAGTATCACTCAATCTCTAAATATGTTGCCTGCAAATATTTTGGGTTACTTTAATGACTCTATAAGTAATTGTAACTATAAATTAGCCCTAAGATCTCTTGAAAGTTCTAATATATATGACACAATATTATGCTCCCAACCTCTGCGTTATAATTATACAGACACACTATTTGTAACTAGCTACAATGATTATTTAATGGTATTTCAAGTAAGACTTACAGGTAGAGATAGTAACATTACTGAAATTGATTCTCTTAAGAAAATGCGTTTTTGGTAGTACATAATTATTTATAAAAAGAGGAATCAAAAGTGGAAGAAAAATTTAAACAAAAGGCGGACATCTCTAAACTAGCTAATGAATGTCGGGTTCTGGTTCATGAATCCTTTCATGGACTAGCCGTTACTAAGCATACCTCCTTTAAAAAAGCCCCAGCTAGTCGGCATCACTAGCTGCTATCTATAAGAACATCGCGTGCCGCGTGTGCATTCGCTCAGATAGTTACGAAACCAATCTCAGTGTTCCTAGCTAGGAACACAATACCCATAAAACAATTGAAGTGGATGTTTACAATATAATCCGTATCCCTGCTGCAAGAGATGCAAAACTTAAGTTTGTTTTTAACTCAAGAGAATTATTTTGGGTTACAGAATTATAAGTCTCATAAAGACCAAAACTGTTATTTTGGGAGTAAGATAGTCCTATAAGCGATGGTATCAATAATTCTAAATCAACTTTTTTATAAATCCTATAAGCTACACCGGGAGTAAAAAATAAATCTCCAGAAAAACCATTCGGAATGTTTGGACTGCCTATAGAATCTGTTAAATTAGTTTTGTTAAAGTAAAAATCAACCCCAATATGATTGAAGAATGATAATGAACTAAAAAGCTTGTAATACTTTCTGCGAAAGACTCCTGCAACATAAGAATTAAATTTCAGTTGATATAACCCATTGACATAATTGCCGGTTTCTTTTAAATTTGAGTAACCCAGATAGACACCATATACATTATTCTTTTTGAAAGCCTTAGATATTGAGACCCCTCCACCAATACTTTTCGATGACGTTTCTGGGTAATATGACCCACCCGTAGCGTTGATATACTTAGCGTCACTACTACTACCACTTAATTGCCCGCCAACAAGTAAAGTACCTTCTTCTATCTGACCATTTGCAATTGTAAAGAATAGGAAGCTTCCTAGTATTATTGAAATCTTTTTCATTTTTGATAATTTAATAAGAGCCTGTTTAAAAATGTTCTTTAAAAGAAGTAAGGGCACATGCTAAAAAAGAGATACATACGTTCTTAGAGTTACCAAGCTTAAAGAAAATATGTATACGACAGATTTAACAGATGCCCAATGGG
>Ga0208741_10001158_pt1 | contig 10832 bp, 3 predicted proteins | sample CryBogCBE03Jun09_FD_184576 | JGI IMG/M metagenome (GOLD analysis project Ga0208741, IMG submission 184576) | Freshwater microbial communities from Crystal Bog, Wisconsin, USA - CBE03Jun09 (SPAdes) | ecosystem: Environmental > Aquatic > Freshwater > Lake | place: Crystal Bog, Wisconsin, USA...
TTAGTCACGCAGACTGGAAGGCCAGCGATGCGATCGCCGGGACGCCCGCCAGTTCGTCGCGATGTGGAACGGGCGTTCTGGGTCAAGATCGCAGAAGGCCTGACCAGCGAGGAAGCCGCGATCGCCAGCGAGCACTTGGCAAGTTCACCCCAGTCGAATTTGAGGAACTCCACCGATTGCTTGAAGCGGCATAATCATCTCAACAGAAACCGGAAACTAAACCCTCAGCAGTCCCGATCTCCTTCCAGTACTGAGATCAGGCTCGTCCTGCCCAATGTTGCCGAAGTGAAGAAGATAAACGTATTCAGAACTGCTCGTCGAGAAGGCAGTTGACACAGTTCCCTTCTCCCCCTATGTTGCAGCAACGTTGAGGGGAATTTTGTCGAATTATATTCATCGCGCAAAGCGTCTTCTTGCGGCAACTGTCGCAGGGTTGTTGATTGTTCCAAGCCTGATGGTAGGGGTTGCGACAGCTAGCCCATCTGCAACTTCACCACTGCAGCAACTCGTGCCTAGTAAAGGTAAGGCGGTACCCACTCGCCTTGGAATACCTCGTGTTTCTCGGTCCAAAGTCGCCCGCTCCTCATCGAAGCGATCCGCAAATGGTCTGATTTGCACTCAAGGTGCGGTCCTACCTCCTGTCTCACAAAACACGCTTTCGTGGGTAGCGGTATCAGCGGCGAACGAAGTTGAGATGGTGAATGAGGCAACGGGGGCAGTTTTCGGTTCGCCAATTACATTGCCAAATGGTTCCAACCCGACATCAATTGCCTACTGGCAGCCTGCGCCTGGGAGTTCCGTGACGATCGGCGACCCGGTCGTTGTAACAGGAAATGCCAATGACACCGTTACCTTCATCGACACCGTTACGAAGCAGATTCTCTCCACGTTGTCTCTTGGAAGCGGATCGAATCCCACGTCAATTGCGGTGAGCCCCACCACTGATTACGCGGTAGTCGCTGACACAGCTTCTGGGAATGCCCGAGTTCAAATGATCTCCATGAAGACCCGTACCGTCGTCAAGACTTTCGCTTCAGTTGCTTCAGGCACAAATTTGGTCAGTCAGGTGATCTTTGATCCAAGTGGGTATTGGGTCGACGCTGCAGCTCCGTCGCTTCACAAAATCTTCTCCTTCGAGCAGACGTCAACCACCAGTCCGTACTTCACACAACCAACGGGCTCGACGTACACGGGCTCATCAAGCTTCAATCCCGTCGGCCTTGCGGCTGACGAGGCGAACCCAGCCGCGACATCGTTGTTCGTGACGAGCAATGGATCGAGTGCAACGCTGTCGACATTCACGAATGATCCGCCGTCGACTCCCTCGACGACGTACACCTTCTCTCGTGGAGCTCCGACGCGTATCGCCGTTTCGCCTGGCGCAGTCGACGCTTACGTCGAGATTCCATCCACGAACAAGGTCGACGTTGTCACGTTGACCGGAACCGTGGGTGCGACTTCCTACACCACAACGGCAACGCCAGGTGCGATCGCGGTGAATGCAGGGTCCGGCGCGCTGTACGTTGCTGACGCCGCAAGTGGGGCCAACGACATGAAGATCTTCACTTGGTCTGGCACCGCGCCTGTCTTGACGCTTCAGGACATCGCCGCGTTGGACGGTCCGGCGACCGCGGTTGCAACTCCCGTGCCGCAGTACATCCACTACGACATATTCGTCGCTACTGCGAACGGCATTGAGGTGATTGATTCCAGTACCGGCAACCTCGTCCAGACGATCAGCGATGCCTACGTTCCCTTAGCCGCTGTTGCTAGTTCTGATGGTCGTTCCCTCTACGTCGTCAATAGGTACGGCAGCGGAACGGGAAGTGCGTACCCGGAAGTCCAAGTGATCTCCACGGCTGCGCTTGGAACGTCGAATGCACCGATTGCGCATACCTATCCGATTCCCCAAGGGACGCTTGCCAGTATTCCCATGCCGGCCCAAGCAGCGCTCTCGCCGTCTGGCGATGACCTACTCATCACGGACTCGGCGAACTCGGTTGTTTTGAATTTTGATGTCGGGCCATTTGACTCTTCGGTTGGAACCGTCACGGGCATCAGCTCGCTCAATGGTTCGACGGCAGAGTTACCCGCGTCAATCACCTTCTCCCCTGATGGCTCCAACGCCTATGTGTCAGTCCAACCTGCCGCGGGTGGCACCGGCGGCATCACGGCCCTGACGTACAGTTCTGGGATCTACTCGAGCCCGTCGTATCAAGACGGCTCAACGTTGCTCGATGGAACCGGACACAGTTTGCACGCACCAGGAACGGTCGTCGCGAGTAACGACGGCCGCTCGGTCTACGTTCTCGACGCGAATTCAAGCGCTCCCTACATTTTTCAGTTCCCTCGAACCAGTTCAGGTTCACTGTCGAACGAGACGCTAACGGCCCTCCCCGCAGGCACAACGCCCGTCTCGATGGCCTTGTCGCCAGAAGACGCAGTTGCGTATGTGACGGACTCGACGACCGACTCCACGGCAGCAGTCAATCTCTCGTCAGGAAATGAGGTGTACTCGTCTGCTGCAGACATGATTCCAACCATCACCTCATCAACTCCTGATGGCCAGTTCTTCGTCTCTGGCGACGCCTGGCAAGCTTCCGGCGCCTGCTCGCACATCGGCATCCGTGGTGTCAGCATCTACTCGTCCGCCGATGGATCATTGATCGCCAACGTGAGCATTGGCTTCTCCCCATCGTCAATTGTGGTCAGTCCGGTTTCGTCATCGGTCACCGAAGCGAGCACGCTGGCGTTTCAGGGACAACTGGGTTGGGACGAGTTGCTCGGCGGTTCCAATGCATCAGAGTCCGCCGTCTCGTCAATGGTCGACCTGCAGTCAGGTGGAACTCCGAAAGATGCGCCGGGTGTGACGGCGGGGACCAATGCGAATCTCCGCTCGTATGAACTCTCGCTCAACGCACTCAGCGTTCCGAGTGTCGGTCTGCCGCTCGGAATTACCGCGTCCTACGACTCAGAACGTATTCAAACCAGCATGGATTCTTCGAGTTCTCCGGCGAGTTTCGCCAATGGTTGGCGACTGTCAACCGGCGTGACGTTCACGCAGCGACCAACGACAGGTCTCTTTCCCTGCGAGATCTCAGTAACTCAGGAAGATGGCTCGATCGTCCACTTCGAGCCGTCGACACCGGCGCCGTATACAAGTTGTCCCACGTCGAGCTACGAGGCCCCACCGTGGGCGCAGTCGGCACTGTCGGTTGCAGCGAATTGCTCGGGAACCGATTCGTGTTGGGTGCTCACCAATCAGACAACGGGTGTTGCAACCTACATCGATCGCACCGCGTCGTCCCACCAACTGATCAAAGAGGTCGACCGCAACGGGGACACGATTGCCTTTAACTACACCTCGGGAAAGTTGTCGAGTGAAAGTGAGTCAGGTCGCTCTCTAACGGTCTCCTACCCAAGCGCAGGCGTGGGTACGTGTCCCTCGACGTTCAACTCCCAGAGCGTCGCTTCATGCATGGTGGCAACCGACCCGATTGGGCGAACTGCAACGTTCATACTCGCTGGCACGTCAGGAGCTGGTTACAACCTCATTGGTGAGACTCTCGCACCGAGTTCAGGGTCAGGAACCGCGAGTTACGCGTTCGACTACAGCGGTAACTACCTGACGAATTGGTGGACGCCTCAGAATTTCGCAACCTACGGGAACGACACTTCTGAAGCCACCACTGTTGCCTATGTACCAATTCTCAATTGGGTCGCCCAAGTCAGTGCTCCTCAGGTGACGAATGAGGGCACCGACATGTCCGAGACCTACAACCCGACGTGGACCTTCACCTATCCCGTCCAAGATCTCTTCGTTGGTACGGGCACAGTGATAGTGACCGACGCCAACGCAAACTGGAACGCCGCTCACTCCTCGTCGACGCCTCTGTCGGGTGCCAACGTGACGATGGACCAGTTCGTGGACTTCGGCCTTGCCACCCAAATTCAAGGTTACGGGTCAGCTGAGAACGTGAATCCCAACGCCGTCACATCCGAGACAGCGACTACCCTTCGCGATCCCCTCACGATGATGCCCGATGAGTCGATCAGCCCCCTCGCCGACACCGGGACGGGCACGCTCTTTAACGCGGGGACATCCTTTTACACCTACGACGCCGAAGCCAACCTCATGGCAACAACTGTCCCTGGCCAGAGCTCGGGAACATGGGCGACGACCACTCGGACCTACAACGCCTTTGACGAACCGCTCTCGAGCACTGATGCTCTCGGGAACGTGACGACCTACACCTACGACGCCAAGGGCAACCTCCTCACCACCGTGGCTCCAGCGACGAATCCGTGGACGCCAGCACCAGTGACGTCCACCTACTACAACACGAACGGCACAATGTGCGCGAGCCGTGACGCCAACGAGGTTGCTGCTTACGGGGTTCTCTCGAGTTGTTCCTCGGCGCACGCGACTCTCTTCTCCTATGACTCACCTGGGGATCAGATCACAACGACTGATCCACTCGGTGACGTAAGCTCGAGTGCGTTCGACGCTGACGGCAACGAGTGCGCAACGCTCACCCCTGAAGGATACGCCACCGGACAGCGTCTCACTTCGTGTCCGAGCACGGCACAGGCGAATGCAACCGTCGTTCTGACCCGCAATCTTTACAACGCGGTGACGGCATCGGCGACGCCTTCGAACGCTGCCGGAGGCACTTCCTGGACGTATTTCAATCTGAATGGCGACATCATTGCTTCGGTCTCAGTCCTCGGAAACCCCGCTTCATGTAATCCCCTCACGACGATGACGTGCCTCGACACCTCGTACTCGAACTACAACGCGGACGGTGAATTGACTTCGAGTACGTCATCAACGGCCGCCAGCGGTACGTTGGGTCCGATGACCACGTCTTTCTATGACCCGAATGGCACTTCTGTTGCAACGGTCCCGCCGGCGGGCAACGTGTCGGGAGCCACCCCATCGAATTTCGAACAAGTGAGCGTGAGCAACTCGCTCGGCTCGGGCGTGGCGTCGACACCGGCCACCAACCTCTCTGCCAGTTGCTCCACTACTTCGGCCTCATCTTTGTGCCCGAATACATCGCTGTCGAAGTCAGACGCTGCGGGCGAGGTGACGGCGACCTATTCGCCAAATAGTGCCGGTACCGGAACTATCTCGAGCACCATGTCCTATGACCCAATGGGAAATGTGTCGACATCTTCATCGGCTACGGGGTCCTCAGCGGCTGCAACAACGACCGGCACCTACGACCTCAACGGACAATCGCTGACGTCGACGACGAACGGAACCGGTGGATCGGGTGCAACGAGCACGGGATCTACGTCAGCGTATGAACCAAATGGTGCGACGTGCTGGACGTCGCCGCTCCCGTGGACGGGGACTGGGTCGCCAGCGTGCTCGAGCCCCCCGCTCAGCCTCGGGAATCAGACAACGGTCAACTACTACGACCAAGACGGGCACCTCGTTGCAGTTGCCGGACCCGGAGCCAACCCCTACGGCCCAAGCAACCCAACGGGATGTAATCCACTGACGACGGCCAACTGTGCATTTGTGACGTACTACGGCTTCAACGAAGCTGGCCAGCAGGTAACGGCCACGACTCCCGTTGACACTGCCGGAAATACCCCGGTCACGACGTCGTACTACGACGCCAGCGGCAATGCCGTGGCCGTCACGAAGCCAGGTGGCAGCCCCTCGAGGTGTAATCCACTCACCACGTCGACCTGCACCGACACGACCTACCAGACCTACGACGCCGCGGGACGTCTCCTCACCAAGACCTACAACGACGGCACGCCAACGGTGACCTTCACCTACAACAACGATGGCTCTGTCACCACGATGGTGGACGGGACGGGAACAACGACGTATTCCTATGACGCCGTCGGACGACGGAGCGCAATCACGAATGGCAATGGTTCAACGATCACGTGGGCGTACAACGCGCAAGGCCAAATGATTTGTCAGAGCTATCCCGACCCAGGTGGCTCAACGTGTACGACGAGCGGAGCAGGAACTTCAGCTCCACCAGCGGGGGATGTCACCTACTCCTACGACACGCTCGGGCGGCTGAGTTCAATTATCACCTGGACTGGCGTGACCTTGACCAATGCCTACGACTGTGCTGGAGGCCTCGCGTGGATCAGTACGGGGACTACAAGCACAACGAGTTGCTCAGCTTCGAGCCTCAGTGATCCAGCGATTCCTACGTCAGCGACAGCCCTTACCACGAGCTACACGTCTGACCCGTCGTCGGGGGCGCTGACGAGCCAAGCCACCACAGCCTCTGGCGGAACAACGAACCTGCTGAGTTTCGGGTTCGGTCGCGACTCTCTTGGTCGCCTCACCTCGTCGACCCCGACGCTCGGCACGACGACCAAGAACACCGACGGGTTTTCGTACGATTCGTCCAACCGCGTGGCGACCGGGCCCATCACCGGCACTTCCGGCTCCAACTCGTACGGATACACCCCATCCGGCGGCATCACCGCCGCCACGACGGGGTTCGTGTCAGCGGCGTACGCGCCAAACGGGGAGTTGTGCTGGACGTCATCGTCGACCGTCACCTCCCCCACCTGTTCGTCGCCACCAACTGGAGCCACGACCTATTCCTATGACACGGACGGCGACCGCACTTCGGTGAATGGCACGGCCACAACCGAAACCCTTAGTTGGACCAAGAGTTCCGAGCGCCTGGTCTGTGTGAACACTTCCGGGACGACGTGTTCCGTGATTTCGCCGAGTTCCTCGACGACGCTCTACTCCTACGACGGAAACGGACTGCGCGCTTCGTCAACGAACCAAGGGGTGACGACGCAATTCACTTGGGATCCTACAAGCTCCACACTGCTAGCGGATTCCAGTCACGACTACCTCTACGAACCAGAGAGTCCGACACCAATCGCTCAAATCGGCATCTCAAATACGACGACGGTGACCGTTGATCTCTTGGCTTGCGACACCAACCTCAACACTCGGGGCGTTGTGCAAATCCAAGGTGACAACAGCTCTCTCAACGGCACGTTGGTTAACTACACCGACTACGACGCCTACGGCAATCCCATCACTCAAGCGGGCGGTGTACCCAACATTGGGGGACTCAGCAACCTGGGAGCCCCAAACGCTACGAGCTCTTCGTTCGGATTTGGTGCTTCCAATAGTGATAAGAGTGGACTTGCTTACTTGATCAATCGTTTCTATGACAACGCAAGTGCTCAATTCATAAGTGACGATCAACTTCTTCGCCAAACACAGCAACCATTTGCCTATTCAAACAATAATCCAATAATTGGCGCAGATCCTCTTGGGGAATGGTGGTGCCTACCTAAGGGCGTTATGGGGCCATGTCAAGCAGGTTTCACCTCCGGACCACCGTACAATATGCACGTGGCAGAGCAAGTATACGTAGCCGCTCTGATTGCGTCGTGTCCTGGAAACTCGAATACTTCAATAGTCAATTGCATAGAGTCAAAACTCCCACGGGGATCGGCAAGGGCGTTTACTTTTGATGCAAGTTCAAATGGGATCCAAAAGTTCCTCGTTGAAGCAGGCATCGACGTGAACAGTGAGACATGTAAATATTTGTCTGAAGAGTTTCGTACCACGGGGCAAACGGCGAAACATCTGTCTCGCCAAAATATCCAACTACTGCTGAAAGAGGGCAATAGTTTAAGGACTGCTGCGAGAATAACTGGTGCCCTAGGTGCTGTCTTCAAGATGTGGGATGATCACAATGAAGGACATTCACTCGCGTATGGAGCGGGCGACGCTGCTGTTTCATGGGGTGGAGGTGAAGTGGGTGGAGCCACAGGTCTTGCTGTTTGTGGCGGACCGGAGGATGGAGTGGCCCTAATTTGCGGGGCAATTGGTGCGGTTGCGGCCTCTGGAGCTGCGAGTTGGGCATACTCAAAAATTATCGGGTGGATTTCGTGAAGCATATTCCTTGGGGCGCCCTCTCAGTATTTATCGGTTTTTCTGCCATTAGCTGGCTGCTGACCTTTCTCACGTGGAATGCTAAGGGTCCTGCCAGATGGTATGAAGTCGATAACAAGAATTCAGGAATAGAGAGGTTAGTGATTAAGAATCAGTTGCCAATTTCGTTAATGTTTACCGCGTTTCTTGTGACGGTTGTGGCCCGGCTTATATCAATATCGACAAGGGGCGATGTCCTTCGACTACTCGGTGATACCGGTGTGATCCTGTCCTCAGCGATATTTGTCCTCTCAGCACTCGGGATGATTACTGCTTTCTTGTTCGATTTCCCACGTTTCTTCATTGCTCCTCCATTCAGAAAAATCGAATGACCGGCGTAGCAACTCCCTATAGACCAGACGATCTGGATGCAATGTTGTGAATGCTCAAGACTTTGGCACTCGCTTCGGATGGGGTGTGGTCGTGGAGTCAGGAGTGGTCTCTTATCGGGCTCTTCGGAAATGAGTGGGGGGTAGTTCAGCCAGGGGTCCACTGAGAAAGCACGGGGGCCCGCCAATCTGAAGGTGTCTAACGCCATCAGAACTGGAGAGCCCCCGTGGAATCGAACCCTACGCGTATGTGCGAGCTCTTGGTGGGCTTGCCCGCCGTCACCGTCCTCGGCATCGACGACGTGGAGGACGGTCCGATCCGTGTGCACCTCGAGCGATCGGAATCGAGAACCGGGTGTCCTGCGTGTGGCGTCGTTGCTGAATCGAAGGGTCGACGCCTCGTCGAACTGGTCGACCTTCCCGTCTACGGCCGATCGAGCCGGCTGCTCTGGCACAAGCGCCGGTTCGTCTGTCGAGACGTCGACTGTGAGAACAAGACCTGGACCGAGGTCGACGAGCGCATCGCCCATCCCCGCCTCACCTTGACGGATCGAGCAGGCCGCTTCGCCACGAGAGCGGTCGGACAAGACGGCCGGAGCGTCAACGAGGTCGCCCGGGAGCTCGGTTGTGACTGGCACACGGTCAATGACGCTGTCTTGGCTTACGGGTCTGCCCTGATCGACCATCCAGATCGCTTCGACGACGTCAAGGCCTTGGGGCTCGATGAGACCGCCTTCGTTCGCCTCGCTCCCTACTTCCGGACCAACTTCATCACCTCGATTGTCGACGTCGGAGCCGGTCAGCTACTCGACATCGTCAAGGGAAGAGGCGGCCAGGGAACCGTCGACTGGTTGAGAAGCCAGCCTGAGTCCTGGCGCTCCGGCATCACGCACGGCACCTTGGATCTCTCGTCTGCCTATCGGAAGGTCTTCCTCGACGAACTCCCCGACGTCACCTTGGTCGCCGACCCGTTCCATGTGGTCAAGCTCGCCACGTCCAAGCTTGATGAGGTCCGCCGTCGAGTCCAGAACGAGACGCTCGGTCATCGAGGCCGAAAGAACGACCCCCTCTATCGGGGACGTCGACTTCTCACCATGGCCGAGGAGCGCCTGAGCGAAGACGGCAGAACCAAGCTGCTCAACCTGCTCGAAGCCGGAGACCCGAAGGGCGAGGTCGCCACCGCCTGGCACGCCAAGGAGGCCGTCCGAGAGCTCTACAGCCACCAGGATCAACCACTCGCTCTTCGCTGGCTTGACGAGCTCAGCGCTGACCTGGCCGACGGGATGCGGCCGCCGGAGGTCCGCTCACTCGGGCGCACGCTCAAGCGCTGGAGATCCGAGATCACCGCCTGGCATGCCTGTCACTTCACGAATGGCCCGACCGAGGCCATGAACAACCTCATCAAACGGGTCAAGAGGGTCGCCTTCGGCTTCACCAGCTTCCGGAACTACCGCGTCAGGGCGTTGCTTTACGCAGGCAAGCCTGACTGGTCACTCCTCAAGACCATCGCCCCCCACTGAAATCCGAAGAGCCTCTTATCGTAATAATTGATGTGTCGGCGGAGCAGCCCGGCTGAAGTAATTTCGGCTCTTCGCAGATCCGCGGGGAATCATCCGATCGAGCAACGGCCAGTCGATGCCAACTGCATAGAGAAGTGAACGCATCCGGGAGTTCTCGAAGTTAGTGAAGTCGAACGCCACCCGCTTGATCTGACGAATAGAAAAGTTTGACCGCCCTTCCTCGAATCTCACGAGGCCGTCAGGCCTCGCCGTGGCCGCTGGGCGCCCCAGCGCCCTGCGGGACCACGGACCCGATGACCCAGAATTCAGGAAATCTCAGATGTTGATGCCAGCCTGACGAAGTTTTTCAAGAAGTTCTGTCCGAAATCGGCAAATCCAGTGGCTCTTCAAGTGGAAGGCGAATCGTTCGCCTCCAGAAAGAGCCATCATGCGTTTGCCCATCGACACCACCACGATCAAGTTCGCAGCAGCTGGTGCTGCCGAACCTGTCCTCGACTTCGCCACGAAGTCCCAGAAGACCGACGAACACGGTGTGCCGCTGTTCCAGGTGCCGGTTTTCGCAGCTGGCGGCGGGATCAAGGACTCGATCACCATCAAGGTCGCTGGTGACGTCAAGGGTTTGAGCGAGTTCACGCTGCTCAAGATCTCGGGCCTCGTCGGTCAGACCTGTGACCATCCCCCCGCTGGCCGGACACCTCGAATAGGAGGTATGAATCGCACTGGGTTTGATGGAGGGCGTTCTCAACCAGTCAACGCAACGATCTCCGCGAACTTCTCTGACGGTTGCATCGTAGATTGCCTCGAACTCGACTGGCGGAACGTCGCCGAGGTAGCTGTGCAATCGCTCGTTGTTGTGCCAGTGCACCCAAGCGAGGGTCTGCAGTTCGAGGTCGTCAATGGTCTTCCATGGCCCTCGTCCAGGCCCTCTCGTGAGTTCGGCCTTGTAGAGGGTGTTGACGGATTCAGCGAGGGCGTTATCGAACGAATCTCCGATCGATCCAATAGAGGGACGGGCGCCGATTTCGTCGAGTC
>Ga0208741_10001164_pt1 | contig 10792 bp, 9 predicted proteins | sample CryBogCBE03Jun09_FD_184576 | JGI IMG/M metagenome (GOLD analysis project Ga0208741, IMG submission 184576) | Freshwater microbial communities from Crystal Bog, Wisconsin, USA - CBE03Jun09 (SPAdes) | ecosystem: Environmental > Aquatic > Freshwater > Lake | place: Crystal Bog, Wisconsin, USA...
CATTTAAAGTGTCGTTGGTGGTATTATCTACCGTGCCCGCAGTGTTGGTAGGTTCGTTGCTGCTGTTAAAAATAACCGGCTCCACGCTTAACTTGCAGTCGTACATGGGCATGATTATGTCAGTGGGTGTGTCCATCGCCAATGCGGTGTTGCTGATAACCAATGCGGAGCATTTACGCATGCACAGCGGCAACGCCCGAGAAGCTGCCAGAGAGGCCGCAGCGTTGCGCCTACGCCCCATATTAATGACAACTGTTGCCATGGTGGTAGGCATGGTACCCATGGCCCTGGGGCTGGAGGCAGGCTCAGACCAAGCAGCCCCCCTTGGCCGTGCGGTGATAGGCGGCTTAATCGCCTCCACGTTTGCGGCCCTGTTTATATTGCCGCTGGTGTTTTCCTGGGTGCAGGCAAAAACATCCACTGAGTCGGTTTCACTTGATCCAGAAGATAAAGACAGTAAACATTTTATCCCATCGTTGTATGAAGATGATAGCAAATAGACTATATGCGGGCATGGCTTGTTGTTATGCCTTTTTAGCGGTAAGTTTTTTTTCTGGCTGTTCTGCCCCGGCCAGCAAAACCGACAATAAATCAGCGGAGGAAATTGCCCCCGCCAGGGAAGTATTTTTGTTGCAAAAGGGCAAACTGGCGGCCAATTTTACGTTGCCGGGCGAACTGTTGGCCTACCAACAAGTGGATATTTACGCCAAAAACAGCAGTTTTGTAAAAGCCCTGTATGCCGATGTGGGTTCACAGGTTAGCACCGGGCAGTTGCTTGCACAGATGGAGGCGCCCGAACTAAACTCGCAACTGGCAGGGGCTCAGTCGCGGCTAAAATCGCAGGAAGCCATTTATATTGCCAGCAAGGCCAATTACGACCGCTTGTACGAAACGAGCCAAACCCCGGGTACCGTGTCGCAAAACGACTTAGACCAGGCTTTGGCCAAGAAAAACTCTGATTTTGCGCAGTTGGAGTCTGCAACACAAGCCCTCAACGAAGTGTCGGCCACAAAGGATTATTTGGTGGTGAAAGCACCTTTTGGCGGGGTTATATCGGCCCGTAACATTAATGTGGGCGCGTATGTAGGCCCTTCTGGCAAAGGGTCTGAACTGCCCATGTTTACGCTGCAACAACAAAGCAGGCTAAGGCTGGTAGTGTCGGTACCGGAAGACTTTACTAGTTTTTTAACCGTTGGCAGTAAGGTAAACTTTACCGTTCGGGCATTGCCAAACGAAAAATTTACCGCCACGGTAAGCCGTCTCGCGGGTGCGTTGGACAGCAAGCTACGGTCTGAGCGTGTTGAAATGGATGTATATAACGACAACAAGAAACTGTTGCCTGGCATGGTGGGTGAAGTTACCTTGCCCACCCCTGCGAAAGACAGCACTTTTATTATACCCAAAACCGCTTTGGTAAACTCAACGGAAAAAGTGTTTGTGATACGAATTAACAACAGCAAAGCCGAGTGGGTGGATGTAAAACCCGGCCGTGAAGCCGCCGGCAGAATTGAGGTATATGGCAACCTAAACCCTAGCGATACGCTGATATTAACCGGGTCGGACGAGATAAGGAACGGTGCTGAGTTGCCGCATGTAAAACTGGCGCAAAAGCCATAAACGGCACACTTAATCTACCATCCATTAAAAAGGCAACGGTTGTTAAACAGCCGTTCCCTTTTTACATATATAATCCTCACCCTAAGGCAATTAACAGTTTTCTACGCCTATTTTCAAAGCCATTTACGCATCAAGCAAACATGGGCAGTTTTCTCTCTTGTTGAAGGCCGGCAACATCTAAATATGGGGCAGTGGGATGTATCGTTTGTTTATTCAGCACTTTTTCATACATCGCTACATATTTTTCGGCCATGGTACGGGCGTTAAACAGGGTAGCAGCATAATTATGGCATCTGTCCTTGCTATAGCTGTTACTATTTTTTACTGCCTCTACCAGTGCAGCAATGCTGGTGCTGGTAAAGCCTACTTCGGGCGGTATCAACTCGTGCAAAGAACCGTATGGTGTGCCAAAAACGGGGCAACCATAATACATACTTTCAATAATAGCCAGGCCAAACGGCTCATGCCACAAAACAGGGAATACCAACCCTTTTGAACCCTGCAAATATTGGGCTTTTTCTACCCCGCCAACCATGCCTTTAAACCGTGCGTTTAATTGCGGAAAAAATTTAAAACCCATGTTAAAGCTAACCCTATTACCGCCCAGCACATACAGCTTTTCGCTTGCTTGTTGGGCAATGGCTATGGCACCTTTTACATTTTTAATACTCCAAGCGGCATCCCCTAAAAAATGCAAGTAGTTTCTTTTGTTGCCCAGTTCGGGCTTGGGGTATTCATCCCAATCCAAACCGTTGTACACAAATTGGCTGCCGTTGTAGCGGCTAGCCTGGTTGGCCGAAATAAACACGGTATTTTTATCAAACGTGAACACATTGTTTACATTGCCGTGAAACGTTGTTATATAGGGTATGGCTAAAGACTCGTTTGGTTGAAAGTTAAGGTGCACCACATCAATATTAGCGGGTATTTGCTCGGCCAGCTTTTTATTGGGGTTGTAAACATGCACTGTTGCAAAAGGGCATGTTGAACCTTCCGCAACAAGGTAATGCACTGTATGCCCCATGGCATGCAATGCCTTGCCAAGGCCCCAAATAACCCTTTCGGTGCCGCCATATTTTATTGCTGGTATTTTGGTGTTGTTTACTATTAAAACTCTCATCGCAATAAAATTTATGCGCGAAGTGAAAAATCGTGTTGCTAGTACAACCCCTTTTAATTTTACTAGGGCAAGCGTGGCAGATGCTCAAAAGTATTTCTTACATCATGGGGCGTTTACTTTAGCCTTAACGGGAAAGAACCTAAGGGCGGTTTTTACCTGCACCAAACGTTCCTACGGAACGAAAAGAAACAAATAACGTTTTTTCTACCCACCTAACGTACCTACGGCACGTCGAGTATAGACGTTGGGTGGGCGAAAAGAAACAAATGACGTTTTTTCTACCCAACCTACCTACGGCATGTCCAGTATGGACGTTAGGTGGGCGAAAAGAAACAAATGACGTTTTTTCTACCCAACCTACCTACGGCATGTCCAGTATGGACGTTAGGTGGGCGAAAAGAAACCAATAACGTTTTTTCTACCCAACCTACCTACGGCACGTCCAGTATGGACGTTGGGTGGGCGAAAAGAAACCAATAACGTTTTTTCTACCCAACCTGCCTACGGCACGTCCAGTATGGACGTTGGGTGGGCGAAAAGAAACCAATAACGTTTTTTCTACCCAACCTACCTACGGCACGTCGAGTATAGACGTTGGGTGGGCGAAAAGAAACAAATGACGTTTTTTCTACCCAACCTACCTACGGCATGTCCAGTATGGACGTTGGGTGGGCGAAAAGAAACAAATAACGTTTTTTCTACCCAACCTACCTACGGCACGTCCAGTATGGACGTTGGGTGGGTAGAAAAATAAGGCGGAATCCTTACGTTCTGCAGGAACGTTTGGTGCTTGTACGCTCCCCAAAAAACTACTGTGCGTAATTACGCGCAACATATGTTATCTCACCCTGTAATTTCTAAAATCAAAAGGGCGGATGCCCGTTTTGCCTTCAAACCAATACAAAAACCGGTTCTTTAGGCTAAAGTGTTTTTTGGTAACATCAATGGCAACGTTCCACTGCTGGTTTGCCACGCGTGGCAGCATTACGTTGGGGTGGGTGCCTGTAAATTTTTGCAGAGAATCATAATCATCAAAATTAAAAATATCCTCTGCCTGTAACGATTTTCGCCAATCCTCCGAATCCTCATGCCAATACTGGCTTACCTCCTTCATTTTCTTTTTCATTTGCACGGGGCTTTTTACCCAGCCATAGTGGTAAATGTAGGCCTCCACCGGCTTAACAAGCAATTTCTTGCCCCCCTTTCTAAAGCCTTGTGCATCCCGGTATGCAGAAATAGCCTTGTCGTTGCGTATTACCCTTACCTCATGGCTGTACCAGCGCCTGCTGTCGCCCACATAGTCATAGGTACCATAAAAATGCAGGTATTTAAACACCAGCCCTTCCACCCGCTTATCGTCTTTGTATTTTTTGCAGGCATTTATTACTTCCCCGCAATATTGTTCGTGCATTACCTCATCACCTTGAATGTAAAAGGCCCAGTCGCTTGCGGGGTCAATCAGGGCGAATGCTTTATTGGTTTCCACCGCCAATACCTGCCCGCCTTTTCGTAGGGATTGGTCCCAAACAGAATGGTGTATTTTTATTTTGGGGCTGTTGATGGCCGCTATTAACTCATTGGTGGCATCGGTGGAATCACCGCATAAAACAATCATCTCATCAACCACCGGCAGTATAGATGTTATGGCTTCAACAATTGGATAATCATTAATAATGGCATTTTTAATGATGGTAAAGCCAGATATTTTCATGCTGTAATTTTTACAAAGAAATAAAAACTTTTGGTTACCCTACTATTTAGTCGCGCGCAACAAAAAATCCGAGGGTACCCTAATGCTCAATTTTTTCGGGGCATCCTTTATACATTGCCCCCTTGGCCGATAAAAAACTGTTATAGCACCTTACTATTTGTTATAAATTCTCAAGCACCCTAAAACTGTTAACTAAAACCAGTATTTTAGCCCGCCATTGGGTGAGCAGCATCAACATTACCTATCATTAAAAAGCCCTATAATTACCAATGCTTTTGCGTATGCGAAAAATAATCAACTCGTCTGGGCCTGCTGCCATCATTATAATGCTGGTGGCTGTGTTGTGCAGTGTGCAGTCTTTTTTGTTAGACGCGGGCAACACAGTTAATGTATACACGCATTACAACAACTATGTAATTTTTAAAAACTCTTTTTTAAACCTTGTACAGCAGAAAGACCTTTACCAGTTATACCCCCAGTTACAGTGGGACTTATATAAATACTCCCCCACATTTGCATTATTTTTTGGGGTGTTTGCATGGCTGCCCAATATTGTGGGGCTAATACTGTGGAACCTGCTAAACGCTGGGGTATTGGTTTGGGCAGTGAGGGCATTGCCCGCGTTGAGCGATAAAAAGAAGGCTTTTATATTGCTGTACATTTTGGTTGAGCTGGTAGGCTCCGTCCAAAACTCACAATCAAACGCATTAATGGCGGGCTTGATGATAGGCGCTTTTGCTATGGCCGAAAAGCAACGGTTTATTTTTGCGCTGGTATTGGTTATTTGCAGCGTGTATATAAAACTGTTTGGGCTGGCCGGGTTTGCCATATTTATTTTCTATCCCCAAAAACTTAAAAATGCTATCGCTTGTATTGTTATCACGGCGGTATTTTTTATACTTCCGTTGATAGTGGTGCCCTTTAACCAGTTGCTGTTTTTATACAAAAGCTGGGGCGTTTTGTTAAAACAAGATAACGATGCCTCCCTTGGCCTGTCCATCTTTGGCTGGCTGCAAACTTGGTTTAATGTGGTTGTGCCACGGGCATGGGTACTGGCCGCTGGGCTGTTGGTTTATTTTATACCTTTCACGCGGCTTAGCCTGTATAAAAATATTGCCTTTAGGTACGGCATACTAGCATCTACGCTGTTATGGGTAATTGTGTTTAACCATAAGTCTGAATCGCCAACATTTATCATTGCGGTGGCCGGGGTGGCGCTTTGGTTTTGCAATAGCAACAGGCGGCTGATTGATGTGCTGCTGTTGGTGGCGGTGTTTATTTTTACCATGCTTTCCCCCACGGATATTTTTCCCCACGTTGTTAAAGACCGAATTTTTATACCTTATGTGGTTAAGGCTGTGCCCTGTATTGTGGTGTGGTTGGTAATAAGTTACCGGCTTATCATAAACCCCCAAAAATATTTTCCGGCAAATTAATGGTGTACAAAAACGACATTGAGCTAGCGGCCATAAAACCTAAATTAGTACATTGCAGTTTTATACAGTATGATAAACTTTATTCCTATTTTTCCCCTGGGCATCGTGGTATACCCCGGCGAAAAATTAAACCTGCATATTTTTGAGGAACGCTATAAACAGCTGATAAACATAAGTTTTGCCGATAAAAAGCCTTTTGGCATACCGGTGGTGATTAACGACAAGGTTGCCGAAAACGGCACTTTGGTTACCATAACAGAAATTGCCAAACGGTACGACGACGGCCGCATGGACGTGCGGGCACAAGGCTTGAGTATTTTTAAAATTTTGGAAATTATTAAACCCGTGCCCGACAGGCTGTACAGCGGCGCTATTGTAGATTACCCCCCAACAACAGATGCCAAAAACACGGTGGCCATGCAACGGGTCATCACAGCTGTGCGTGAGTTGCACAAACTGCTTAAAGTAAGCAAGGATTTTAAAAAGCCAGATGAGGAGTTATTGAGCTATGATATAGCCCACCATGCAGGCCTGTCGCTGGAAGAAGAATATCAGCTATTGGGTTTGCCGCACGAAAGCCAGCGGCTGGAGTATTTAAAACGGCACCTACAGAAGATAATACCCATTATAACAGGTGCGGAAAACCTAAAGGAGCGGATACAATTAAACGGGCATTTTAAAGAGCTTGGCGGGTTTGAACTATAACGTCAGTGGGTTAAGCCATCAACTCTTTCAAAGCTTTTAAATTTTCTGCTTTGTAAAAAATAGCCTTGGCATTAATGGTAAACCCTTTAACGGCCTTGCTGGTTATAATACCGTTTTTGCCCTTAAACTCTAACTGGTATTTATCGTGGTGCAACAAATATTGCTCTATGCTTTTATTGGCGGGGTCAACTATCCAATACTCAGCCACGGCGTGCAAAGCATAATCTTCAAACTTAATACCCCGGTCATTTTTTTCTGTAGAAGGGGACAGTATCTCCACGACAAAATCGGGGGCGGGAAAAAGCATCTGGCCGGGATTAAAGTTTTTTGCTTTTTCATTGCCAAAAAAAACAATATCGGGCTCGTAGCTATTGCGGGAAAGCTGTACCATTATTTTTTCAACATACACATCCCCCAAGTCATGTTTCAAGCAATAATTGAGCAATAAATTCATGATAAATGTACTGCAACTGGCATGCTCCAGTTTTACAGGTGAATGCATAACTACCTCACCATTTATAAATTCTGCCTTATCACCTTCTTCTATGGTATTATAAAACTCCTGCCGCAACCGGTTTTCATCTTCCAGTTGAGCCTGTAAGGTTTGCACAATGCCCTTTAAGTCAGGCCGTTTTTTTAATGCCTTCATTAAATCGTCCATATAGTTGCATTTGTAAGCTAAGTTAGTAAAAAGCCGGAAGAGTTTAGGCCAATCCTTCCCATATGTAGCTAATTAGTTCCCTGATGCCCGCCAATAAAAGCCTTTACTTTTTGGTTAAAGAGTTGTTCCTTATCAACCAGTGCCTCCAGCAAAACCATTTGGTTGGCCGCCCTGTTATAATTATGCAGGGGGTACTTTGCCCCATAGTAAACATCGTTGTTTAAAAAATCGGCCAAAAAGCGCAAAGCCTGCATGTATATCATAAACTTGCCTGAGTATACAAAAGCATCCAACTCCGGTGCAGAAAGTTCAAACTGCATTTCACCAAGGTAGCCCTCCACTATGGCATCAAAATACTCATCGCGTATGGCAATTTTCGAAAAATCAGTTTCATCCTCGCTGGCACTGGCCAAGTAGGTGCGCATCATGTCGCCAATATCGCTTATAAAAAAGCCGGGCATCACGGTATCTAAGTCTATTACACAAATGCCTTTGTCGTTCTCATCAAACAACACATTGCTTATTTTGGTATCGTGGTGGGTAACCCTTTTTTTGAAGGATGGGTTGGTTTTAATTTCCTCAAACTGTTGTACAATGCCTGCATGTTTTTGCAAGCTGCCTATCAGGTCTGCCGCATATGCGTGCCGCTCTTTGCTGCCACCGGCAACGGCCGCCTCAAACTGTTGGTAGCGCAGCGACAGGTCGTGAAAATTGGGCAGTGTTACCTTTAGCTGCGCCGCGTTAAAGCCGCCCAACAACTTGGTAAACCTGCCAAACTGTTTGGCTGCCTCGTAGGCTTGGGCGGGTTGTTGCAACACGTCGTACGTGTGGCTGCCTTCAATAAAAGTAAAAATGCGGTAAGCATGGCCGTCGTGCTGCAATAAAGTTTCCCCGGTGTGGGTATGTAAGGGCACTGTAAACAGGTAACCGGGGTAATGTTGTTGCAAATAGGCGGCTATTTGCCGTATGTTTTCATCAATATCCCAAGGGGTTTTAAACACATGCTGGTTAATGCGCTGCACGATGTATTTTTCACCCGCCCGCTCGGCAAGCCAAGTATTGTTGATGAGCCCGCTGCCGAAGGGCGCCACCGTGTAAGTATTCTCGATAAAATTAAATGGCTGCAAAACGGCGGATAACATGCGTTACAAATTGATTATACTGGTAAAATTAAGTGTATGGTTTAACAAAAGTTTTACTGCGCCGCAATATGTGAAAAAATGACATAGAATTTTGCACATAATACCAGATAACCCCTTAAAAAGACCATCCGGCAGCACCTACAGTTGTGTACCCATAAAAAACGTACAATACTGAATGCGTTTGCCGCTACCTTTTGTTGTAAAAATTGCCGCAACCCGCTGTGTGCCTGGCAAACTATTTTTTCCACCGACAGACCAATGGGCGCTTTATGATGCTGGTTACGCTGCATTTACCACAATACCCGTGTCATTTGGTTAATAAATTTGTACGTTTTGCAAAGAAGCCGCCCCCACTTGGCTTTTTTGCAGCTTACCTTTACCCACAAAAATATACCGGATGAAGAAATTTTACGGCATCGCTGCCACGGCTTTTGTTTTGTTATCTGGCTGCGCTGCCACCCAAAAACCCTATACAACGCACCCAAATACCTCGGGCAGGGGCTGGAGCAATGTTTTTGCCGGCGATCTGTCCAATGCCGGTTTCCCCATAGGTGTTTGGAGTATTACCGACGGTGTTATTACCGCTACCAAAGACGAGGCAATTTGGAGCGCCAAGCAATACGACAATTTTGTGTTGGACCTTGAATTTAAAAATGCCGAAGGCACCAACAGCGGTGTTATAGTGCATGCCACCGACACGGCGGAATGGATACCGCATTCTGTGGAGTTGCAAATAGCCGATGATTACTCCAAGGAATGGAGCAAGGCCTCGCCCGATTGGCAGTGTGCGGCTGTTTTTGGCCACCAGCCAGCCACCAAGCGCACGGTTAAACCGGCTGGCGAATGGAACCACTACACCATTACCTGCATAGGCCAAAAAATATGGATAGTGCTGAACGGAGAACTGGTAAACGAATGCGACATGGCTACATTTACCTCGGCCAAAACCAACCCCGATGGCACGCCGGTGCCAAGCTGGCTTAGCAACCCCATGGCAACGCTGCCATTGCATGGGTACATTGGCTTTCAAGGCAAGCATGCGGGCGCACCCATATACTTTAGGAATATAAAAATTAAGGAGCTGTAGCTTACACCTAATGTATACAGGCATTGGGTTGCAATAGTGGGGTAGTACATAGCCAGCCCTTAACAAAGCCTGCAATAAATTTGCTGGCAACCAAATGGTTTTTTCTACATTCATACCCATAACCATTAACAATGAAAAAAACGGTACTGGTATCGCGCATATTGCTGGGGTTTCTTTACTTGGTGTTTGGGTTAGACTACTTTTTACATTTTATACCCTACCAACCCCTGCATACGGGCGCCGCAGGGGCATTTATTGCCGGGCTTAAAGGCACTGGGTATTTTTACCCCATGCAAAAAGTTATACAAATTGTTGGCGGCCTGTCGTTGTTGTTGAACAGATACCCTGCATTTTCGGCGGTAGTGCTATTTCCCATCAGCTTGAATGTGCTGTTGTTCCACACGTTTTTGGTGCCATCTGGCTGGCTAATGGGCGTAACGCTGGTTGTACCCAACCTGCTGCTGGGCTATGGCTACCGAAAATATTACAGCGGCATGTTTACAGCTAAGCCAGTGGCTTAGGTTATATGGCGCACCGCGGGATAATTGTAGCGGCAACTGCTCCGCTCCTGCATGTATTTTAACAAGTTATTCTGCAAAATACAATTTTTTTTAGCGACTTGGTGTCTTTGCGCGATATAACAACGCTGGCGCTACCAAAGTTGGCGTTATATGTCGCGCAAAGACACCAAGCCGCCAAGGTTTTAAATAGTGTTCCTCAAGATACGAATTTTCTTGAGGGGCCTATTAAACTTGTCAAGCCAACATTCAGGCGGTGTTTTTTTGCATACAATATCGATATAGCCTCGTTTTCGGGTTGGTACCCAAGCCTCGTTGTCTACGCCAAAAAAACTTTCAAAACAAAGCCACTCGGGTACTTCAACACTGTCATCCTTCTTGAAAATTGTTTATCTTATCAACCCCAAAACAAACACCATGCGAAAATATTTTTCGGTACTGTTATTACTTTGTGCGCAAACCCTGCACGCACAAACCAGCGCACATAACAACGACGAAGCCGCCATACGTACAGCCCGGGCAGCCAGCAACCAAGCCATTGCCAGCCACAATGTTGCAGGGGTTGTGTTGAACATACTGCCAGATTACCATATTATTACAGGGCGTGGCAAACAGGTTTATGGCAGGGATAGCGTGGCCGCATTTTGGCAGCAAACGTTTACCCAAATGCAGGGGGTAGTGTACGTACGCACCCCTTTGCAAATAACCATCAGCAAAAACGACACGTTGGCTTGGGAAACCGGCCGGTGGACGGCCATACACAGCTACAGTGGCGGCGGCAAATACTCGGCACAA